>OOAJ01000437.1_pt1 | contig 29852 bp, 29 predicted proteins | sample 1671241 | NCBI WGS metagenome assembly OOAJ01 (sample SAMN06348136, study PRJEB24527) | human gut metagenome | biome: human gut; feature: ankylosing spondylitis patient; material: feces | host: Homo sapiens | place: China | collected 2015-10
TAGTTTTGCAGAACTGACAACCTTTTTAGGAATATAATGTTTAACCTGTCAACTTTGTCAGGAATTAATCTTCAAACTGACAACTATTTTCAGTACACTTCATCCCTTTCCGGAACTCCCCGAAAACGCCCTTGCGTTTCGAATCAAACGCCCTTGCGTTTGAAGTAAAACGTACTTGCGTTTTATCACAAATGCACTTGCGTTTCAGGTAAAACGCCCTTGCGTTTTTCTCACGCCCCGCCCTATACCCCACACATTGTTCCAGAATTGTTACAAAATCCGCCAATATGCCCACTTTTTCATTGATTTCCACCCTTTTCACCGATAAAAACCCCTCTATAAGTTGAATAAACCAAAAATAAGGCTTAATTTTGCGGCTGATTATCGGCCGTAATTTTTACCGCCCCAATCTATAGCTGGGAGTGGTAACGGCGAAGCCTACCCGGAAGGGTAGTAATTCATTTTCAAATCGCTCAAAAACAAAACCATAGAAACAAGATGAAGTTATACAAAGCAGTCTGCATGCTGACGTTGTCTGCCCTGCTGGTGAGCGGGTGTACGTCGTACAAGAAGGTACCCTACCTTCAAAATTCTCAGGAAGTGGAAGTAGCCGCCGGTGAAATTCCCCTATACGATGCGAAAATCATGCCCAAGGATCTGCTGACCATTACCGTCAGCACCACCGACCCGCAGGCCAGTGTGCCGTTTAACTTGACAGTTCAATCTGCTGTTTCGCAAGCCAGCACCAGTTTAACCACACAACCCGTATTACAGCAATACCTTGTAGACAACCAAGGCGAAATAGACTTTCCAGTCTTAGGACGTCTAAAAATCAGCGGGCTCACCAAAAACAAATGTGAAGCGCTGATTCGTGAAAAATTGGTACCCTACCTGAAAGAAACCCCCATCGTAAATGTCCGCATGGTTAACTATAAGATATCAGTGTTAGGTGAAGTAAACCACCCGGGAACTTTCACCGTGAGTAATGAAAAAGTAAACGTATTGGAAGCCTTGGCCATGGCAGGCGACATGACGGTGTATGGTGTACGCGACAACGTCAAACTTGTACGTGAAAATGCCAACGGAGAGCGTCTGATTCAAACACTCAACTTAAATGATGCTGATTTGGTCCGTTCTCCCTATTTTTATCTCCAGCAAAATGACATTCTTTATGTAAGCCCCAACAAGACAAAAGCCCGCAACTCCGACATCGGAAACAGCACCACCCTTTGGATTAGTGCAACCTCTATTCTGGTATCTATTGCCAGTTTATTAGTGACTGTGTTCAAATAAAACCAATAAATACATACAATAAAAACGTTTATACGCCTATATTATGAGTGACGAAAGATACGACGATTTATTTCAGGCTGAGAATGAAAAGCCTGTAGATTATAAAGCACTTTTCTTTGAATATCTGATGTACTGGCCTTGGATTTTGAGCTGTGTTGTAATAATGGGAATCGCCATGTATGCCTATTTACGTTATCAAGCTCCAATATATAACATAAATGCCACTGTACTGATCAAACAAGGCGACCAAACTAAAAACACATCAGCTTCTCCCATGCAGACCATGCAAGATTTAGGCATGCTCAGCATGGCCAGTAATTTCGACAACGAGGTGGAAATTCTCCGTTCTCGCACCCTTATCAAGAAAGTAGTCAACAAACTGAACCTCTACATCAGTTATAAAGAAAAACAGACCTTCCGCTATCCGGCCGATTTATACAAAACCTCTCCCGTACAAGTATGGACCACTCCTGAAGAAGCCGACCGCCTTTTTGGTCCGGTTACTTTAGAAATGACCTGTACTCCTGAAGGGAAAGTAAATGTAAAGACCAGTTACTACCCCGCCCCAGGTACAGATGAAATAACCCTTGACAAACATTTTGATGAACTTCCGGGCGTACTAACCACTCCTGTTGGTGTTTTCACTATTTCCGCCAACAGTGATTCTACTCTTGCAAAAATAAATGAGACTCGCACCATTACGGCTACAGTAGTATCTCCTGCCGCCATTGCAGGAAGTTATGCCAATAACTTGACCAGCGAACCTACTTCCAAGACAACCACCATTGCCGCGCTTTCTTTAAATGAAAGCAACCCTGCCCGCGGTGTAGATTTCATCAATATGCTGGTGGCTCTGTATAATGAAGACGCCAATAATGACAAAAATGAAGTGGCAGCCAAGACAGCTCAGTTTATTGACGAACGAATCGGCATCATCAACCAGGAACTGGGTACCACGGAAAGCCAGCTGGCCAGTTTCAAGCAACAGGCCGGACTGACCGATTTAAGTTCCGATGCTCAACTGGCATTAAAGGAAAATTCTGCCTACCAGCAAAAGCAGGCTGAAAATGCCACCCAAATTCGACTAATCACCTTCTTGAAAAGCTATATCAATGACCCGAAAAATGAGATGGAAGTAATTCCTGCCAATGTAGGACTGGCAGACCAAGGCCTGAGTGATTTAATTATCAAGTATAATGACCTCTTGATTGAACGTAAGCGTCTGCTCCGCACTTCCAATGAAAGCAACCCAGCCGTTGTCCAATTGGATGCCGGTATTCGGGCCACGCGTGCCAATGTGCAGACGACCGTAGACAATGTAGAAAAAGGGTTGCTTATCACCCAATCCGATTTGGATCGCGAAGGCAAAAAGTATGCCACCCGCATCAGCAATGCGCCAACTCAGGAAAAGGAATTAATGAGCATCACCCGCCAGCAGGAAATCAAGGCCAGCTTGTATTTGCTGTTGCTGCAAAAACGAGAAGAAAATGCCATCACCTTGGCTTCCACCGCTACCAACGGACGTATCATTGAAGAGGCCATGGCCGGAAGTGTTCCCGTATCTCCCAACAAAAAGATGTTCTACCTGATTGCATTGGTATTGGGAATCGGTATTCCTGTAGGAGTTATTTACTTGCGTAATTTGCTCCGTTTCAAAATTGAAGGCCGTGCCGACGTAGAAAAAATTACCGATGTGCCGGTAGTAGGCGATATCCCCATGGTAGATACCAAAGGAAATCCGATTGTCGTCCATGAGAATCACAATAACTTGATGGAAGAAGTATTCCGCTCCGTACGTACCAATATCCAATACATGTTACAGGAAGGGCAAAAGGTGATTCTCTTCACCTCCACCAGTTCGGGTGAAGGAAAGAGTTTTACCGCCGGTAACTTGGCTTGCAGTTTTGCCTTTATGGGTAAGAAAGTAGTGATTGTAGGTCTCGATATCCGCAAACCCGGTCTGAATAAAGTATTCCAAATTTCCCATAAAGAAAAAGGCATCACCCAATATCTGGCTGATCCGGAACACAGCGACTTACTCTCCTTGTGCCAACCTTCTACGGTCTCATCCAACTTGTATATTCTTCCGGGTGGCACCGTTCCTCCGAACCCCACCGAACTAGTAGCTCGAAAAACGCTCGACAAAGCCATTGAAATTTTGAAAGCGAACTTTGACTATGTGATTCTGGATACAGCCCCTATCGGTATGGTAACCGATACCCAATTGATTGCCCGTGTGGCTGACCTAAGTGTGTATGTCTGCCGCGCCGGCTATACCCACAAGGGCCATTACGAGCTCATTAACGAACTGAAGAAAGACCATAAACTCCCGAACCTCTGTACACTGATAAACTGCATCGACATGAATCAGCGTAAAAATGGATATTATTACGGTTACGGCAAATACGGAAAGTACGGTAAATACGGGTATGGAAAAAAATACGGCTATGGCTATGGTTATGGAAAATGAATAATGATATTTTTTTAAAATTTCAATTCTTCATATGGAATCTAACAAAATTGTAAAAGGCTTTACATGGACAGCCATAGAACGATTTTCTATACAATTTGTCCAATTCCTATTAGGTATAATTATAGCCCGGTTAATTAGCCCAAATGAATATGGTGTATTAGGAATTCTTATGGTATTCATTAATATCTCACAAGTTTTTGTAGACAGCGGTTTGGGCAATGCTTTAATATATTATAACAATCTAAAAAAAGAGGATGTACAAACAACATTTACATTTAACCTGATAATAAGCACTTTAATCTACATTATACTTTTCATAACAGCTCCATCTATTGAACTCTTCTATAATTTACCAAATCTAAGTCTTTATGTAAAGACAAGTAGCGTTGTATTATTAATTAATTCTTTAATAATTGTACCTACAGTTCAATTAAAAGTTAGGTTAAACTTTAAAGCCCTAGCAATATCAAACCTATGTTCCACAGTCCTGAGTGGACTAATAGGAGTCATATTTGCATATAATGGATATGGAATTTGGGCGTTAATTATTCAGTTACTTACTAAAAGTTTCTTCCAATTCATTTTTTTAATCATACAGTGTAAATGGATACCAAATCTTTCATTTCACAAAAAGTCTTTTCGAAAATTATACAAGTTTGGGATAAATATATTTTCAGCATCATGTTTCACAAAAATTGTCGATGAGGGTACAATATTTCTCATTGGAAAAATAATAGCTCCATATTCTTTAGGTCTTTATACTAGAGCAAATCAATTCGCATCTTTACCATCTACAAGTATAGGTAACATCGTATCATCTGTTATTTTCCCTTCATTATCATCAATAAAAGATAATCCAAGCGAATTCAACAAGATATATCTAAAAAGCATTAAATATCAAGGGTTATTATCTATTCCTATCTTTCTAATACTAGTAATGGTAAGTGAACCTATGGTACGTTTAGTCTTAACAGATAAATGGATTGGAGCAGTTCCTATATTACAAATTTTAGCTTTTGGTAGAATTTTATCACCTACTACCAATATTACAGAACAGGCTTTAAACGCAAAAGGACGTAGTGATTTATTCTTAAAGCAACAAACACTCAAGTTAACAGTCAAAATAATTCTTATTCTTATAGCATTACCATTTGGCATAATTTATATCGCCCTTGCAGATGCTATATTTACATTAAGTCAATTTTTTATTACAAATTATTATGGAAGAAAAGTTATAGGATTTCCAATTTTAAGATTATTCACAATAATATTTCCATTTATTTTAACTGGCCTCATCTCTCTAGCGGTTGGATATTTTAGCACAATGGCAATACAAAACGATATTGCAAAAATATGTATTGGCTTATTCAGCTATATTTCAACATACATATCTATTTTAATTATCTTTTACGATAAAAATATCTTCAATTTTTTATTAAACAAAATTAAACCTCAAATTTTATTAAAATGAAAATTTTATCAGTGGGTTCATTATCTGGTATTAGTAATACCTGCTTACATAGACATCTTGCATTAAAAGAAATCGCAGATCATATTGATGAAGTAAACACAACTGTACATCCACTAAGCTTATGGTATCGTATAGCATATCATCTATTCTTATATGGACTCCCAATAAAGTTGCCAGAAAACAATAATGAAAATGAAAAAATAATAGATTTTGTCAACAAAAATAAATATGACATTATCTGGATAGATAAAGGATTGACAATAAAAAAACAAACTTTACTATATATAAAGCAACGTCTCCCTAATTGTAAAATTGTTAGCTTTAGCCCAGATAATATGGTTAAACGTCATAACCAAAGTCAACAATTTATAGAATGTATTCCTTTATACGATTTCCATATTACAACAAAATCATTCATCATTGAACAATTTAAAAAATTAGGTGCAACCAAAGTCTTATTAGCCAACAAGGGATACAATCCTCAATTCCATTATCCACGTATATTGTCAGAGAAAGATTATAAAGATTTTGGTGGAGATGTTGGATTTGTTGGTACTTGGGAAAAAGAAAGATGCCAAAGTTTAATTTATCTAGCAACACATGGAATCAAAGTACGAGTGTTCGGATCAGGGAAATGGGAAAAATATATAAATAAATACCCTAATCTCAAAATAGAACCTAGAGGTTTATACAAAGAAGATTATGTAAAATCTTTGCAAGCTTTTAAAATATCACTATGCTTCCTTAGAAAAATTAATGGAGATTTAGTAACGGCTCGTTCGATTGAAATACCGGCCTGTGGAGGTTTTATGTTAGCAGAACGAACAAAAGAACATCAACTGCTATTTAAAGAAGGTATTGAAGCTGATTTCTTTTCCAATGATACAGAATTATTAGAAAAATGTAAATATTATTTGAGTCACGAAGATAAACGAAAGGCTATAGCCCTAAAAGGCTGTCAAAGATGTAAAATGTCAGATTATACCAACAAAGGTATGATAAAAAAAATGTTAAGAATTATTACGAGCAATAATGAGGATAGAATATATTGATCATATAAAAGGTTTTGCCATTTTATTAGTTGTGATGGGACACCTAATAGACAAAAGTCTATTATTAGAAAGCAGTTTTATTAATAAAATTATTTATACGGTGCATATGCCATTATTTATGTATCTAAGTGGCCTATTTGCATATAAACACATTATTAATAATTTAAACATAAAATCTATTTTTGAATTTGTACAAAAGAAAACAACTAGATTAATTTTACCTTATATTACTATTGGAGGCCTATACGCATTCTTTAAGAGTGAAAATCTTAATCAATTATTTATTTATTTAAATGGCTACTGGTTTTTCCCAACACTCTTTATGTGTATGATTTATGGCCTTATCCTCATAAATATTTCAACTCTCTTTACCAAAAAAGTACATGAGAAATATGCTTGTTATATAGACTGCTTATTATTTATTATAACTTGGGGATTAACTATCATCAGCTATTATAAAGGATACACATATTCAATACCATACTTTCTCTCATTTATAAAAATGGTTCCTTTTTTTAGTCTTGGATATTTTACTACACGATATGAAGCTATACAAAAAATAGTAAACTCAAACAAAAGTTTCACTATAGCTCTTATTATCTATTTCGCTTTGTTATGCATAAACATTAAAATTAATTTCAAAATAGAAGGCCTTTTTGCTATTATTATAGTACAACAACTCTTTAAAAAATTCTATCTTAAATGTCCAAAAGCTCTTAGTTATATTGGAAAAAATTCCCTAGAAATATATTCAATACATTGGTTTCTACTACCTAATCTTATGTTAATGAGGAATCTTTTTGAAAATACCGAAAATAATATAATTCTCAATAATCAAAATCTAATACTGCTAATATGTTTAACAAGTATAATTGCAGTATTAATCTGCTATACCTGCATTGGTATAGCTAATATAATAAAAAATAGCAACTTACTTTCAGCCATCATATTTGGTAATACCAAATCTCTGACAAAGGAAACAAATAATAATTAAGTTCTAAATAATATATGATGATAAATACAACTATTTCAAGAATTAACAAAATTCTTCTTACAATATTAAGTATATTTATTATCCTTGAAATAATATTTTATCCATCTACAGAAAATATATATGGTAGTTTTGTTTTGGCACTATCTTTTTACGTGACACAAAGGTTGGTATTCACGTATGAAAACATAAAGAAACATTTTATATCTTTTTTCATTTTGTTTTCGTATACATTTTGTTTTTCATTTATGCCATTTCTAGCTACACTCTTAAATAAATCACCACTAATTTATAAATTTGAAGTCCCGTATCTAACATTCAATTATCATTTTCTATTCCAAATATCTTTAATATGCGCTTTCTTAATCGCAAAAAAAATAGGGAAAAAGAGAAATATAGTAAGATCATTTTTACTCAAACATACAAACTATTTTAACCCACTTCAACCAAAAATCATCTATTGGTTAGGAGTCATTGGTATAGTAGCTTTATTCTCTGCAAAAATGTTCAGAGGTGAAGGTATCATATCAAAAATTAGTGGTGGATCATTCTTTTTAATAGCTTGTCCTCTTGTTTTGTTATTTCCTCATCTTTACACAAGAACATACATTCCACCTTTTACTAAATCATCCAATAAAATGGTTTGGCTATTTGTTATATGTAGTTTCTTAATTGGCATTGCTGCAAACAGTCGATCAACAATGTTCTTTATGGTGCTAATGATATTTCTATTATATTTAACCCAACAGCTAATATTCAATAAGACATCTATTTTCCTTTCGTGGAAAAAACTTCTTCCAATTCTTTTTCTATGTTTTATAATTACGGGACCACTAACAGATTTAGCATCAGCAGTAGTACTTGTAAGAAACCAACGGACTGATTTATCTCCGACAGAATTATTCTCACAAACCTTAAACTTATATAGAAATAAAGAAGTACTTTATAAAATACAAAAGGAATATGAACAAATTCATTCTACATATGCGGAAAATAACAAAGAAGGCTGGTCTGAAGAATATACTGGCAATATCTTTCTAGACAGATTTTGCAATTTACGTGTTAGCGATGCAACCTTATATTATGCAAAACATTTAGGATTCAATAATCCAGAAATGCGAAAGAATTTTTATAATAATCTATTAAGCATACTTCCAACTCCTATATTAAATATCTTTGGAATAAACTCCCAAATTAAAGAAGTAATTGAATATAGTGGAGGGGATAAACTATACAGTTTAGCGATGAAAGATAGTCATGCACTAGGAGGTTTTAGGGTATGCGGATATACAGGTATCGGATTAGCAACTTTTGGGCATTTTTTTTTCCTTATTGTAATATTCGTGTATACAATAATCTTTTATCTAGTTGATTCCCTGATATTACCGCTATCCAATAAAAATACGATAATTCCAATAGGGACACTAATACAATTATATAGTTTTTTTTATTTTTTAAACAATGGAGATGGTATCACTAGAAATATAACTTTTCTCATACGTGGTTTCATTCAAAGTATTCTAATCTACCTATTAGTTGTTTGGCTCATCCAACGATTCTTCATTTCCAACAAGATAGCATAATCATAATATGATTTCTAAAATAAGAGAAATTTCCATGGGAATAGCAATAATTTGGATTATGCTTTTCCACATGCCTGGATTATCTAATATAATGCCAGAACCTATAAACTTCCTAATAAATTTAGGATATATGGGAGTAGATATCTTTTTCTTTCTATCTGCATATGGTCTCTTTTTCAGTCTAGAAAAAGGCATATCTATTCACAGATTTTATGAAAGAAGAATCATTAGAATTCTACCTACTTATTATATCGTCCTTCTGTTATTCGACATAATAAACAATAAAGACCTGACTGCAATCCTGAAAGAAGCATCATTATTAGGTTTCTATATTCCTGCTTTACATTGGAAACCGTTTGACTGGTATATCCCAGCTTTACTAATATTTTATTTAGTTTTTCCACTAATATACAAATACAAAAATTTTATAAAAACATATTTTATACATATTTTTTGTTTAATATTTATTTCTAGCGCATGCATATCAAACACTTTGACATGTCACAACCTAGATACTATAATATTATTTTTTATCACAAGAATTCCTATTTTCCTATTAGGCGTTATTTATGCCCAAAAAGAAAAGCAAAATCAACCTTTAAATATTAATATAAAGTTTAGAATCTTGTTGATTATAATAGGATTGAGTTTTCTATATGTGATTAGGCTTTTATCTCCATTATACTATATAAATTTATTAGGACTACAATTTTATCCCTTACTACTAATAGTTCCTAATTTATTAATTATACTATCTTATATCAAGTTTCCTAATACAATAATCAAAATATTAACTTTCTGCGGGAAATATAGCTTAGAGCTGTATCTTATTCATTGGAATTTATATCGTCTTAGGAATCTATTTCAAATTAACAGAATTGATTATCTAGCTTTATACTTAATCTTATGCTTTTTTATAAGTTTTCCATTAGCATGGTTATTAAACAAATGCATTAATATGATTAGAAATTTCTGTAATACTAGATTATAAATCCCCTCTATACACCAAAATGAATATATCACGATACAACAATTCTATAGATTTCCTTAAGTCTATTCTTATTATATTAATGGTAATTGGTCACTCTATTAGCTCAGATATTAGGTTACACCGTTATATTTTTTGGTTCCACATGCCCGCCTTTTTTATTGTATCTGGCTATCTTAACAATTGGGGGAAATACACACTTTCAGAATTTATCAAAAAAAAATTTAATTCATATATCATACCTTATCTTTCATGGTCTGTGCTATTCTATTTCATCTATATACCAGAAAACCCCATAAAAAATATCGTCCGAGTTTTATATGGTGGAAGTATAAATACACTAATTTATTCATACCCATATTGGTTTATCAATTGCATATACATTTCAGTTATCATCTTTAAGTTTTTGTACGAACGACTTAATATAAAACAAATCACATTCATAATACTTTTTATGTGGTTTTTGTTCCATTACCTTATTTCATATTTATCTCCATTACCATGGTCATTAGAAATAATGCCATTTGCCATTTTCTATATCTATATTGGTTTCTTATACAAAAATATAGAACATAAACAATTTAAATATATGTATATCATTTGTATCATTACAACAATATGTTTATTTTACATTGATTCTATTACAGATATTAAATATGAGATTAATATGAAATCAGGTATTTTAAGACATCCCATATTAGATATAATATATCCTTCTATTATTACATTAAGTTTGTATCTTACATGTAAATATATTAAAATAAGGTTGTTCAATACCATTGGAAATGCATCCATGACTATAATGTTCATACATGCTCCATTAATCAATCTAGTCCAAAAAACTTTTATTCCAATATATATCTATATTCCATTCATAATATTCCTCAGTACTGGAATACATTACATATTAAATAAGAACAGAATAACACAAAAATTATTCATCGGAAAATAATAATATACTTATTATGAAAATTGTATATATAAACAGAAATCCTCAATGTGGTTTTAGTATTCATAAAGTTTTTGAAAACATCATTCCACATATAGCTCAGACAATAGATGTATCGTCATTCGATGTAGAAAAAAAACAAGGCAACCTTAAAGACGTAATTTATAATATAAAACAAGTTAAGTCTCATCTTTCAGAAAAAAAAGATACAATTTACCATATTACAGGAGATGTACATTACCTAACTTTAGCAACATTAGGAAAGAAAACAATTGTAACTGTACATGATATTGGTAGAATAAAAAATATAAAAGGCATAAAACGAATATTATATTGGCTTTTAAGAGTCTTCACTTTAATCTTTGCGACAAAAGTGGTATTTATATCAAAATATGCAGAAAAAGAAGTTTTATCCTATATTTATCTTCCTAAAAAACAATTCTGTATCATACCCGATGCCGTCGGAGATGAATTTCAATTTTACCCTAAACAATTTAATTCGCACAAACCAATAATACTACATATTGGGACACGACCACATAAGAACTTAACTCGTACCATAAAAGCACTTGCATCAATTCCCTGTCACCTAAGAATTATTGGACAAATATCACAAGAGGAAAAAGCCATATTAAATCGATACAATATTGAATTCTCAATTGCATATGGTCTTGAGGATAAAGAACTTCTAACAGAATATCAGAAGGCTGATATTATTAATTTTCCATCAATACATGAAGGATTTGGAATGCCTATTATAGAAGGACAAGCTATTGGGCGTCCCGTTGTGACCTCAAATATCAGTCCCATGAAAGAAGTTGCAGGTGAAGGAGCATGTACATGTGATCCTTTTTCTGTAGAGAGCATTAGAGAAGCATATAATAAAATTATAAATGATGAAGTTTATAGAAATAAATTAATACAACAAGGACTTAACAATGTTCTGCAATATAGAAGCACAATTATAGCTCAAAAATACACTTATTTATATAAATCTCTTTAAAAAATGAAAACAAAGATTTTAGATTGTACACTTCGGGACGGAGGTTATTACACTAACTGGGATTTTAATGATAACATCGTACATTCTTATATTGATGCAATGAATAAACTCCCAATTGATTATCTAGAAATAGGATATAGAAATAACCCCACTAAAGAATATTTAGGAAAATTCGGATATACACCCATTTCCATACTTCAAGAATTGAGAAATCAATCAAAAAAGAAATTAGGATTAATGCTTAATGAAAAAAGTACTCGTCCTTCTGATTTAAATAAACTATTGAAGCCAATTCAAGGTTTAGCCGACATGATACGTATTGCAATTGATCCTAAAAACTTTGATAGAGCAGTAATCTTAGCAGAGGCTGTTAAGAATATGGGATTTGAAGTAGGGTTTAACACAATGTATATGTCCAAATGGAAAGAATACCCAGGTTTTCTAGACAAGCTTAACAAGATTAACGGGATTGCAGATCTTTTCTGTATGGTTGATTCCTTTGGAGGAATTTCTCCCCAAGAAATAAAAGACACTTATAACCAAGTAAAAGAAAAGACCAATTGTCCTATTGGCTTTCATGGACACAATAATTTACAACTTGGCTTAATTAATACCTTAACTGCAATAGATTGTGGCATTGATTATGTTGATGCCACAATACTCGGGATGGGGCGTGGAGCTGGTAATTTAAATATGGAATTATTACTTACTTATTTAAATAAAAATTACAAATTAGACGTTGATTTTAATGTTCTTGGTGATGTTATTACAGCATTTACTCCCCTACTAGAAAAATACCATTGGGGAACCAATTTACCTTATATGCTTTCTGGAGCAAACTCCATACCACAAAAAGAAGTGATGGATTGGGTTAATAACCGTGTTTATTCTTTCAACAGTATTGTACGAGCTTTAAATAATAAAAAAGACCATAAAGTAGATAACGCAAAATATCCACTTATTAAAAATAATAAAGTCGACAAAGTTATTATTATTGGTGGAGGCAACAAAGCAATTGAACATCTAAAAGGAATCAAGACTTTTGTACAACAGCAACAATCAATTGCACTCGTTTTTGCTACTGCACGCCACGCAGCTCTATACAAAGATTTAAATATTCCTAAATATTATTGTTTAGTTGGAAACGAAGCCAAACGATTAGAGCAAAATATAAAAGAAGATGAATTTAATGGATTTTGTATCCTTCCTCCATATCCTCGTATGATGGGAACCGAAGTTCCATTATTTGCTGATAAACAAACATATGAACTTCCACAAATCAGTTTTGCTGAAGAATATACGGACTCATGTACAGCAATTGCAATACAAACGGCAATAAATTTAACAGATAAGGAAATCTATTTAGTAGGTTACGATGGATATCCAGGGAACGTTCTATCAGAAAAAGAAATGGCATTAACTAATGAAAACAGATACCTATTTAACGCTTATTGTCTATATACAAAAAAAATGATAAAATCATTAACGCCATCACTTTATAAAGAATTAGAAATAGAATCAGTATACCAATTTATATAATCATGGAAAAAGTAGCATTTTTTTTACCCACTCGTAAAGGAAGTGAACGAGTAAAAAACAAAAACACAAGACCATTTGCTAATGTAAAAGGTGGATTAATTGAAAATAAAATAAGACAACTTATACAAACTCAATATATTGATGAAATCATTCTATCAACAAATGATGAACAATGTATAAATGTAGCACAAGAATTTTCATATGATAAACGATTAAAAATCATTCCAAGGCCTGATGAATTATGTCTTAGTTCAACTAATCTTCAAGACTTAATTTGTTATGTACCTACAATCACAAATGCTGACCACATTTTATGGGGACATGTTACTACACCATTAGCAGGTGCTGAACAATATGATGAAGGAATTAAGTATTATTTATCTAAGCTCGCAGAAGGATATGATTCTTTAGTTGGAGTTAAAGAACTTAAAAATTTTCTTCTCAACAAAGAAGGAAAACTCATTAATAATACTACCAATATTCCTTGGCCACGCACACAAGATTTAGAACCCCTATACGAAATTAATCATACCATGTTCCTAGCTAAACGCGATATCTATCTTGAACAAAAAAATCGAATAGGTTCACATCCATTATTATATAAGATGGATGAGATTCATTCATTTGATATTGACTGGGAAGATGACTTTACAATTGCCGAAGTTCTTTATAAAAATTTATACAAATGAAAAGCGTTGTTACCTTTGGAGAAATAATGTTACGACTAGGAGCACCAAATTATTTGCGTATTACTCAATGTAACCAGTTTGACATATCATTTGCCGGTGCTGAAGCTAACGTTGCTGTTTCACTATCGAATTATGGAATTCCTACTGAATATATCACTCGATTACCTAATAATCCAATAGCAGATAAATGTTTAATGGAACTTTTATCATATAAAGTAGGCACTACACACATAGAACGTGGAGGTAAAAGGATTGGTATATTATATTTAGAAACAGGAAGTAATGCACGTCCTTCTCGGGTATTTTATGATAGAGAAGAGTCTTCATTATCTACAATATCACCTAAATCACTTAATTGGACAGAAATCTTAAAAGATGCACAATGGTTTCATTGGACAGGTATTACTCCTGCACTTTCAGAAAATGCAGCAACTGTATGTAAAGAGGCCATTGATACCGCAAATAAGTTAGGAGTTACTGTTAGTTGTGATATCAATTATAGAAATAATTTATGGAACTACGGAAAGAAGGCTTCCGAGGTTATGCCTGAATTAGTTGCCGGTTGTGATATCATTTTAGGTAATGAAGAAGATTGTGAAAAAGTATTCGGGATTAAACCAGAACATTTTCAAGTAGAAAAAACAGATGGTAATATTGATCCAATAATTTTTAAATCAGTTTGCCAACAAATGAAAACTAAATTCCCACGCTGTAAAAAAATAGCAATGACATTAAGAGGTGCAATTAATGCTAATTATAATACATGGGGAAGTATTTTATATAATGGAAAAGAATTATTGGAATCACGACGTTACAATATTACAGACATTGTAGATCGTGTTGGCAGTGGAGATTCCTTCATGGGAGCACTAATTTATGGGTTGATAACTTATCCAGATAATGATTTAAAGGCATTGGAATTCGCAACCGCAGCTTCTTGCCTAAAACATACAATTTGGGGAGACTACAACCTTGCATCAATTAATGAAGTTGAAAATTTAATAAATGGAGACGAATCAGGTCGTGTAAAAAGGTAGAATTATGGATTTTTGGAATTTGATGATAAAAAAAGATGATTGGATTATATCCTGTGTTGAACATCTCAGAAATATAAGATATTTATGTAACCCATCATTACAAAAAATTAAATATCAAATGAGAAAACGTCCTTTAGAAGGAATCAATAAAGACTTATATATTATATTAAATGGGCCTTCATTACAGACCCAAGACTTAAGTTCTTTAATTGGAAAATCTACGATGTTTGTTAATAGAGGATTTATGCATCCTTTATATAAAGAGCTACAACCAGCGTATCATATATTTGTAGACCCTAAAATGATAAAAGGAATTTGGCCAGTTAAATGGATTGATGATATTTGGAAACTTTCTCCAAATACTAAAATTCTGCTTCCACTAAAATGGGCTAATAATCCCATTTTTTCACCTTACAAAGACAAAATATATTGGCTAAATTGGAATCTTCCATTTTACAACTTAGGGGTTTCTGGAAGTTGTTTTTCTTTTGGAATTCAACAAAAATTTAACAAAATATATTTTACGGGATTTGATGCAAATGGTATTGGTTATGAAATGATTAAATCCTCAGAAAGTCACTTCTATGGTAATGATAAAGAATTAGAAGGAAAATCAACCAAGCAATTTGTAATAGATCTATTAATGCACTCTAGACACTTGCATGACCTTAATAGATTAGCCTCTTATTGTAAAGCTAACCAGATTCAATTAATAAATATAACAAATGGTGGGCTTTTAGATATGTTTCCTCAAGAAAAAAAATTACCATTACACAAAGGAAAATGAAAATCATCCATTTTATTCCAAGTTTAGATAGAGCTTCAGGGGGGACTTCATCCTACATGCAATTATTAACTAATGAACTAGGAAAGCTAGTAGATTTGTATATTATAACCTCTCCCTCTGAAAATCCATTACAACTCAATAATGCAAAAACGATATTTATCCCTTGTGGTTGGAAAGAAAAACAACAAATGAAAAGAGAATGGATAAAATTGCTTGATACTATTCATCCTAATATTGTCCATATAAATTGTTGTTGGTTACCTCAATGTGCTTGGGCTCAACTATGGGCACAAAAATTAGGCTATAAAGTAATTCTTACTCCACATGGTATGTTAGAACCTTGGATTATAAAAAGACATTACTGGACAAAAAAACTACCAGCCCTTCTTTTATATCAGAAAAAAGCAATAATCAACGCTGATTGCATCCATGCTACAGCAGACAGTGAAAAGGCAAATCTTCTCAAACTAAATTATAACAACAACATAGAAGTTATTGCAAATGGGATTGATGTAAAAAACATTCAAATCAAACAAAACTGGAAACGAAATAAAAGAATCTTATTTCTTTCTCGAATTCATATAAAAAAAGGTATTGAATTTTTACTAGAAGCTGTATCACTTTTAAAAAATAATTTACAGGGATATATAATAGAAATTGCAGGAGAAGGCGATAAAGAATACCTCAATCAACTGCAACTAAAAACAAAGGAACTGCACATTGACTCACTTGTTAAATTTTGTGGTGGAATATATGATAAACAGAAATGGGAATTATTTCAAAATGCAGATGTTTTTATATTACCGACTTTCTCAGAAAATTTTGGAATTGTAGTAGCTGAAGCACTCGCTTGTGGCACTCCTGTAATTACAACAAAAGGTACGCCTTGGAAAGAACTAGAAACTGCACATTGCGGTTGGTGGACAGAAATCGGTACACAGCCTACAGCAGATGCTCTAAACAAGTTCCTGCAACTTTCCGTTCAGGAACTAGAGACTATGGGACGAAACGGACGTAAACTGGTTGAACAGAAATATTCGTCACAAAGAATGGCGGAAAATATGGTAGAACTGTATCACAAAGTATGCAAGCAAAAATGAAAGAAGTAAGACTGGACACATTCAGTACTGGGAGTTTCAACAAAGAAGCCGGATTCATCAAACAAACACTCTGGTATTTCATAAACGCCTTATTTGTACGTGCCTCATGGAATCCGTTCATGGGTATAAAGGTTGCACTGCTAAAAGCTTTTGGAGCAAAAATCGGCGAAGGTCTGGTCATAAAAAACAATGTATGTATCAAATTTCCATGGAAACTTACTATCGGCAACCATGTATGGTTGGGAGAAAATTGTTGGATAGATAATCTAGATAGAATAACTATAGGAAATCATGTATGTATCTCGCAAGGAGCTTTACTACTAACAGGGAATCACGATTATACATTAACTTCTTTCGATTATCGGAATGCACCTATAGTAATTGAAGATGGAGCATGGATTGGGGCTAAGGCTGTAGTTTGTCCAGGAGTTACTATACACAGCCACGCTATCCTAACCGTAGGATCCATCATCACAAAAAACATGGAAGAATATGGTATTTATCAAGGAAATCCTGCACTACTTATCAGAAAACGCATTTTAAAATAAAAAATATGAAGGATATGAGAAATTATACTATCGCAGTAGCCGGCACTGGTTACGTAGGCTTATCCATCGCTACATTGCTTTCACAGCATCATCACGTAACGGCAGTGGATGTCATCCCTGAAAAGGTAGAGAAAATCAACAAACGTATCAGTCCAATTCAAGATGAATACATCGAGAAATATTTGGCGGAAAAGGAACTGAATCTGACAGCCACACTGGACGGGGCTTCTGCTTATAAAAATGCAGATTTCGTAGTCATCGCAGCTCCCACCAACTATGACCCGGTGAAGAATTACTTCGACACGAGTCACGTAGAAGAAGTGATTGATTTGGTACTGGAAGTAAACCCGGACGCGGTAATGGTAATCAAAAGTACCATTCCAGTAGGGTATTGCCGCAGTCTGTATGTGAAGTATGCGGAAAAATTCCGCACCACTCCTGCTCTTTCCGGAAAGAAATTCAATTTGCTGTTCTCACCGGAATTCCTGCGCGAGAGCAAGGCGCTCTATGATAACCTTTACCCTAGCCGTATCATTGTGGGCTTCCCCAAAGTTATTGATGGACGGGATGCAGAAAATGAAGCCATCCGTGCCATTGCTGGAGAGAATCTGGAAGAAAAGGCACACGAATTTGCGGCACTCTTGCAGGAAGGTGCTATCAAGGAAAACATTGATACGTTATTCATGGGCATGAAAGAGGCAGAGGCGGTAAAACTGTTTGCCAATACCTATTTGGCCCTGCGTGTGTCTTACTTCAACGAGCTGGATACCTACGCCGAAGTAAAAGGACTGGATACACAGGCTATTATTCAAGGTATTTGTCTCGATCCGCGTATCGGCACGCATTACAACAATCCGTCATTTGGTTACGGAGGCTACTGCTTACCGAAAGATACAAAACAGCTGCTGGCCAACTACCAGGATGTACCGGAAAATCTGATTCAAGCGATTGTAGAGAGCAACCGTACACGTAAGGATTTCATTGCAGACCAAGTGCTGAAGAAAGCGGGTTACTATGATTATTTCAACCACGGAGACTTCAATCCGTCAGAAGAGAAACAATGTACCATTGGTGTATACCGTCTGACGATGAAGTCCAACAGCGACAATTTCCGTCAGAGCAGTATTCAGGGAGTCATGAAGCGTATCAAGGCGAAAGGAGCTACAGTCATTATCTATGAACCGACACTGGAAGACGGAAGCACCTTCTTTGGTTCCAAGGTAGTAAACAACCTGGAAGAGTTCAAGAAACAGAGCCAGGCCATCCTTGCCAACCGCTACGACAGCTGTTTGGATGACGTGAAAGACAAAGTATATACACGAGATATCTTCAGAAGAGACTAAAATAAATTCAAAAACACAATACAATGCAAAATCACATCGTTATTATGGCAGGTGGAATCGGAAGCCGGTTCTGGCCCATGAGTGTTCCGGAATATCCCAAACAGTTCATCGATGTGATGGGCGTAGGGAAATCATTGATACAGCTCACCGCTGAACGTTTTGGAGGGGTGTGCCCGAAAGAAAACTTTTGGGTGGTTACCTCCGAAAAGTATGTCGGCATCGTAAAGGAACAATTGCCGGAGATTCCGACACAGCACATTCTGGCAGAACCGGAAGCCAGAAATACGGCTCCTTGCATCGCGTATGCATGCTGGAAAATCAAGAAGCAGTATCCGGAAGCAAACATCGTAGTCACCCCTTCGGATGCGCTGGTACTCGACAAGGAAGAGTTTAAACGGTGCATCAGTCAGGCGTTGGAGTTTACGGCCCACTCAGAAGCCATCGTCACACTGGGAATGAAACCGACACGCCCGGAAACGGGATATGGATACATTGCCGCAACAGGAGAAGGACAAAACGGAATCTACAAGGTAGAGGCGTTCAAAGAGAAGCCAAACCTGGAAACGGCACAGAAATACGTGGCACAGGGAAATTATTTCTGGAATGCGGGTATCTTTGTATGGAACGTGCAGACCATTACCCATGCCATCGAGAAATATGCCCCACAGATTGCTGGAGTAATGGAGAAGATGGCGCCGGATTTCTACACGGAAAAGGAAACGGAGACCTTGAAAGCGGACTTCCCTACCTGCGAAAAGGTATCCATCGACTATGCCGTGATGGAAAAGGCGGAAGGTATCCATGTACTTCCTGCGGAATTCGGATGGAGCGACCTGGGAAGCTGGGGCTCGCTGCACGGGCTATTGCCGCAGGATGAAAACGGAAATGCCAAAGTAGGCGACAACGTAAAACTGTTTGACTGCCGGAACTGCGTGGTACACGTGGCCGACGAAAAGAAGGTGGTACTGGAAGGTCTGGACGGCTTTATCGTAGCAGAAAAGGACGGAAGGCTGCTGGTATGCCGACTGGCAGAGGAACAACGCATCAAAGAGTTTTCACAGGCATAATTTATAAACCTCATTTTTATTTTTATATGGAAAGAAAAGTAGCATTAATCACAGGTATTACGGGTCAGGACGGATCGTTCCTGGCTGAGTTCTTAATGGAAAAAGGTTATGACGTACACGGCACCATCCGCCGTTCGTCTGTGGATTTCCGCGAACGTATCGCGCACCTGGAAGGAAAACCGAACTTCCACTTGCACTATGCGGACCTGACGGACTCCATGAGTATGTTGCAGGTAGTGAGCAAGGTGCGCCCGACGGAAATCTACAATCTGGCCGCACAGAGCCACGTGCAGGTGAGCTTCGACTCGCCGGAATTTACGGCCAACGTAGACGCTACAGGCGTACTCCGTGTATTGGAAGCCGTACGTCTGTGTGGACTGACAGAGACTTGCCGCATCTATCAGGCATCTACTTCGGAACTGTATGGAAAGGTGGAAGAAGTGCCGCAGAACGAGAACACGCCGTTCCATCCTTACAGCCCGTATGCAGTGGCTAAGCTGTATGGCTTCTGGATTGTGAAGGAATACCGCGAGGCTTACAATATGTATTGCTGCTCGGGTATCTTGTTCAACCATGAATCGGAACGTCGTGGGGAAACTTTCGTAACACGTAAAATTACGCTGGCTGCAGCCCGCATTGCACAGGGAAAACAGGAGAAGCTGTATCTGGGTAACCTGGACTCACTGCGCGACTGGGGTTATGCCAAGGATTACGTGGAATGTATGTGGCTGATTCTGCAGCATGAAACGCCGGAAGATTTCGTCATCGCTACGGGTGTGCAGCACAGTGTACGTGAATTCTGTTACCTGGCATTCAAGTATGCGGGCATCGAACTGGAATTCAAGGGTGAAGGTATCAACGAAAAGGGTTACGACAAGGCTACCGGCAAGTGCCTGGTAGAGGTAAGCGAGGATTTCTACCGCCCGACAGACGTAGTGAATCTCTGGGGTGACCCGACAAAGGCGAAGGCTAAGTTAGGCTGGAATCCGTCGAAGACAACCTTTGAGGAACTGGTAAAAATCATGGTGGATGCGGATATGGCGAAAGTGGCCGTAGAAAAGGCGGGAGAACAGATTCGCACGAACCTGGCAGAGTATCTGGAGAAGGGAATCGTGAAATAATGAAGAATGAGGAATGAAGAACGAAGAATTAATAATGAAGATTATATGTTCTTTTGTTCTTCTGTCTCTGAAACAATAAACAATTAATTTGTCGAATATGGACAAATCAGCGAAGATATATGTAGCGGGACACCACGGACTGGTGGGTTCCGCTATCTGGAATAACCTGAAGGAAAGGGGTTATAATAACCTGGTAGGACGTTCGCACAAGGAACTGGATTTGCTGGACCCGATAGCGGTAAAGAAGTTCTTTGACGAGGAACAGCCGGATGCGGTGATTCTGGCTGCGGCACATGTGGGAGGCATCATGGCCAACCTGCAATATCGTGCGGACTTTATCTACCAGAACTTACAGATTCAGCAGAACGTGATTGGCGAGAGTTTCCGTCACGGGGTGAAGAAGTTGCTGTTCCTGGGCAGTACCTGCATTTATCCGCGTGAGGCTCCGCAACCGATGAAGGAAGAGGTGCTTCTCACCTCCCCGCTGGAATATACGAACGAACCGTATGCCATCGCAAAGATTGCGGGACTGAAGATGTGTGAAAGCTTCAACCTGCAGTATGGCACGAATTACATCGCCGTAATGCCGACCAACCTGTACGGTCCGAATGATAACTTCCACCTGGAAAACAGTCACGTACTGCCGGCCATGATCCGCAAGATTCACCTGGCGAAATGCCTGAACGAGGGCGACTGGGATGCGGTGCGTAAGGACATCAACCTGCGCCCGGTGGAAGGTGTAAACGGAAGTAATACGGACGAAGAGATTCTGGAAAAGCTGGCGAAGTTCGGCATCACACCGGAAGCGGTTACGCTTTGGGGTACGGGAAAGCCGATGCGTGAGTTTTTGTGGAGTGAAGAAATGGCGGATGCCAGCGTACATGTGTTGCTGAACGTGGATTTCAAGCAGACGTATGATGCGTCAAAGAAAAATGCGGACGGTATTACTGAAATCCGTAACTGTCACATCAACGTGGGTACGGGCAAGGAAGTGTCTATCCGCGAAGTGGCAGAGAAAATCATGAAGGAAATCGGCTTCAAGGGTGAACTGCGCTGGGATGCATCGAAACCGGACGGCACACTGCGCAAGCTGACGGACGTAAGCAAGCTGCACAGCCTGGGATGGCACCATAAAGTAGAAATAGACGAAGGTATTCACCGCTTGTATGAATGGTACCTGAAAGGTATCTGCATCAATCATCAGACGGTATAATCCGAATGGAAATTCCCCATGCATGATAAAAACGCCGTATAAAGCAGACCGGTAAAAGTATTTGATAAAAGTATGCTTCATTCCATATTTTTAATTACCTTTGCTAATAATCGCAGTAAATAAAATGGAACTCACTCACTTCTTTTATAAAGAATCTACCTGGGAACTAACCCAAGCCATTCCTTTCAAGGCTGTCAATCTGCTTGTAGGAAAAAATGCTGTAGGCAAATCGAAAGTCATTGCCGCAATTTTTAACATGGCCAATATTATCTTGCAACAAGATATGCCGTTTGTATCAAGAATTTTCTGCTCTTCCACTTTCTCCTTTAAGGATGAAGAAGAAGTAATAGAATACCATTTCACATATCAACGGGGGATAATAACGGAAGAAAATCTGACAATAAACGGACAAAAACTGCTGAACCGAAATGGAAAGGAAACATTGCTGGAAGGGATGCCAATCAATCCTCCAACGGATAAGCTGACGCTTCACGTGCGCAGAGACATCATACAATACCCTTATTTTGAGAAAATCATTACATGGGCGGAAAATGTGTACGGACAACGTTTCAATGAAATTGAAGCGGACAGGGGAAATAAAACCAATTCATTCCTTTCGCCTATTCATAAAGATGATTTGTTCACCATGGTAAAATCACTTCCTTCTGAATCCATACAAAGAATAATCGAACAGGCCCAAAATCTGGATTACCACCTGGAAGCCATCAAAACTCTCAAGCCGGAGAGATTTAAAATCGTTCTATTCAAGGAAAAAGGCATCAAAGAGCATTTGTCCATATCTTCTTTATCGAAAGGTATGTGCAGAGCCATCAGCCTTCTGATTCAGATGGAATATCTTTCCGCACAAGGAAAGCCTTCGCTCTGGCTGATTGACGACTTAGGCGAAGGATTGGACTATGACCGCACGGTCAAACTGGGAAAACTACTGTTTGACTTCTGTCATGAAAGAGGTATCCAGCTGCTGGCCAGTTCAAACGATACTTTTCTGATGGATATTGTAGACCTGCAGTATTGGAATATTCTGGAACGAAAAGGTGAAAAAGTGATGCCTGTCAATACAACCAACAGTCCTGATCTGTTCGAAGATTTCAAATTTACGGGTCTCAGCAACTTTGACTTCTTCTCATCGGACTATATTTCACGCCATACATAAATTAAATCGGGAAAAAGATGAATATCAGAAAGATTGCGGTTTTCGTGGAAGGACAAACCGAATACATCTTTGTTCGGGATTTTCTATGTGCATGGTATGAGTTTGACGCAAAAAAATTAGGACTGGAATGTTATCAGTTCAATGGAAATAAAGAAAATAAAATTCCTTATCCTCATGGAACAAGAGACAGTGAAAACTTTTATCTCATTTATAATGTGGGGAATGACCAAAGTGTACTAAGCAAAATGCTGAAAGAAGCTCCGCGTTTACAAAACAGCGGGTATCAGCAAATTGTGGGACTTAATGACATGTTCTCTGATGCATACCACGCGAAAGTAAAGAACCGTCAAATTGACTTAAAGGTAAATGAAACATTCAAGAATATACGAAAGAATATAATCCAACAAAAGAAGTTTGACAAGATAATGACATCTCACTTTGCCATCATGGAGGTAGAAGCATGGTTTTTAGGGATGTACGATTATTTACAAAAAATCAATTCACAACTAACCCCCGAACTGATAAAAACTCAACTGGGTACAGACATTACACAAGACCCGGAAATTACAGTTTATCATCCGGCCAAACTACTGAATGATATTTATCAACTGGTAGGTATGAAATATGATAAACATAAAGGAGACGCGCATGCCATTACATCTAGCTTGTCTAAAAGTGATTATATACGCTTGAAAGATTCTGGTAAATGTGAATCGTTCAAAGAATTCATTAACGATATTGTATAATTTGGAAGTTTACAATAATATGAAGAATTATACCATTGCCGTAGCTGGCACAGGCTACGTAGGTTTATCCATAGCCACACTACTGGCCCAGCATCATCAGGTAACGGCTGTAGACGTGATTCCTGAAAAAGTAGAAAAAATCAATCACCGTATCAGCCCGATTCAGGATGAGTACATCGAAAAGTATTTAGCAGAGAAGGAACTGAACCTGACCGCTACACTGGACGGGGCTTCAGCTTACCGAAATGCGGATTTCGTGGTGATTGCCGCTCCCACCAACTACGACCCGGTGAAGAATTATTTTGATACGTCGCATGTAGAAGAGGTGATTGACCTGGTACTGGAAGTGAACCCGGATGCGGTAATGGTGATTAAAAGTACCATTCCGGTGGGTTACTGCCGCAGCCTGTACGTGAAGTATGCAGAGAAGTTCCGCTCCACTCCTGCCCTTGCGGGAAAGAAATTCAACCTGCTGTTCTCGCCGGAGTTCTTGCGCGAAAGCAAGGCGCTGTATGACAACCTCTACCCCAGCCGTATCATCGTGGGATTCCCGAAACTGATTAACGGACGTGACGAGGAGAACGCGGCTATTCAGGTGATTGCCGGGGAACACCTGGAGGAAAAGGCGCACGAATTTGCAGCTCTGTTACAGGAGGGTGCCTTGAAACCGGACATTGATACACTGTTCATGGGGCTGAAAGAAGCAGAAGCGGTAAAGTTGTTTGCCAATACTTATCTGGCACTGCGTGTAAGCTACTTCAACGAGCTGGATACGTATGCGGAAGTGAAAGGCCTGAACACACAGGCCATCATTCAGGGTATCTGTCTGGACCCGCGCATCGGTTCGCATTATAACAATCCCTCTTTTGGTTACGGGGGCTACTGTCTGCCGAAGGATACCAAGCAGCTGTTGGCTAACTACCAGGATGTGCCGGAGAACCTGATTCAGGCCATTGTGGAGAGTAACCGTACACGTAAGGATTTCATTGCGGACCAGGTGCTGAAGAAAGCGGGATACTACGATTATTACAACCGCGGGGATTTCAGCCCGGAAGCGGAGAAGGAATGTGTTATCGGGGTATATCGCCTGACCATGAAGTCGAACAGCGACAATTTCCGCCAGAGCAGCATCCAAGGGGTAATGAAGCGTATCAAGGCGAAAGGAGCTGCGGTCATCATCTATGAACCGACTTTGGAAGACGGCACTACGTTCTTCGGCTCACGGGTGGTGAACAACCTGGAGGATTTCAAGAAGCAGAGCAACGCCATCATTGCCAACCGCTACGATGCGTGTCTGGATGACGTAAAGGAAAAAGTTTATACACGTGATATTTTCAGAAGAGACTAGTTACAGTTAATAATTAACAATGAATAATTGAGGTACCAAGCATCCGCTGTTGAAGGATTTTGATTCTCCATTTGAATTTTAATCCTTTTAGCATGTCCATTAGGAAATAAAGAAAAAAATTTGTTCTTTTGCATTAGAACCAAATCCAAATGTATGAATGTGACAGTTTTTAATCCGGCTCAATTACAAGTGCTCGACATGATGTCGTTTGTAGATAGTCCTGAAGCTTTGGCAGAACTGAAAAAGGCTATTTCTGACTATTTCGCCAAACAAGCCCAAAAGGAGATTGACCGTTTGTGGGAAAATGGAGAATTGAATGAGGAAAAAGTCGAAAAATTCTACCAACTGCATGAACGTACTCCCTATAAATGAATATGAGAAACATTGTATTAGATACAAATTCACTGATTATTGCAATTTCAGCGAAGAATGACTGCCATAAAGTATGGCAATCATTCTTAAATGGGGATTATACACTATGTATAAGCAATGAAATCGTAGAAGAGTATCTGGAAGTCATGAGCCGCAACATAAACAAGTATGTGGCTGAAGCGATTATCTACACGATTCTTACTCGCGAAAACGTAAAGAGGCTAACTCCTCATTACCGTTTTCATTTAATTACAGCAGACCAAGATGATAATAAGTTCGTAGATTGTGCGATAGCTGCCAATGCTGAATACATCGTGACAGAGGATCACCATTTCAATGAACTTAAAAATATATCTTTTCCATCAGTTGCCATAATTAATTTGAAGGACTTTGCAAAAACATTGTAAGTCTAATGGATTATTAACAACAAATATATCACCATTATATTAATTTTTTATCTTATGACTACATTCAAACGTAACATACTGATTACCGGCGGTGCCGGATTTATTGGCAGCCACGTGGTGCGCCTGTTCGTAAACAAGTATCCGGAATACCGTATCATCAACCTGGACAAGCTGACGTATGCGGGTAACCTGGCGAACCTGAAGGACATTGAGAACCTGCCGAACTATGTGTTCATAAAGGCGGATATCTGCGACTACGAGAAGATGCAGGAGCTGATGGAGCTGTATCACGTGGACGGTATCATTCACCTGGCTGCAGAGAGCCATGTGGACCGCAGCATCAAGGATCCGTTTACCTTTGCACGCACCAACGTGATGGGTACGCTGTCTCTGCTGCAGGCGGCCAAGGTGTACTGGGAAAGTCTGCCGGAGAAGTATGAGGGCAAGCGTTTCTATCACATCTCTACCGACGAGGTGTACGGGGCACTGGAGATGACGCATCCGGAAGGTATCGAGCCGCCGTTCACTACCACGGCTTCGTCGTCGGAACATCACCTGGCGTACGGAAAGGATTTCTTCTACGAGGATACGAAGTATAATCCGCACAGCCCCTACTCTGCCAGCAAGGCGAGCAGCGACCACTTTGTGCGGGCGTTCCACGACACGTACGGCATGCCGACCATCGTGACGAACTGTTCGAACAACTACGGGCCGTATCAGTTCCCGGAGAAGCTGATTCCGCTGTTCATCAACAACATCCGTCACCGCAAGCCGCTGCCGGTATACGGTAAGGGGGAAAACGTGCGCGACTGGCTGTATGTGGAAGACCATGCGCGGGCCATCGACGTGATTTTCCACAACGGTAAGACGGCAGAAACCTATAACATCGGCGGTTTCAATGAATGGAAGAACATTGACATCATCAAGGTGGTGATTAACACGGTAGACCGTCTGCTGGGCCGCAAGGAGGGTGAAGACATGGATCTGATTACCTACGTGACCGACCGCCTGGGCCACGACATGCGTTATGCCATCGACTCTACAAAGCTGCAGAAAGAACTGGGCTGGGAACCGAGCCTGCAGTTTGAAGAGGGCATAGAAAAGACAGTGCGCTGGTACCTGGACAACCAGGAATGGATGGACAACGTGACGAGCGGTGACTACCAGAAGTATTATGACTCGATGTATAAGGGACGATAAAAAATAGACCTGAAACGAGAAACGTATGAAAAAACCACCGTGAAGGAAACAAACCCTCCAAAAACGGTGGTTTTTTGAATTTCAGCAACAATTTTAATATGAAACCTGTTTATTTTTGTTACATTTGTCCTGTCGATTGATAGGAAAATAGCAACAAATATGATTTATACAGACTTCTCAGTAAAAAACTATAGAGGGATTCGCCAATGTAAATTGGAAAAGTTAGAATTGATAAACCTCTTCTTCGGAAAAAACAACTGTGGCAAGTCTTCTTTGCTGGAATCATTATTTATATTGTCAGGCCCTGACAACCCCACATTACCCATTTTAGCAAACAAGAGCAGAGCACTGGATTCATTGGAAGAAACGGATTTAAAAATTGAGTTCTATCAAGCAAATCCAGAACACATTATACAATTAAACAGTCTGGGAGAACAAAGCCGACAGGTTTCTATCCAAATGATAGAATCGCACTCCCAAAACATTTCACTGGAGGACTTGCAAAAGAACTCATCGGAAAGTGCCGGTAAACGGTATGGACTGAAAATCAACTTCTCCACAGAAGCAGAGAAAGAAAGCAAATATCATTCTGAACTGGTGGTTACAGAAGAAAAAAGCGGAAACATTACCTCTGACAAAAGATACAAGGAGGCTCTTTACGCGGAATACATTCCTTCTAACCACATACAAATCGACATCGTGGAGAAAATGACTGAGATTATTCAGAACAAACAAGAAAAGGAAATTGTGGAAGCTCTCCAGATTGTAGAACCTCGTATCACTGACGTACAACTGGTAGGTAAAAGGGTAATGGTAGATGTAGGACTGCCGACCCGACTTCCAATCAATGTGTTGGGAGACGGAGTACGCAAAGTACTGGCTGTTATTCTTTCCATTTACACATGCAGAAATGGGGTGCTTATCATAGATGAACTGGATAATGGCTTGCATTTTTCGGTCATGCCGCAATTATGGGAAGTCATCCTTTATATGTGCCAGAAACATCATACACAGATTTTTGCTTCCACACACAGTATGGATTTAGTTAAATCGCTGGTCAAGGCTATTGGCAAATCAGCACAAATGCCACAGATAGCATCCTATAAGCTGATAAGAAAAGCTGACGACGAACTTGTGGCTCTACGTTATAGCGCAGAAGAACTGTCGTATGCTATCAAACAGGAAATGGAGGTAAGATAGGATGACACAGATTTTCATTGAAGCACGGTATGAAAAAACATCTGAGTATGTATTTTTAAATACAATCATAAAGGAGCTTGGATTTTCCGAAGCACAATATAAGATAATCTGTGTCGGCGGAAATAGCAACTTGATAAAAGCAGCCAATAAATTCAAGGAGAATACCATTGAAGGTGGAAAAAATCTGATTATTTTTGATGCGGACACACCTGCTACGGGGTATGGATTTTCGGCTACCCTGCAACGCATCAACCAGGAATTGCAAAGCAATGGAATGCAGGCTGACGGAATCTTTCTTTTCCCAAACAATGCAGACGATGGCATTTTTGAAAATTTACTGGAAAAACTGATGCAAAAAAAGACTCATGAACAATGGCTACATTGCTATTCTGACTATGAAACTTGTTTGGGGAATCATTATCTGACTCCTAATCTAAAGGGTAAATTGTTTACTTACATCAGTGCGCAAAAGACCCTGAGTAACACACAACGAAACAAATTGGGGAGCGGACAATGGCTGTTCAACGATGCCCAATATTGGAATCTCAACGCTCCTGAATTACAACCTTTAAAGGATTTTCTCTGTAATAACATTTCTTGAAATAAATTCTTCATTATGAAAAGATATTGCCAGACACTGGAGCTTTATGACGATAAGGAGCTGATTGAAGCCTACGTGGCAGAACATGCGCACGTGTGGGAAGAGGTGAAAGCGGGTATCCGCGAGGTGGGTATCACGGACATGCAGATTTACATTGACGGAAACCGCCTGTTCATGATCATGGATACCACGGATGAGTTTGACATGGAACGGGATTATGCACGGCTGGCTACCCTGCCCCGTCAGGCGGAATGGGAAGCGCACATGGCGAAGTTCCAGAAAGCTGCTCCGGGAGCTACCTCGCAGGAGAAATGGAAGCTGATGACGCGGATATTTAAGCTGTAAAGAGTGAAAGAGTGAAAAATTAAAAGTTAAAAGTTAAAAACGAGTGGATGTTTTCTCTTTTGACAAAAGAACAGAAAGACAAAAGATTTAATAATAAAGTGAAAACGGGATGCTTTTACCGCTTTTACTTTTTAACTATTAACTTTTAACTCTATATGTAACCATTCTATTTTCCGCCTTGACACGCATGTTCCCTAAACCTACCTTTGCGC
>OOAJ01000512.1_pt1 | contig 26325 bp, 23 predicted proteins | sample 1671241 | NCBI WGS metagenome assembly OOAJ01 (sample SAMN06348136, study PRJEB24527) | human gut metagenome | biome: human gut; feature: ankylosing spondylitis patient; material: feces | host: Homo sapiens | place: China | collected 2015-10
TAATATTCAAAAATCAAAAACTCGAAATCCAGTTATCCTGAATTTCGAGTTTTTTAGTTTTGGTAATCAATTTTATTTTTACTTTGTTTCAGTCGAGTGGCAAGGAAAAATAAAAGCAAAAATTTCTACTCAAAAGTCAAAAAAGTTTAGTCAAACTTTTCTAAGGTTCTGGGTGTGGGCTACGCCCACAAAAAACTTCAAGCTATCGCAAATTTTTGATAGCAACAAAGGAAAAAACCACGCTGCTGTAACTACTAATTTGCCACTTTTCAAAGGCAAATCCACAACCCTTTAAAAAGGGTTGACCAAAATTTTATGTTTATTTAACTAAACTTTGCAATCTAAAGCATAATATCCAATAGCCTATACAAAAAGCGGACATCCACACAGGATACCCGCTATATTTTTATAATTTATCTTTTTTCGAGTGGAGTATAGTCTTTCATAGTTGAAATACTCATATAAGCAGGACGAATAATCTTACCGCCATTTACAATTTCCTCAAGTCTGTGTGCGCTCCAACCTGCAATTCTGGCTGTTGCAAACATAGGTGTATAAAGCTCGCAAGGAATATCAAGCATACTGTAAAGCAAACCGCTGTAAAAATCGACATTGGATGCAACACCCTTGTAAATCTTACGCTTTTTGCCGATAACCTGCGGAGCAAGTCTTTCTACTCTCTCATAAAGTTCAAAGTCCTCGTCATAGCCTTCTGCCTTAGCGAGTTTCTGAACAGCACCTTTAAGAATTATCTGACGAGGGTCAGAAATTGTATAAACTGCGTGTCCCATACCGTAAATAAGACCCATTCTGTCGAATGTCTGCTTTTCGAGGATTTTTTCGAGATAATCTGCAATCTCCTCGTCATCTTTCCAGTCTTTTATATGCTCTTTAATATCTTCAAACATATAGAATACCTTAACATTTGCACCACCGTGCTTAGGGCCTTTAAGAGATGCCAAAGCGGCGGCAGTTGCCGAATAGGTGTCTGTACCTGAAGATGTTACTACATGAGTTGTAAATGTTGAGTTGTTACCGCCGCCATGCTCCATATGGAGAATAAGCGCCATATCAAGAACCTTAGCCTCAAGCGGAGTGTACTTTCTGTCAGGACGAAGTAATGACAAAATGACCTCAGCTGTTGACATAGTAGGCTCTGCACGGTGAATATAAAGGCTTTTGTCACGGAGATAATGGTTATATGCATGATAACCGTAAACGGAAAGCATTGGGAATACAGAGATAAGCTGAATGCACTGACGAAGTACATTATCAACAGATGTATCGTTAGGGTTATCGTCATAACAGAACAAAGTAAGTACGCTTCGAGCAATCGAGTTCATCATATCTTCACTCGGTGCTTTAAGAATAACATCACGAACAAAGTTCTGCGGTAAAGTTCTGTATTTTACAAGCAATTCCTTAAAATCTTTAAGCTGTACGGCATTTGGCATTTCGCCAAAAAGGAGAAGATAAACAACCTCTTCAAAACCAAAACGGTCGTCCTCAAGAATACCGCCGATAATATCGTTTATGTTGTATCCACGATAATACAGCTCACCGTCACAAGGAACAAGCTTGCCGTCAACTTCTTTATTTTGAAGAATTGTGGAAATATCTGTAAGGCCTGTTAATACACCCTTACCATCAAGGTCACGAAGACCTCTCTTAACATTATACTTTGAATAAAGACTTGTATCGATCATCGAATTTGAGATCATCTTTTGTGCCAAATCGTGGATAGCCGGTGTGTTATCTGAATAACTGCCCATCAAAATCACTTCCTACAATAAATATTAGTAAATTTAAGTAAATTTATAATTACCATCAGAAAACATTATATCACATTTTAAAGCAAAAGAAAAGATACAAAATGCTTTAAACTGTCTTATTTATAATTACGATTATGTCATATTTATATACATTTTAGCAATAATATTCATTTATCTGCAAATATATACAAAAAGAGGATGAATTTTACTTCATCCTCTTAGTTGTAATTATAATTATTTAATTACTTAAGATATGTACCGTTTGTACCAATCTTACCGTCAATGCCTGTGAAGCCTGAACCGCAAGCTACATAGCATCTCATGTTGGCTTTACCGATACTGCCTACTGTAAGTGTGCCGTCTGTAACAGTCTTAACATCACCTGTAACAGCGTCAATATACTTGCCGTTAGGAATGTTCTTGAATGTAGCGCCGCCTGAAATAGTTACAAGTGCAAGGCTGTCTACGCCTTCGCTTGAATTTGTATAACGGCGGATAAATGCCATATCACCAGTTACATAGCTGCTGTCCTTTGTATACTGACCCTTCTGGAGAGCAGGTACTGCCCTACGAATCATATTCAGTTGCTTAAGGTGAACAGCAAGCGGAGAATTAAGAGTTTCGGCAACTGTTCCCGATGCGCTATATTCACCAAAATCAGTAGCTGAAACATCACCCTCAAGGTAATCACCGAAATATGCACGACCTACAGTTGAAAGAGGAGCATTTGGACCAACATCTATGCTTAAACCCTTTTGGAATTCAACCTCTGAACCATAGTACAAGCAAGGAATTCCACGGAATGTAAAGAGAAGTGAAAGGTTTTCTGCCCAAGCCTGAGTACCGCCATCATAACGAGTATCCATATCCGGACCGTAGTCATGAGAGTCAACATAAGTTACATTCCATGTTGAATCATTATAATACGGATCCTCTTGAAGAGCACGGGTAAATGCATTGCTGGCAGTAGAGAAGTTCCAATGCATTGGGAAGTCAATAACGCCTGTGCCATTGCCCTTACTGTAATCAGGAGTATGATATGTAAGACCATCAAGATAAACATTATCAGAAGTTGGCTGATCACTTGTAGTTGAATTGCTTGCATAGTGTTCGTTTGTAAGGTTTACATTTTCAAGCTGATCATCGCCGAGAGCATTGATATACTTGCTGTCTGTTTCTGCCCAAGTATAGAAAGGAGCAGAAATTGCAGGGATATTATGGTTCCAGAACTCGCTTACACGAGTACAAACCTCGCCGAATACATAGAAATTCTCTCCGCCTGTCTTAAGCCATGATGGGAAATAGAACTGGTTAAGAGTAAGTCTTGATATATGCTTTTCGGTATCCATTCTGAATGCGTCAACACCCATATTGATATAATCGCCGTAAACAGTGTTAAGATACTCTGCAACCTTTGGATTTTCTGTGTTTACATCAACGCAGTCACCGGCAATCTGTCCTGTCTGTACAGTTGGGCTTTCCCAGCTAAGGTCTTTATAATGATGATAGTTATTTTCTGTGTCATGTGAACCTGAATCAAGAGCCTTAGTATCCTTCATTATATTAAGTCTTGCCTGATACTGATAACCCGGAGCAAGACTGTCATAGTCAGGGAATGTTTTTGCAAAATCCGAATCAGGAATCGGAACCATACAATTAACAGATTCAAGATCCTTAAGTGTGTTATACTCTTTTGTAAACATAGGAGCGAGAGTAGCCTCACCAAAGTTACCTGTATGATTGATAACTACGTCCTGAACAATCTTCATACCTTTTTCATGTGCAGCATCGATAAGGTCCTGATACTTAACATCGTCACTCTCATAACGAACATCAACAGTTGAGAAATCAAATGCGTGATAGCCATGGTAGTCATAACCTGACGCATTAGATACAACAGGAGTAATCCAAATTGCACTGAAGCCTAAAGCCTTGATGTAATCAAGCTTTTCGATAAGGCCCTTAAAGTCGCCTCTCCAAGCCGGGTCTGAATCAGGGTTGTTAGCCTGCTGGTCGTCCCAACAATGAACATTGTTGCCTGTGTCACCGTCATAGAAACGAGTTGTGATTACAAAGTAAATTGAATCTTCACGAAGATCCGTTCTCTTCCAATCGTCAAAATCGTCCCAAGACTTAGAAGACCATCTTCCGTTTTTGTACCACCACTCGCCGCTGTTTCTTGTTGTTTCAGCAGACTGAGTTCCGTTTGTAACAAACATCATATTGATTTTTGTTACATTGTCGAATGTGTAGCCGTAGCTGTTGTTACCCTCCGAAGTCATTTTCGGGCCCGGGTAATCTGTTGCGATATTCTGTGGAAGGCTGTTCCAATAGTAGATGTTAGGTGCGCCGTCCTCAGAATACACATGCACTTTAATACCGTCGTATTTAGCCTGAACTGACTCAGCATCGTCAACAGTAGCAGCCGAAACCGACACAATTCCCACTGTTGCCGCAATGCAGACAACGAGCATTAAAGCAATGAGTTTTTTTACCTTTGTCATAGCTTTTCCTCCATTTTCCGTTAAAACCAAAATTTAACATCTATATATAATTATAAAGTAGTTATCAATGATTTTTTTTCTGATTTAGAATTATTCGAAATCTGTGCTTCCAAACATTTAATCCTTGTTTTATGTAATTTATACAAAAAAGTGAACAAAGTGCCGTTTTTTAAAAAGCAAACAGATTTTTCGACAAAGCAAAAAACTCTCCAATTAAATTCAGAGAGTTTTTATATATCACAACTATTTATATATCACAACTACAAATTATATATTATTTTTCAAAACATATTTTTCAAGTGTTTTTGCAACTCCGTCATCATCGTTTGACTCGCAGACATAATTTGCAATCTTTTTTACATCTTCCTCTGCATTGCCCATAGCAACGCCAAGACCTGCATAACCAATCATAGTTATATCATTGTAATTGTCGCCAAAAGCAATCATCTCTTCGTTTGTAAAACCGAGTTTTTCAAGCAGCATAGGCAGCATAGAACCCTTTGTTACGCCGAAAGGCATAATCTCGAGGAAGTATGGTGCGCTCTTATACACATCAAGCAAACCGTCATAGCGTTTTGCGAGAATTTCGTTATATTTATCAATTTCGGCAGGTTCGCCCGAAAGTAAAAGTTTATTGATTTTTTCAGGAATATTCGCCGCAAAATCTTCAACAACAACCATATCCATTTTAAGAATATCTCTTTCAACATTGGAGTAATCGTTGAGAGTGCCGCCTGTTATAATTTTTTTATCATCATAGGTATGAACAGAAAGATTTGATTCTTTCAACACACCGAGTATGTCGGAAAGGTATTCCTTCGGAAAATCCTTACTTACAATAGTTTGTCCGGTAGTACAATCAAGAATTTTTCCTCCGTTGAAAGCCATAATATAACCCTCATAGCGGTCAAGCAATAAATCTCTTGCAATGCTCTGAATCCCCATAGGATGTCTGCCCGAAGCGATTACAACCTTTTTGCCCATTTTTTGAGCGTCAATAATAGCGTATCGAGTGCGTGGAGTAATCTCTTTTTGAGAGTTAGTCAGAGTACCGTCAATGTCAAGTGCAATAATTTTGTAATCCATAATATCACCTTGTACTTAGAAATATTGATTAACAAATCATTTACAATATAACACACAAGTTAAAAAAATGCAAGTATTTGATACATTATGTAAAAAACAACTTTGTTTATAGCTTTATTTTGCCATTATATAAAAAATATTTACAGATTAAATACAAAAATCGGGACCGGAAAAATCCCGGTCCCGAACAGCAATAAAAAATTACTGATTATTATTTGTATTGTTTTGAGCATTGTTATCTTTTTCAATATAAATGCCTTGGTCAACAGTATCGTTACGAATAGAAGAATATTCGCTGAGTACCCATGAATACTGACCTGTTGTAATTGTACTTCCGCAGTATTCACACTTGCCTGAGCTTGACATTTCAAGCGGCGCACCGCAGTTTGGACAGCTGTGCGACTTGAGTGTCTGAGTATTTGCACTTGTGGTCTTAATGCCTGAATTACGGGCAAAACGAAGTGCATATCTAAGTTCGTATCTTGCATTTGGATCGCCACGAAGAACCTGACCTGTCTTTTCGTTTATCTCGTAGTCTGTAAGACGGGCATTGAGGTAAACTGTAACATACTCAAATTCCTTATCCCTGCGATATGCGGTAAGATAAGCTGTGCTTACCGCTACATTCTCTATCTTGTTGATTACACCGTTTGCAATCTTGCGTTCAATCTGCTTTTGGGTCTGATTGTAAAGGTTATCGTGAAGATAAATTCTAACAGGCGAAAGATCACGATTGCTCCACGCATCCTGAATTGTAACATATACATATCTTGAGAATGAAAGGAAATCCTCTGCCGAGAAGTTCGGGTCTTTCTGCTTGATAAGGTCTGAAATCTGTGCCGTACGGTCAGGAAGTGTAACATTTCTGCCTGCCGACTGCTGAATTGTCTGTGATCTGCCAACAGTAGTAGTTGTTCTTTTGCTGTCCTTTTTGCCCCTTATCATGCTGTAAACAACTATACCGATAACTACAAGGAAAACAACTAACGTTCCGCCAAATCCAAGACCTTCTCCGCTGCTTTCGGAACTGCTGTTGTCTGAACTGTCCCAATCGGAACTGCCGCCCCAGTCAGAGCTGCCGCCCCAATCAGAACCGCCGCCCCAATCAGAACCGCCGCCGCTGTCATAATCGTTAGAATCACCAAAGTCAAGCGGAGGTATTCCTAAGTCCGCCGATTGATTAGTATGTACCGACTGACTGTTTTCAATAACCGCCGCATTAGCCGCAGGAACAGCCGTAAACACGATTACTGCCATAAGAACAGTCAGCACAATCGAAAAACATTTTTTCAAAGTTATACACCCTCTTCTGAATTGTGAGCAAAGTTATTTGCTTATTTTTGCAGTAATTTTAACATATATTGTAAAAAATTGCAATTGCATTTACATTTTTCATTATAGAAAATGTTTATATATTTCTATACATATTGCATATAAGCAGTATATTATTCATTATTACAATTTTTTATTTATTTTAATTTTGGGTGTTGACAACGGTATATAGCGGTGCTATAATAATACCTATAATTTATGTAGGTTTAATAAGAATTAAATTTTAATTACGAAAATTACTAAAATCACTATAAAATAAATACATTACAAAGGAGATACCACCATGAAAGTTTATGAGAAAATCACTGACCTCATTGGCAGAACACCTATTATGAAACTCAATAATTACTCTGCTGCACAGGGACTTGACACACCTGTACTTGCAAAGCTTGAATATTTTAATCCGGCAGGAAGTGTTAAGGACAGAGTAGCAAAGGCTATGATTGATGACGCAGAGAAAAAAGGGTTACTTACTTCTGACTCTGTAATTATTGAGCCTACAAGTGGTAACACAGGTATCGGTCTTGCAGCTGTTGCTGCCGCAAGAGGATACAGAATTATCCTTACAATGCCTGAAACCATGAGCGTTGAACGCAGAAATCTCCTCAAGGCTTACGGTGCTGAGCTTGTTCTTACAGATGGTGCAAAGGGTATGAAAGGCGCTATTGCAAAGGCTGACGAACTTGCCAAGGAAATTCCGCACAGCTTTATTCCCGGACAGTTTGTAAATCAGGCAAACCCTGCCGCTCACTTTGCTACAACAGGCCCTGAGATTTGGGAAGATACAGACGGCAAGGTAGACATTTTTGTTGCAGGGGTTGGCACAGGCGGTACTGTAACAGGCGTTGGCAAATACCTCAAATCAAAAAATCCTAATGTAAAGATTGTTGCTGTTGAGCCGGCTACCTCACCTGTTCTTTCAAAGGGTGTTGCAGGTCCTCACAAAATTCAGGGTATCGGCGCAGGCTTTGTTCCTGAAACACTTGATACTAATGTATATGACGAAATTTTCGCAGTAGAAAACGATGACGCATTTGCAACAGGCAAGGCAATCGCTCGTGCCGAGGGTGTGCTTGTAGGTATTTCTTCGGGTGCGGCAGTATATGCGGCAACCGAGCTTGCTAAGCGTCCTGAAAATAAGGGCAAGGTAATTGTAGCACTTCTTCCTGATACAGGCGACCGTTACCTCTCAACTCCGATGTTCTCAGATAAATAATTTAACATCTATCCCCTGTAATAAATTATTTAGGAATTTTTTAACAGACCACAAAGACGGAATTTTACTTCGGCTTTGTGGTCTGTTATTTTGGGCTTTTATCAAAAGTTTTGGGAGAAATTTATGCTTTAGCTGATTATCGTTCGGGCAACAAAGTAACGCAAAAGCTAAATTTTCAAAACTAAACTTTGTGTGTTAAAACATTATTTGCCTAAACAATAAAAAACTAATTAACAAACAAAGCCATCTTTGACTGATAAAATCAAAGATGGCTTTATAATTTTTTCTATAAACTTATATACTATTATATTACATAGTCATTGCCGATGCTCTCAGTCTGACGGTCAATAATGTCTTGAATAGTGATGCCGTCAAGATACTTTGTAATAACATCATTAAGTCCCTGCCATACAGGTAAAGTAATGCATTCCTCGCTCATAGGGCAAGTATTCGGAGTGTGGTCAAGACAAGCAACAGGAGCAAGGCTGCCCTCTGTAATGCGGAGAATCTCACCTACCGTATATTGGTTAGGATTTCTTGCAAGGCGGTATCCACCCTGAAAGCCACGATTAGTAAGCAAAATATCAGCTTTATTTAAAATCGGCATAATCTGCTCAAGATACTTTTTAGAAATATTCTGACGAGCGGCAATATCCTTTAATGCAATGTAGCCGTCATTCTGGTGCATAGCCAGATCTATAAGCATTCGCAGTGCATATCTTCCCTTAGTAGAAATTTTCAAATTAACACCACCTTTTACTAAGTATTTGCAAAATTATAGCATTTATCTATAACACAATAATAACATATATTTAGTAGGTTTTCAAGGTGTTTTTTATCCGATTTCTTCTATTTTATATTTCATATAAGATTTTTTGCAAATTTTATGCTTTGAATTTGATAAATTTTGCTCTTAAAACCTACTAAACAAATATATTTTTAGAAATTTAAAAAATACTATTGACAAGAGTAAAATTATATGATAATATACAATCACATTAAACCTATGTAATTAGTAAGTTTTAGTAAAGGAGAACTCTAATGCTTATATTATTTGTAAACCTTTTAAGACAGAATTACCGATACGGACGAATGTGCAGTACCTCAGAATGTTGTTGCTGATGCAACAATTACTACTACTTTAACTTTTACTATAACATTATAACAAACTAAATTAATTATTGAAAGAGGTAACTAAAATGAGCACATTAAAAGATAGAAAATTACACTTTGAAACACTTCAGCTTCATGTGGGACAGGAATCAGCAGACCCGGTAACAGACGCAAGAGCTGTTCCGATTTACGCAACAACATCTTATGTATTCCACAACAGCCAGCACGCCGCAGATCGTTTTGCACTTAAAGATGCAGGCAACATTTACGGCAGACTTACAAACCCAACAGAAGATATTTTTGAGCAGAGAATTGCAGCTCTTGAGGGTGGTACAGCCGCTCTTGCAGTAGCTTCGGGTGCAGCAGCAATCGCATATACAATTCAGGCTCTTGCAAAAGCAGGCGAAAACATTGTAGCAGCCAAGACAATTTACGGCGGCACATACAATCTTCTTGAGCACACACTTCCGGCTTACGGCATTACAACAACATTTGTAGACCCAGACGAGGAAGGCGCTTTTAAAAACGCTATTGACGAGAACACAAAGGCTATCTACATTGAAACACTCGGCAATCCAAACGCTAACCTCATTGATATTGAGGCTCTCGCAAAGATTGCACACGCACACAACATTCCACTCGTTGTAGACAGCACATTTGCAACACCTTACCTTGTAAGACCGTTTGAGTACGGTGCAGACATTGTTGTTCACTCAGCTACAAAGTTCATTGGCGGTCACGGTACGGCAATCGGCGGTGTAATTATTGAGAGCGGTAAGTTTGACTGGGCTGCATCAGGTAAATTCCCACAGTTTGCAGAGCCAAACCCATCATATCACGGTGCTGTATTTACACAGGCTGCTCCGGGTGCTGCATTTGTAACATACATCAGAGCAATTCTTCTCCGTGACACAGGTGCTACAATCTCTCCGTTCCACGCATTCATTTTCTTGCAGGGTCTTGAAACACTTTCACTCCGTGTTGAGCGTCATGTAGAAAACACAAAGAAAGTTCTTGAATTCCTTGTAAATCACCCACAGGTTGAGAGCGTAAACCACCCATCACTTCCAAACTCACCGTATAAGGCACTTTATGATAAGTACTTTCCTAACGGTGGCGGTTCAATCTTTACTTTTGAAATCAAGGGTACAGAGGAAGACGCTAAGAAGTTCATTGATAATCTTCAGGTATTCTCACTCCTTGCAAATGTAGCAGATGTTAAGTCACTTGCTATTCATCCTGCATCAACAACACACTCACAGCTTAACGAGCAGGAGCTTGCTGAGCAGGGCATTAAGCCAAACACAATTCGTCTTTCAATCGGTACTGAGCATATTGACGATATTCTCTTTGACTTACAGGAAGCATTTGAGGCTATTAAATAATCAAATCACATAATTCAAATATTTACGGACTGCATTTTATGTGCAGTCCGTATGTTGTTCATTACTGTTTAGTGCACAGTTTAAAGCAAATAATTATAAAATACTTTGCTGCTCTAACTTTTGAAAAAATCAGCAAAACACAAAACCTGCGTTATACTCAACAACGCAGGTTTTATTTATATATCGTAATTTTCAACTATTTGATTACTTTCAAGGCTCTTTTTCACATCAATAATACGCTGATTTCTGCTTCCTCTGAACTTAAGCATCAGGCTCTTTTCTTCAAGTATAAATCTGCCGTCTATAAGGTAATCCGTCTGTTTGAGCAAATCCATCCATTCGGGATGTTTGTCTGCTCCCTCAAGCAGCTTTTCGTAAGTATAGCCCGTGTATGTAACTACATTATATCCGTTTTCGTGTGCAAGTCTGCCAAGCTCAGCAAATGCCTCTGCCTGACAAAACGGTTCGCCGCCCGAAAAAGTAAGTCCCTGCAAGAGCGGAAGTGACTTTGCGACATTGATTATCTTCTCAACCTTGCCGTCAAAGCCGCCGTCAAAGTCCCACGTTTTTTCGTTGTGGCAGCCCTCGCAGTGATGCGGACAGCCCTGACAAAAGACTGTAAGTCTGAAACCCGGGCCGTCAACTATGCTGTTTTTTATAACGCCTGAAAGTCTTATAATATCTTTACTCATAATTATGCTGTAATATCATCTGAAAAATCTTCCATACCGCAGCATTCAGAAACAGAGTGCTTTACCCTATCCCTTACCTCGGCTGCCTTTGCGTTGTTAAAACGCTCTGTTGTACCTACAAGGTAGCCTGTAATTCTGCGGATACGCTCAAAGCCCTGACCGTTCTTAGTTTCTTTTCTGCCGCACTGTGGGCAATAATCGCCGATAATACCTGTATGTCCGCAAACAGGGTCACGGTCAACGGGGTGGTTGATTGCACCGTAGCCGATGCCGCTCTCTTTCATACAACGGATAACAGCCTCGAATGCGTCAATGTTCTGTGACGGGTCACCGTCAAGCTCAATATATGAGATGTGACCGCCGTTTGTAAGATTGTGATAAGGTGCTTCAATCTTAATTTTATCAAATGCGGAAATATTGTAATAAACAGGTACATGGAAAGAGTTTGTATAATACTCTCTGTCTGTAACACCCGGAATAATTCCGAAACGCTCTTTATCAATTCTTACAAATCTGCCCGACAAGCCCTCTGCAGGAGTACCGATAACACCGAAGTTAAGTTTGTACTTCTCGGTAGCCTCGTTCATCTTCTTTCTCATATAGCCGACAATTTCAAGGCCGAGCTTTTGTGAAGTTTCGCTCTCGCCGTGATGTTTACCTGTAAGAACCACAAGACACTCGGCAAGTCCGATAAATCCGATTGTGAGTGAGCCGTGCTTTAAAACATCTCTTACAGAATCGTTAGGAGTAAGCTTGTCGCTGTCAAGCCAAATACCCTGTCCCATAAGGAAAGGATAGTTTCTGACAAGTTTCTGACACTGAATTTCAAAACGCTCAAGAAGCTGACCTACAACGAGATCGCACATTCTGTCGAGCTGTTCAAAGAAGAAGTCAATATTTTTATTTGAAAGAATTGCAAGTCTTGGAAGGTTAATTGAAGTAAAGCTAAGGTTTCCTCTGCCGTATGTAATCTCTCTGTCAGGATCGTAAACATTGCCCATAACTCTTGTACGACAGCCCATATACGCAACCTCTGTTTCAGGATGACCGGGCTTGTAATATTGGAGATTGTACGGTGCGTCAATAAATGAGAAGTTAGGGAAAAGTCTTTTTGCAGAAACTCTCATTGAGAGCTTGTACAAATCGTAGTTCTTATCCTCAGGGTTGTAGTTTATACCCTCTTTTACCTTGAAAATCTGAATTGGGAAAATTGGTGTTTCGCCGTTGCCAAGACCTCTTTCGGTAGCATAAAGAAGATTCTTCATAACAAGTCTGCCCTCAGGAGATGTGTCTGTACCGTAGTTAAGTGAGCTGAACGGAATCTGCGCACCTGCTCTTGAATGCATTGTGTTGAGGTTGTGGATAAGTGCCTCCATTGCCTGGAATGTAGCCTTATCTGTTTCTGCCTCGGCATGTTTGAATGCAAAGCGCTGAATTTTCTCGGCAATTTTATCTTCAAACTTTTCTTTAAGAAGTGCAAGCTCTTCCTTTTTGTAGTTTGGTGTCTGGTTTTCGAGTGTCGGCCACTCACCGCTTGCTTTCTCTGCCTTTTCGCAGATTTCCTTTACTGTTGCATCAGGATCTGCGTCATCTGTCAAAAGCTCAATAGCTCTCTCAAGATTAATTCTGTAACGCTTTCTGTATGTTTTCTTAACGCCCGGAGCCATTGAGTAGTCAAAGTTAGGCACACTCTGTCCGCCATGCTGATCGTTCTGATTAGACTGAATTGCAATGCAGGCAAGTGCCGAATATGATGCAATGTCATTAGGCTCTCTTAAATAGCCATGACCTGTTGAAAAACCGCCCTTAAAAAGGCTTACAAGGTCAATTTGGCAACAAGTGGTAGTGAGTGTAAAGAAATCAAGATCGTGAATATGAATGTCGCCGTCACGATGAGCCTTAGAATACTTAGGGTCAAGAATATACATCTCGTTAAACTGCTTAGCACCCTCTGAGCCATATTTGAGCATTGTGCCCATTGCGGTGTCGCCGTCAATGTTTGCATTCTCTCTCTTTACATCGTTATCTTTTGCTGATTTAAAAGTAAGGTCCTCATAAATCTTCATGAGCTTTGTGTTCATTTCACGCACTCTTGTACGCTCGGCACGATAAAGGATATATTCCTTGGCTGTTCTTGCGTGTCCGTTTTCAATAAGTACCTTTTCTACTGCGTCCTGAACCTGCTCAACAGTAGGAGCCTTATCTCCGCACTTTTTCTCAAGTAAATCGGCTACCTGTAACGAAAGAGCCTTTGCGGCGTCATAATCGTTACCGCCGATTGCCTGTGCAGCCTTATAAATGGCTTGTGTTATTTTTTCTGTGTCAAAATTCGCTTCTCGTCCGTCACGCTTAATAATTGTAGTTATCATTTTTGTTCCTCCCGTATTCATCATTCATATATTTAACTATATTTAGTATTAATTCAAAAAGTTTTACTATATGTTGTGGTATGTATGTTACCGAACGCAAGTCTTATTCTATCATAAACAGGCATTTAATTCAACCGTCAAACTGACAAAAACAGATTTTATTATTTGTTTAATTTGAGCAATTTTTCGGGAATAATTGCAAATTAGAATATTACAAAAATTTTCTATAATATGTGACGGTTTGCTGTTGCCACCACAATATATTGTATATTGTCTTAATTATCAAATACTGACAATCAATCCAAATAAAAAGCAATCAAGCGATTTTCAAAACTCACTTGATTGCTTTAATAATAATTATAATCGCCCTATGGCTTACAGCTTAAAACTTCCGCCACCCTCAAGGCAGATTTTATCTATATGTATTATAGGGATAATTTTTGCATCAATCTGCGCTATTTTTTCCTTTACCGCACTCAGTGCCTCAGCCTCTTTGAGCTTGCACTCAGGCGGAACTACAAGGTCAAACAGCACTCGCTGATATTCCTCGCCTTTTACAATTCTAAAATCGTGCAGACTTAGTGCGCCGTCAATATCTGCCAGCGACTCGCTGATTTTTTCTTTTAATTCAATCGTATATTCGTCAGATACGGCAATCGGGTCCATATGAATTGTTACCACGCAATTATACTTTGACTGAATTTTTCTTTCAAGCCTGTCGATTACATCGTGAGCTTTCATAATATCCACATCATACGGAACTTCTGCGTGAAACGAAACTATACATCTGCCGGGGCCGTAATCGTGAATAAGTAAATCGTGAATACCTGTAATAAGCTCGGTAGAAAGTACGGTTTCTCTTATTTCATCAATAAATTCGGGATCGGGAGTATTGCCGAGCAACGGTGAAAGGCTCTCTTTAAAGGTGCTTATGCCTGTATATAAAATAAAGCCTGCAACGGCACAGCCGAGCCAGCCGTCAATATTCACACCTGTTACGGCAGAAATTCCCAAGCCGATAAGGACAACCGAGGTTGCAATGCAGTCGGTGAGTGAATCCATTGCCGTAGCTTTCAGGGTGGCTGATGAAATCTTCTTTGACATTGCCCTGTTAAAGAAAAACATCCATAATTTTACACATATTGAGCCAATCAGAATACAGATTGACAGCAGGGTTATAGCGGTAGTTTCGTCAGGAGTGAATATCTTTTTAATCGAGGATTTTAAAAGCTCTGCACCCACAAGGATAATTGCACACGAAATGCCGAGTCCTGCCACATATTCATATCTGCCATGACCGTACGGATGCTCTTCATCGGCAGGTCTGTTTGCGAGTTTAAAGCCTAAGAAAGTAACCACAGAACTTCCTGCGTCTGACAGGTTATTAAACGCATCTGCCGTTACCGAAATTGAGGCGGTGAGTATTCCCGACAAAAGCTTTGCGCCAAACAGAACAAGGTTAAGAATTATTCCGACAACACCCGAAAAATTACCGCAAGCCGTACGAACCTGCGGATTTTTTATGTCATCATAATTTTTTATAAACTTTGAAAGTACGAAATCCAACAAATAAAAACACCACTTAACAAATAAAATACACCACAAATTGGCATTAACAATAATTTAGCACAGCACATCAAAGTTAGTCAAGAGAAACAAATCCCATCGCAGGAAGAATCTGCAATGGGATTAAGATTTTTTATTTATTCAGCGTCTGTCTTAGCTTTTTCTATTATTTTCTGAGCAACATTGGCAGGTGCGTCCTCGTATCTTGCAAATGCAAATTCGTAACTGCCTCTGCCCTGAGTTACCTGGCGAAGATAGGTAGCAAAATCGTCCATCTCTGCCATTGGAACTTCGCCCTCTACAATCTGCATACCGCTGTCCTCAGCAGGTGTCATACCGAGAACTCTGCCTCTGCGCTTGTTTACCTCGCCCATTACATCACCCATATTTGAATCCGGCAATGTAACCTTAAGCGAACCGATAGGCTCAAGAAGTGTAGGAGATGCGTTTGGAATACCGTTTTTATATGCCATACTTGCGGCAGTTTTAAACGACATTTCAGATGAATCAACAGGGTGATATGAGCCGTCATAAAGAGTTGCTCTGATACCAACCATTGGATAGCCTGCAAGCACACCCTTTTTAATTGAGTCACGCAAGCCTTTTTCTACTGCCGGGAAGAAGTTTTTAGGAACAGCGCCGCCTACTACTCTCTCGGCAAATTCAAGCCCCTCGCTCTCGCAAGGCTCAAACTCAATCCATACATCGCCAAACTGACCATGACCGCCCGACTGCTTTTTATATCTGCCCTGAGCCGATACCTTTTTCCTGATAGTTTCACGATATGCGATTTTCTGCTTTTTGAGAACTGCGTCTACATTGAATTTTGACTTTAGCTTTGAAATCACAACATCAAGGTGCTGTTCGCCAAGTCCCGAAATAAGCATTTCATGTGTTTCGTGATTTGTTACATACTTAATAGTAGGGTCTTCCTCGCTGAGCTTTGCCAGTCCCTGCGCAACCTTGTCTTCATCACCCTTTGTGGCAGGATAAATAGCCATTGTGTATGAAGATACAGGATAGTCAATGCCGTCAAGCACTACTTTTCTGAGCGGCGAGCAAAGTGTGTCGCCTGTTTTTACTGACGCAAGCTTCGGAATAGCGCCAATGTCGCCTGCACCTATATAATCTGTTTCAACCTGTTTTTTGCCTTTTACTGTAAGAACCTTGCCGATTCTTTCCTGAGTGCCTGTTCTCATATTTACAAGCGGAGTATCTGCACTTACCTTGCCCGATACCACCTTTACATATGACAGCTTACCTACAAACGGATCAACAACTGTCTTAAATACAACAGCGGCTGCCGCTGCATTTTCATTAACGCTGATTTCAACAGGCTCTCCGTCAACATCAACTGCAATTTCTTCGCCCTTATCGGCAGCAGTAGGAGCAAGCCATACAAGGCTGTTCAAAAGCTGATCAAAAGCAAAGGTATTGTGCGCATCACCGCAGAATACAGGGCAAATTGTACCGTCTTTAACACCCTTGCTTACGCCGAGGATAATTTCTTCAGGAGTAAACTCCTCGCCCATAATAAATTTGTCGAGCAGCTCCTCGCTTGTTTCTGCAACAGCCTCTTTAATAGCCTCACGCAAGCCCTCAAGTCTGTCGCCCATATCAGGGAGCGGAGTCTGAACCACAGAGCCGTCTGTATCATATTTATAAGCCTTATAATCAAAAAGATTTACATATGTATTTGCCTGACCGTCAACAATGTACGGAACAACAACAGGACAAACAGTAGGGCCGAATGTAGCCTTTAAACTCTCAAATACACGGTAGAATCTGGCGCTTTCATCACAAAGACCGTTTACGAAGAAAATCTTTGTAAGGCCTGCCTTGGTGGCAGCTTTAACAGCCTTTTCAGTACCGACATTTACACCGTCTTTGCCCGATACAACAATAAGCGCTGAATCGGCGGCACGCATACCCTCTGCTACACCGCCCTCAAAGTCGAACAAACCGGGAGTATCTATAATATTTATCTTGGTATTTTTCCATTCAATGGGAGCAACCGAGGTTAAAATTGAAGTCTGGCGCTTGATTTCCTCGCTGTCATAATCAAGAACGGTATTACCGTCTGCAATATTACCAAGTCTTTCAGATGCCTTTGCAAGATATATCATACTCTCGGCAACAGATGTTTTACCGCATCCGCCGTGACCTGCAAGGGCAATGTTTAATATTTTTTTAGCATTGTACTGTTTCAAAAGAAACACTCCTTTCGGGATATATATTCAAACCTTAAGCGTTTTCGACAATTAGTAATCAACTTACTTGTCAATTATAGCATATTTGTATAAAGCTTACAATAGAAATTTGACGATAAGCTAAAAAATTAACTCCTTGCCTAATAAGACAAGGAGTTAATTGTGCAAATTGCTTATTTTATAAAAATCAAATGTTTAAAACATAAAAATCCGAAAGGTTTTTTGTGCAATTACACCAATTAAATATTACTCAAGAACTGCACCCTGAGCGCCTGAAGTTACGAGCTTTGCGTAACGAGCAAGGTAGCCTGTTGTAATCTTAGGCTGACGAGGTTTCCACTCAGCCTTACGCTTTGCCATTTCTTCGTCAGAAACAAGGAGATTAATTGTATTTGCGTTGATGTCGATTTCGATTGTATCGCCCTCTTCAACAAGTGCGATAGGGCCGCCTACTGCTGCCTCAGGTGAAATATGACCGATAGCAGCGCCTCTTGTAGCGCCTGAAAAACGGCCGTCTGTAATAAGTGCAACGCAATGACCAAGACCGCTGCCCATGATAGCAGAGGTAGGATTAAGCATTTCTCTCATGCCCGGACCACCCTTAGGGCCTTCGTAACGAATAACAACGACATCGCCGGGGTTAATCTTGCCTGCGTGAATTGCCTCGATAGCGTCTTCTTCACACTCAAATACTCTTGCATTGCCATTATGCTGTAACATTTCGGGAGCAACTGCACTTCTCTTAACTACGCAACCGTCGGGAGCAAGATTACCCTTAAGAACGGCGATACCGCCTGTTGTGCTGTATGGATTTGTGATTGGACGAATAATATCTGTATCCTTAATCTCGCAGCCTTCAATGTTCTCGGCAACTGTCTTGCCTGTAGCTGTGATAAGGTCTGTATTAAGAAGATTGAGCTTTGTAAGCTCGTTCATTACGGCATAAACACCGCCTGCCTCGTTGAGGTCCTCCATATATGTATGACCTGCCGGAGCGAGGTGGCAAAGGTTAGGTGTCTTTGCGCTGATTTCGTTTGCAATGTCAAGGTTGAGCTTAACGCCTGCCTCTTTAGCGATAGCAGGGAGATGGAGCATTGTGTTTGTTGAACAGCCGAGCGCCATATCAACTGTAAGAGCATTCATAAATGCCTTTTCTGTCATAATGTCGAGTGGGCGAATATTCTTTTCGAGAAGTTCCATAACTTTCATACCTGCGTGCTTAGCAAGTTTGATTCTCTCTGAATATACGGCAGGAATTGTACCGTTACCCTGTAAGCCCATACCGATAGCCTCAGTAAGGCAGTTCATACTGTTAGCTGTATACATACCTGAGCAAGAACCGCAAGACGGACAAGCCTTGTTTTCAAACTCGCAAAGCTCTTCGGCAGAAATCTTGTTTGCAGTGTAAGCGCCAACAGCCTCAAACATACTTGAAAGGCTTGTTTTTTTGCCCTTAACATGACCTGCGAGCATTGGACCGCCGCTGACAAATACAGTAGGAACATTAATTCTTGCGGCAGCCATCAAAAGGCCAGGAACATTCTTGTCGCAGTTAGGAACCATAACAAGAGCGTCAAAAGCATGAGCCTTTGCCATAGCCTCTGTTGAGTCGGCGATAAGTTCACGGGTAACAAGCGAATACTTCATACCCTCGTGACCCATAGCAATACCGTCACAAACAGCAATTGCAGGGAAAACAATAGGAACACCGCCTGCAAGAGCAACGCCCTGCTTTACAGCGTCAACAATCTTGTCTATATTCATATGACCCGGAACGATATCGTTCTTTGAGCTGACAATACCGATAAGAGGTTTTTTCATTTCTTCTTCAGTAAGACCGAGAGCGTTCAGAAGTGAGCGCTGCGGTGCGGCATTAACGCCAACCTTAATTACATCACTTTTCATTTTATTATCCTCACTTTATAATTGTTAATAAATCAATGCAAAACCGCACCGATTTACCTCTATAAACTTTATTCTAAACAACAGGTGTGAAAACTGTTTAGTAACTATAATCTTAGCACAATAGGTGCATAAAATCAAGTTAGTAAGTAATATTTCCTGTATTTTATATCAGTATGTTTATATTTATATACAAGTCTTTTAATAAAAAATAAATCCGTTTAATTAAGTTTTAGAATATTCCTCAATCCAAAACCTGTTCCATACCGTATTTCTGAATTTTCAAACCGCATTTATCATAGAACTTTTTAGCCGACTCGTTGCACTCCCAAACATTCAGCGTAAGGTTATGACAGCCGTTATGCTTGGCAACATCAAGCACAAAATCATATAGCTTAGTGCCGACTTTCCGGCCCCTTGATTTTTCAGAAACGCATAAATCATCAATATAAAAGCTCACATAATTGCTCGACTTTGTGCAATGTTTTTGATAAACGCAAAAAGCATAACCTAAAATAACTCCGTCATCATCGGCAACATAAACAGGCTTTTCATCATCTGCCAAAATCTCTTTTAGTTCCTCGGTCGTATATTTTTTTGCACCGGGAATAAATAAATCAGGTCTTTTGTCAGAGTGTACCTTATGCACCTGATAAAGCAGGTTTTCAATCTGCACAATATCCTTTTCCTCTGCCCTTCTTATATTCACAACTTTCCCTCCGAAAAATCAATATTTTTGCAATAAAATATAAATTAATTATACTACTTTTTTCATTGGTATGCAATAAAATTTACTTTTTAATGCGGTAGTCTTTTTCAGTCATTTCTAATTCAAAAATATTCCATACTTCACCGTAAAAACTAAATTGACTTTTACTTTGACTTTCAATATTTTTAAATCCAACTGAGTTATAGCAATTATAAGCAGAGGCATTATTTTCAAAAACGCCAAGAGTAACCTTGTCAGCTTTCAATATTTCAAAAGAATACTTTAATGCAAGATTTAGCATTTCCTTTCCATAACCTAAGCCTCGTTTTGTATCATCCACAATCACAAAGCCAAACCTTAATGCTGTTCGCTTTTCGTCTGTAAATCTTAATATAAGATGACCTACAACATCGTTATTCTCCATAAATGTCATAGGATAAAAATTATCTTCATCAATGCAGTCGCCGTTATTATCATAGTATTTTCTGTTCATATCTTCGGCAGTGATTGGATATGATTGCCACCTGTCAGAACACCATTTTCTAAAACTTATTTCGTCCTTACACCAATTCACAATAAATTTTGCGTCACATTTTTTGTACGGTCTTAACCATAGTTTTGTCTGCATATCTTTTTTCCTCCAAAAGTATATTAAACATTCAGACAAAAGAAAATGCCCCAAGCAAAACGCTTAGGGCGAATAAAATTCGTGGTACCACCTAAATTCAGAAATAAAATTTCTGCACTCAAACAATGCGGGATAAAATATCCGATATTGCCTCCCTTATAACGGTGGGAACTGCCGTTGAAGCCTACTAAATAAAAATTGTTCGGTTCAAAGCTCAAAGGCTACCTTCCTTACTTTCGCCACGGGAATTTTCACCGACCATTCCCTCTCTGCAGAGTCAAAAAGTAAGTACTCCTCCTTATCAATGCTTTTGTCTAAATATTATCAGTATATTAACATTGCAAAAATAGTATGTCAATACATTTTTTCAATTTTCGTAAAAATTCAGAATATCTTTGTAAATATCCGATTTATTTTTCTCGTTAAGAATTTCGTGACGATTGTTTTTATACAGTTTTTGGCTGATGTTTGCATAGCCGAGTTCTTTTAAGAAAACTATAAGTGCGTTAAATTTCTTTTGTGACTGAATAACAGGGTCATTTTCACCTGCTATTACAAAAATCGGTAATCTTTTATTATAAACTTCCCAATCATCCGAATCAAATGCGCTTAATTGCAGTTTAAACAGATTTATAAAACCGTTTGTGGTAAATACGAAACCGCAAAGCTCGTCCTCATTATACGCTCTGACATTGTCTTTATTTTCCGTTATCCAAGAATTAGGTTCGGCATTCTTTTCGTTGTATCCGATAAAAGTTCCGTTGTTGAGCAAATTATTAGGCGCCTGCTCTTTGTAAAAGGGTTTTAAAATTTTTGAAAGAAAAAGCCCAAAACTTGCATTGCTGTTATGGGTAGGCGGGCCGCAAAGAACGATTTTGTCAATTTCCTTTTCATACTTTTTCATATAATTTCGTGCAACAAGTGTGCCCATACTGTGGCTGAAAATATAAAGCGGTAAATTAGGATAATTATTTTTTATATACTCGGTAACAGCGTGCATATCGTCAATAATTGCGCTGATGTCCTCTGTATAAAAATTGCCGAATTCTCCCTCGTTTATCACACTTGCGCCGTGACCTCTGTGGTCGTGAATAACGCATACATAGCCGTTATCATTAAGGTAATTCATAAATTCAAAATATCTTTCCTTATGCTCGCACATTCCATGAGAAAATTGTACTATTGCCTTTGGCATACCCTTAGGCTCGGATACCGCAACTTCAAGCATTAAATTATCAAACGGAGATTTAATTTTTTCAATTCTCATTTACAAATCCCTTTCACATAAATAAATTTTACATAGTATAAACCTCTTGACAGCAAAAAGTCAAGAGGTTTATGGGGTATTTTTTATTATGAAAATTTACAAAATATCAGATTTGTTCATCAATCAACTTTAAAAGTACAGTTTTTGCGTCTGCAAGCACCTTTGCCGAATAATTGTCGCCCTCTGCAATACGCTTTTTAATTCCTGTAACACAGCTTAACGCAATCGTAAGTTTTGAGTATCCCATTTTCGCAATATCATCGGGATAATATTTTAACATTCTTAAAAATGCGTCGGGTGCTACATAATAATTTTCGCTGTTGTCGGTTGCCAGTATAAATGCTCGTTTGTAGAGTGCGTGTGAAAAATCAAGATTTTGTGGCAGGTCGCCGTATCTATACATATCGCCAAGCTTATAAACAGCCGCAATATCTCCGAGAATAGCCGCCTTTTCCCAACACTCTCTTGCTTTATCTTTGTCAACAGGAATACTTCTGCCGTAATATTAGCAGTAGCCGAGATTGCTGAGTGCGGTAATATTTCCCATATCGGCTGATTTTTTATAAAGCCTTATTGCGGTTTCGTAATCTCCTCTTTGGTAAGCATCTGCACCCTCATTGAGATAAATCTTGTCTTGAGTAAGTCCCTCATAAACTTCATCATCAAAGTCAAATTCGTCTTCATCATAATCGTTTTTCATAGCTTTTGTCCTTTCTTTAAATATTATTTTCAAAAAGATTTCTGTGCTTTTTGAAAAATTCATAGTAAATCTTTGTATTTTCAAGCTCCCACCAATTTTTTATTTCTATGGGAATTGAATCTAAATCGTAAATTTTGGTATTATCCATAGCGAGCAAGAACGGAGAATGTGTAGCTATTATAAATTGACAGCCGCAATAATGCGACATTTCTTCAAGCATTTTTACAAGTTTTAACTGCATTTTTGCCGACATACTGTTTTCAGGTTCGTCAAGGCAATACAACTTGTCGTTTTTCAGCTTTGTTTTAAAGTATTTAAGAGCAGTTTCTCCGTTACTGAAAAGTTCGGTTTCCTTGCCCGCAGTTCTTTCAATAAACTTTCTGCGAGACACCGATTTCCTGCGTGACATAACCTGCATTTTAAACTGCTCGTAATCGTCCATTCCGCTGAACCTTATACTTTTGCCATACTTTAAAGCACCGTACTCATCACGGGCAATGTCCTTTTTCTCGAAAATTTCGTCATTATTTGTACGAATAGTGAGCATATAATCAAAAATATCATCGCTTGTTATAATACGACTGCCGTCAGGTATTTTGTGCTTGAACCCCTCATCATCGTAGCCGAGAGAATACTCACAATTTTTTACATATTCATCAAATAATTCGCTTGAATTAAACGGAGCAATGCGGTTTAGCTCAAGTTTTTGAGCAATAAGATTTAAAAGTGTGCTTTTTCCCGAACCGTTGCCGCCGTAAAAAATTGTTACATTTTTAAACGAAATCTCATAAAGTTCACGATTTCCGAACATTCTGCACGGGTATGTGTTATCTATATAACCGTAAATGCCGCCGTTGCGTTCACATTGTTTTTGAATCATCGGTTCTTCAAAATCAATCGGTAATGTAAAAGTATCTAAATACATCAAAGGTCACCTGCCGTCCGTAATTTATATGTTTTAATAATAACATATAAGGTGTACCAAAAACAGTACTGTGCAAAAATTTTCTTTCAAATACAAACAGCTTCTTGAAAAATACATAATACATATCTCAAAAAGCTGTTTTTTAGTAAAATTATTAACTTAATTCATTTCCGTCGGAATCAAGAAAAACATACTGCGACGGAATTGACGGATAATAAAACACATAAGGAACTTCTTTTACTTTTTCTTCATAAATACCGTTTTCCCCTGTAATTTTAACCGACGCACAATCGGAATTATTTACTATAAATGAATATCCGCCGTTCCAATTAAGGATAGCGATATTATCCGTTTCGCCATTCATAGGTTTATAAGTTCTGACAAACGAATATTTATCATCGCCTTTTACTTCTACTTCCATCGGGAGATAATAATGTGCCTGATATTCATTGCCTGAAATAAACCAAGCCAAAGCCTTATTATCGGCAACACTCATTCCAGCATATTGTATATCCGTTGTTTCAAAATCCGAAACAGGCATTTCCTTTCGGGCTTTTTCTGTAAGTTCATCTGTTCCGTTATATATCTTTGTACAGCCCGTAAGACTTACGCAAAACAAAACAGTTAAAATCAAAACCGGTTTCCGATATTTTTTGTTTTTCATACAATATGTACTCATTTCCATATCTCCATTCATAAAATTTGAATTTATTAAACTATTTTCATATATAAAAGAGGATACGGATTTCCCTCTTCATCATAATCGGTTCTTTTATATGTTACAAATTCCATATGTTTATAAAATCCTACCGCCTGTGGATTTTGTTCATTGGCGGTAACTTCTTTTATACCGAATTTTTCAATACCGTATTTCAAAAGTTGCTTGCCAATACCTTTTCCTCTTTCCGCCGAACAAATAAACAACATTTCAAGCCTATTGTTTTCAGTCCTCATAAATGCGATAATTTTATTAAATTCATTTTCGGCAATAATTAAATGCTCAACCTTACTCAAAGCCTGCGGAACATATTTTTTTAATTTGCTTTTACCTCTGTATCAGATAAAAAATGATGCATAGCTCGAACAGAGTTTTCCAAAACATTTAACAGATTTTCCGATAACTGCGGTGTTCTTTCAGCCGCTTCATATATCTTCATATCAATACACTTATTTAATTTAGTGTTTTTTATATTATAACATTTGATATGTTAAAGTCAATTCAAATAAAAAGCCTTTGAGAAAGGGATTTCTCCTCTCTCGAAGGGCTTGAATAAATTAGATTATAGGTTTCTTTGAAAAATCACCATATCCACCAGCCTAACTCCGCATTCAAATATCGGGTGGTTGTAATTGTCCGTGAAAAAGTTTGATATGATATGAGAACGAACAAAACCGCACTTTTCATAGAATGGCACTGTCAAAGGACTGTCGCCGGTTCCGACCTGTAAAACGGAATATTTGTCAGCATAATCTTTAACAATAAAATCAATCAGGGCTTTGGCATAGCCTTTGCCTTGATATTCCGGAACGGTTGCAATATTCTTTATTTCAAGAGTTCCGCCACCCTCATCGGTGATGACACATTCAGCTTTAACACCGTTATCGTCAAGCACATACATAGTGCCTCTTTCAAGATAACGGTCTATCATATTTTCCTGCTCGTCTGCCAACAGCAGTAATGAAAGAAATTGTTTTTTGTTTTCTTTGATTTCCCGAATCTTCATATCAGCCACTCTATCAAATTCTATTTTAGATTTTCATCATACTTTTGAAAATGGGCAATCCCGATTGGAACTGCCCATATATTTTTAAAATTATGCGATTTTTTTAGGCTCTGCACCGTTTCAAGCACCATTTGGTGTAAATTTGGTGTATTGGTGTATTTTCAGAGCTTTTTCACAAATGAAGTATATCCTGTTTTGTAGGGTAAAACGCTACTTCTTAATAGAGCTTTGCACCTGCCGGGATATGGTTATCTACCATTAATAGGTGGAGTTTTTCCTCGCCCTCTTCAGTATGAACGGCAGAAAGGAGCATACCACAAGAGTCAATACCCATCATTGCTCTCGGCGGAAGATTTGTGATTGCCACAAGTGTCTTGCCGACTAACTCTTCAGGCTCATAATAAGCGTGAATACCGCTTAAAATGGTTCTGTCTGTGCCTGTTCCGTCATCAAGAGTGAACTGTAAGAGTTTCTTTGACTTTTTAACAGCCTCGCAAGCCTTTACCTTTACCGCACGGAAATCACACTTGCTGAATGAGTCAAAATCTACAAAGTCTTTGAACATAGGCTCGATTTCAACCTTAGAGAAATCGATAACCTCTTCTTTTACTTCTTCCTTAACCTCGGGTGCTTTTTCAGCAGACTTTTTATTGTCGCTATCTAAAGATTTCATTGTCGGGACGAAATCGTCCAAATTAACATTAAAACCATCTTGCCAATTTTGCTACTTGTAAATGGGCATATACAAGGCATTTTTACACCATTCCCATCTGTTTCGTGAAGGTAAAAATGAGGTTTGGTGTAAAAATTGGTGTAAATGGTGTATAGCCATATTTAGTTTTGGGTTTGATAGCATTGCTATCAGTCCTGTGCTTCATTCTACCACTTTTTCGTCATAAAGTAAAGAAAGCACACACCGTATGCAATCTGTCTTTTTGTCATACACAAAAAAATGATTTGAACTCATCATACACCTGCTTTCTACGCATTAGTGCACCTAAAAAATACAGCATTTCTTAACTGAACAGTATTTTCAATGCATAACCGCATATGATATACTGTTTTCATCATAAAAAGCCTTATCTAGGAACCGTAATAATTCTATTCAAATTTTCTTCCTGATTCACTTCACTCTGTATGTACGGTCACATCACTTTCCTTTTTTTTAGACATAAACCAATAAAATATAACACAAAATGCTAAAGCAAACACAACACCAAAAACA
>OOAJ01000529.1_pt1 | contig 25649 bp, 20 predicted proteins | sample 1671241 | NCBI WGS metagenome assembly OOAJ01 (sample SAMN06348136, study PRJEB24527) | human gut metagenome | biome: human gut; feature: ankylosing spondylitis patient; material: feces | host: Homo sapiens | place: China | collected 2015-10
TCCGGAATCAAAAACAGCGGTAGACCGCTTGACAGCGGGTGGGTGGTCCAGAGATCAGAGCGGAGAGGATGTCAAGATTGAGAAACCTTGAAAAGAGCCCTTAATCCGCGGCGCTGGGCGTTGCCGCCATGGAAAAGAGAAGAGACGAAGCCGCTTCGTGCATAACCTTGCGTGCTTCAATCAGGTCGAGCACTTCCCGTGCCGAAAAGCGTGCAAAGCGCTCGACTTCATGATCTGCCGCGCAGGGTTCGAAGCCTGCGGGGAGCACAAGGTCGTGGGTATAAGACGCTTCTAACATCCAGCCGCCCGATACGGCCCGGGAAATTAAAAAGCTGCCCAGGTATCGAGCATTTTGTGCGTCCGCAGCCAGGAGTGACGCCTCTTCTTGCGCTTCGCGCAGCAGCGCTTCAGCGGGCGTTTCACCCGCGCCCACCATTCCTGCGGCGAGGCCGTCCCACAGGCCGGGGCCGACTCGTTTGGTGCGGCTTCGCTGCCCTAGGATATAAACCGGGTCGAATTCGTCGACGGGATCGCGCAAACGAGCCGAGAGATGAACCGCTCGGGTCAGCGCTCCCAGAGGACGGTAGAGCGCTCGCTCGAGGCGCACTGAGGCAGCCCCTTGCGCCGACTCGGAAAGACTGAAGAGGTCAAGGAGCTCTTCGCGCCATCCTTGAGAAAGGTGGGCGGCCCGCATTGCGATGCCAAAGTCGAGCAAATGTGCCGCATCGAGACGCAGCCCTGTTTGGTGCTGAGTAATGCCGGGCATGCGGCTGATTTTGTCCGCCCATTCGGGAGCCGTGCGGCCAATGAGAACGCCGCTTGAAAGGCGAATGGGAATCAGCCCCGGGTGCGCGCAGAGCGCTGCGCTTGACCAGCTGCCGGATGCGTCCGGAAGCACAAAGCCCGCAGTGAGGACTCGCGTGAGTGCCTCGCGGCGGGCTTTGAAGTGAGCCGACCCGAAGGGCCGGCTCGATGAGCTTCCAAACGCAGGGATAAAGGAACCCTGCATCATGGATTACTTCGTGTTTTCCGGGCGCATGTGCGGGAAGAGCAGCACGTCGCGGATCGTCGGAGCGTCGGTGAGCAGCATCATGAAACGGTCAATGCCGATGCCGCAGCCGGCGGTCGGGGGCAGACCGTATTCCAGAGCACGGATGTAGTCCGCATCGTAATACATCGCTTCGTCGTCGCCGTGGCTCTTCTTGTCAGCCTGAGCACGGAAGCGGGCGGCCTGATCGTCCGGATCGTTGAGCTCGGAGAACCCGTTGGCGGTTTCTCGGCCGGCAATGTAAAGCTCAAAACGTTCGGTGATTTCAGGATCGGCGTCGGACGCGCGGGCGAGCGGCGAGATTTCAACCGGGTAGTCAATGATGAAGGTCGGTTCGATCAGCTTGGCTTCGGCGGTTTCTTCAAAAAGCGCCATCTGCAGAGCGCCCAGACCGGCGTCAACCGGGATCTCACCGCCGAGGCGCTTAAGCTCGGCGCGGATGAAGTCCGGGTTGTTGAGTTCTTCATCGGTGTAGTTCGGCGCGAACTTCTTGATGGCGGCAAGCGGCGTCAGGCGATGGAAAGGCTTGGAGAGATCGATTTCATGGCCCTGATACTGCAGAACCATCGACCCCGTCGCTTCTTTGGCGACCGTGCGCAGGAGCTCTTCGGTGAAGTCCATCTGATCGCGGTACGTCCAATACGTCGCGTAGAACTCCATCATCGTGAATTCGGGGTTATGGCGAACCGACACGCCTTCGTTGCGGAAGTTGCGGTTGATTTCAAAGACGCGTTCAAAACCGCCGACCACGAGGCGCTTCAGATAGAGTTCCGGCGCGATGCGCAGGTACATATCCATATCGAGCGCATTGTGGTGCGTGATAAAGGGCTTTGCATTGGCGCCGCCCGGGATCGGGTGGAGCATCGGCGTTTCCACTTCAAGGAAGCGGTGATTGAGCATGAAGGCGCGGATGGCGGCAATGGCTTTCGAGCGGGTGAGGAAGCGGTTGCGCGATTCCTCGTTCATGATGAGGTCGACGTAGCGCTGGCGGTAGCAAAGCTCCGTGTCCTGCAGGCCCTTGTGCTTATCGGGCAGCGGACGGATGCTCTTGGTCATCAGACGGATTTCTTTCACGCGAATGGCGAGGTCGCCGGCATGGGTGCGGAAAAGCACGCCCTTGGCAGCGACGATGTCGCCGAGGTCGAACGTCTTAAAGGCAGCATAGGCGTCGGGGCCGACTTCATTTTGCTGCACGAAGTACTGCATCGTGCCGGTGAAGTCACGCACCGTGCAGAAGGAGGCCTTGCCCATGATGCGCTTGAGCATGATGCGGCCCGAGCAGGCAACTTCGGGGGTGGCGGCTTCAAGCTCCTCCGTCGTCATAGCGCCGTATTTGGCCGTAAGGTCGCCGAAGAGATCCGTACGCTTGAAGTCGTTCGGATAAGCGACGCCGGCGGCGCGCAGCGCGGCAAGCTTGGCGCGGCGCTCGGCGATGATATGGTTTTCGTCTTCGGCCGGGGCCTGAACGGTCTGAGGGTTCTGCTGGGCTTGTGCCATTTGATTCCCCTAAAAGTGTTTTGCGGATGTTGGGATCCAACGAGCACTTCGGAAAGGTGCAGTGCAGGGCTTTCCGAAGCGTTGAGTCTGGAATAGGGCAGTTCGGAGCTTGGGGCTTATTCGGCCGCCGGAACGGCATTCACGCCGCCCTTCAAGCTCGCTTCGATGAATTGATCAAGATCACCGTCGAGCACGCCGCCCGTGTTGCCGGTTTCAACGCCGGTACGCAGGTCCTTCACGCGCGACTGATCAAGCACGTAGCTGCGGATCTGGTGACCCCAGCCGATGTCAGACTTCGACTCTTCGAGCTTCGTCTGCGCTTCCATGCGTTTGCGCATTTCCAGCTCATAGAGCTTAGCCTTGAGCTGCTGCATGGCTTTTTCGCGGTTGCGGTGCTGCGAGCGGTCATCCTGACAGATCGTAATGATGCCGGTGGGCTTGTGGTGAATTCGGACGGCTGACTCGGTCTTTTGGATGTGCTGACCGCCTGCGCCCGAAGCGCGGAAGACGTCGATGGAAAGATCGGCAGGATTGATTTCAATGTCGATGGAATCATCCACTTCCGGATAGACGTAGACCGAGGTGAAGGAGGTGTGACGGCGCGCATTGGCGTCAAAGGGGCTCTTACGCACCAGACGATGAATGCCGGTCTCAGTGCGCAGCGTGCCGTACGCCCACTCGCCCTCAATAAAGAGCGTGCAGGACTTGATGCCGGCGACTTCACCCGGTGTTTCTTCTTCGAGGGTGACCTTAAAGCCCTTGCGTTCGGCGTAGCGCATATACATGCGCTCGAGCATGCTTGCCCAGTCCTGAGCTTCCGTGCCGCCCGCACCGGACTGAATTTCCAGATAGCAGTTGGCCGAGTCCATCGGCTGGTTGAACATGCGCTTAAATTCGAGCTGAGCAACTTCGTGCTCGATGCGGTCCACATCCTCTCCGATGACTTCGAGGGAATCGAAATCCTCTTCGGCCAGAGAAAGTTCAAAGAGTTCGCCCGCATCGGCGATGCCCTGCGTAAGACGGTTGAAGCTGCCGACGATATCGTCGAGCATCTTCTTTTCTTTGCTTACTTCCTGGGCGTGTTTGGGATCATTCCAGAGGTCCGGGTTCTCAATTTCCCGGTTTACTTCTTCGAGGCGCCGAGCTTTGCGGTCGACGTCAAAGATACCCCCGAAGTTCATTGAGCCGACGGGTGAGATCGTCGATCGAGGCTTCAATTTGGTTGATGCGTTCAGCTTCCATTTCTGACCTATGCGGATAGAGCGTATTCGTTGTACTGAAAAGTGCGTCGGGCTTCGAGAATTTTTGAAGCACAAAATCACCGACGCGCCCTGAAAATACAGGGAAACGAAAATTATAGACGGCTTCGGGACGCCGCACGTGCTGCTGAGCGTCCCGAATCATAGGAAAAAGCGGCGGAATATCCGCTGTCGGCTTATTCGGCGGCCTCCACCACCAGCTGCACGGTTCGGCGGCCGCGGAATTCATTGACTGACGGCCGGTAGGCAATCCTCGTGAGCGACGCTAAAGGTTCTTTGCGCCGGAAAAAGATGGCGTCAAAACGCGAACCGCCGAGCTCGAGCATCATTTTGAGATGCGTGCCCTTGAGAAGCGTCTGTGAGAGCACGTGAACCTCGTTGGCAAAGAGCGGGGCTTCAAAGCCCTGTCCCCAGATTTGTTCATCGATTTCCTGACAGAGCGCTTCGGTAATCTCGTCGGGTGCGAGTCCGCCGTCGGTGAGCACAACACGCTCAAAAACGGAGGCATCGCATCGGCTGCGGATGACTTCCTCAAACGCCGCCTGAAAATCCTTGAACCCCTCGGGTTTGATGGAAAGTCCGGCCGCCATGGCATGGCCGCCGAAGCGAAGCACGACGCCGGGGAGCGCTTTGGCGGTCAAGTCGAGTGCATCACGCAGATGTATGCCGGGAATGGAACGGCCCGAACCTTTGAGTTCTCCGTTTTCCGTCGGCGCAAACGCGATGACCGGACGATGGATGCGCTCCTTCAGGCGCGCTGCCACCAATCCCACTACACCCTCATTGAAAGAGGGGTTGAAAATCGTGAAAGTGGCGTGATGATCCAAGTCAATATTGGCTAAGGCGGCCTCAGCCAACTGCTGCATCTCGCTTTCAAGTTCGCGGCGTTCGGTGTTGATGGAGTTGAGGCTCTCGGCAAAGTCAAGGGCCGCGGCAGGATCGTCCGACAAGAGACATTCGATGCCGTTTTCCATGGTTCCGAGACGGCCGGCGGCATTGATGCGCGGCGCAACGGCAAAGCCGAAGTCGCGGACCCCTGCAGTACGAATATCGCGTCCGGCAATGGCAAACAGGGCTTCGAGCCCCGCATGCGTACGGCCGCCGCGAATGCGGCGAATGCCTTGCGAAACCAGAATACGGTTGTTTTTGTCGAGCTTGACGACGTCGGCCACTGTGCCAAGGGCCACAAAGTCCACCAGCGCATCCAGGCGCGGCTGAGTTTTGGCGTCAAAGACGCCGCGTTCGCGAAGGAGCGAACGCAGGGCGAGGAGCACATAGTAGATGACGCCGACGCCTGCGAGATTTTTCGACGGGAAGGTCGAGCCCGTTAAATTGGGGTTGACGATCGCCTGTGCCCGTGGCAGTTCAGCGCCCGGCAGGTGATGGTCTGTAATGATGACGTCGATGCCGAGCTCCCGAGCGCGGTCAACGGCCGCAGCTGACGAGATGCCGTTGTCAACCGTGACGATGAGATCCGGCTTGGGGGTTCTGGCGGCGACGATATCGACGACGTTGGGCGTGAGCCCGTAGCCGTGGAGCACGCGGTCCGGCACGAAGTAGTTTGCGGTGATGCCGAGCATGCGCAGACCCCGGATACCGACGGCACATGCCGTAGCGCCGTCGCAGTCGTAGTCGGCGACGATGGTGACGGCTTGATGCCGCTCTCGAGCGAGTGCAAGCCGTTCGGCTGCTTCACGCGTACCTTCGAGCATGGCGGGCGGCAGCATGCCGGCCCATTCCTGCTCTAAATCGGAGGGCACCTGAATGCCGCGGGCGGCAAGCGCCCGCGCAATGGGCGGCAGAAAACCCGAAAGGGCCAGACGATCGGCGGCATGCTGATCGTAAGGACGGGAGAGAATGCGCGTCATGGAACCTCTCCCGCAAAGTTGTCAATGAACCAGCTTTCGAGCGGGAGCACCGACCGTTTGAAGCGTTTGAGCGGATTGAAGCTCTTGGGCGTCGGCAAAAGCGTAGCGGCGCCGGCATTGCCAAAGAGCACGAAAACAGCGTCGTCAATGCCGGCGGCTTTTTCGCGGCTGCGCCAACGTGCGAGTTCGCCGAGTGCCGTGGGGAGCGCTTCTCGCCAGGCGCTCCAGTCACTGCGGCGCCAGGGTTCGAGGAGATGCTCAATAACGATGATGCGCTCGCCGATTGGTGCGTCAACGAACGCTTTCCCCCACCGTTCCTGTTCGCGTTCGCCGCTGCGAACGGGCATGAGCGCGGTGCGGGGAATACCGGCAGCAGCTGCCCAGGCTCGGACGACTGGATCATCACAGGCTACAGCACGGTAGGTCGAGGGCGGAAAAATGGGAGTGTATGCTCCGCCGCCCGAAAGCCAAAAGCCCTCAATCGAAGGCAGTTTGCCCGCAGCCGTTTGAGCGGCAGCGGTGAATGCCTCAAGCAGATTTTCTGCTTCAGGCTTATCACTGCCCGTCATGCAGGCGGCGAGGCTCGCTCCTGCACCGACGCAGTCCGCCAGATCTCTAAACGGTGCGGCTGAGAATGCCCAGGGCTTGCGGCGGCAGAGAAAGAGAGTCGTTCCAGAAATCATCAGACGCATGCCGGCGTGTGCTGCGATAGGATCAAGCGCACAAGCAGCAGCGGGCATCTCAGACTCATGAAGCTCGACGGCTTCGAGCTGTCCCATCGAATTTCGCTGCCAGGGCGTGAGCTTCCAGAATTCCTGGTCGAGCACGGGACCGCCCGAAGCAATCCATTCGTAAGGGGCGGTGATCGGCGCGCCGGATCGGTGCGTGAGCACCTTCCAGAGCCAGGCCTGATGGGGTGAGCGATCGTGGAGCGGTTCAGCGAGGCGCTGCAGACCAGGCGGCTCACGGCCGGTCCCGAGTGCAGTCCACGCCTCAAGCGAGGCGGGGTCGGACTTTGCAAGCACGGCCGCAGTCTCGCGGGCGGCGGCCTCAGGGAGCCGGGCGCCGGGCAGGAGATAAAAGCAAGTTGTCATAGTGCCCGTGATTGTAGCCTTGGGGACTGCGGGTGCTTCGTCTTCATTGAGGAGTGTTGGTGTCTTCTAACATTCTTCTGTCGACCGTTTCGATCTTTTGCTGCGGCGCGGGGGAAGCTTCCTGCGCCGTTAGAATGCAGTTTTTGTCGAACGCACGCTTTCGTCATGCCGGATGCAAAACGAAAGGGTGTTCGAAGCGTTGAATTATTCCGCCTCAAGAGCGATTTCCAAGAGCACGATGCAGACGCCATTTGAATTCATGATCGGCCTCACCTACACCCGGCGCGGGAGGCGAGGCCGACGCAAAGACGGCTTCATGTCCTTTATCTCAGGCATGTCGGTGGCGTCCATCGCGCTTGGCGTTGCCGCGCTCATCATCGTGCTCTCGGTGATGAACGGCTTCCAAAAGGAAGTGCGCGACCGCATGCTTTCCGTGATTCCTCACGTTGAGATCAGGGCGAGCAAAGGTGCACTCACCGACGTGGAAGGCGTCGAAAAGGTACTTCAGGCGCAAAGTGACGTTGTCGCCGTTGCTCCCTTCGTGGAAGGTCAGGGGCTCTTTAGTTCCGGCGCAGTCGTGCGCGGCGCAGTCGTCAAAGGGATTGATCCTGCCAAGGAACCAGGGGTGAGCGAACTTGCGCAAAGCGTTTCCGGCGCAGAGCTTTCTGACCTGAAACCCAAGGCCTTTCAGGTCATTCTCGGCCAGGCGCTGGCGCGGCAGCTGCGCGTGCATATCGGCGACAAAGTGGCGCTGCTTGTGCCCGAAGGGAACATGACGCCGGCGGGACTGATTCCCCGCATGAAGCAGCTCACGGTCGCGGGTTACTTTTCAAGCGGGCACTACGAATACGATTCGACTTATGCCTTGGTCAATATTGAGGATGCAGCTGCACTCTATCGTACGGGCGGTCCTCAGGGACTGCGCGTCAAGACGACGGACATGGACCGTGCGCCGCAGATCGCGGCCAAGCTCGTGTCGGTGCTTCCGTCCGGACTTTATGCGACGGACTGGTCGCGGCAAAACCGCACGTGGTTCGCAGCCGTGCAGGTCGAAAAACGCATGATGGGGATCATCCTCTTTCTTATTGTTTTGGTCGGCGCTTTCGGGCTCGTTTCCACATTGGTGATGACCGTGAAGGAAAAGCAGTCTGACATCGCGATTCTCCGTACGCTCGGCGCTTCGCGTGCTTCCATCATGTCGATTTTCGTGGTGGAAGGCACGATTGTTGGGTTGGTGGGCGTTCTGTCAGGCGTTGCTGCAGGCCTTTTGATTGCCGAAAATGTCGGCGCCATCGTCTCGGCCATCGAGTCGATGCTCGGGGTTGAATTCCTGCCTCAGGAAATTTATTTCATCAGCAGCATGCCGAGCGATCCGCGTATGAGCGACATCGTACCGATTGCGGTGCTCTCTTTCCTGCTTTCTCTGGCTGCCACACTCTATCCGAGCTGGCGGGCTTCGAAGATTCACCCCGCGGAGGCTCTTCGCTATGAATAATGCGCAAAATCATCCGCAGCGTTCCGTTGTTCTGGAAGCAAGTCATGTGGTCAAGAGCTATCGCGAGGGGACGAGTGAGCTGCCGGTGCTTAAAGATGTGAATCTCCGGATTCATGCGGGCGAAGCGGTGGCCGTACTCGGCGCTTCGGGTTCCGGGAAGTCAACGCTCCTGCATGTGCTGGGCGGTCTTGACGGTTTGGATGCCGGACGAGTGGCCATTGCCGGCGAGGACCTCGCCGCGCTCAAAGAGAGTGAGCTCGATCGTCTGCGCAACCGCTCCCTCGGGTTCGTTTATCAGTTTCACCACCTGCTGCCGGAGTTTTCTGCTTTGGAAAATGCGGCTATGCCGCTTTTCATCCGCCGTCTGCCTAAGCGTGAAGCGTTGTCTCGAGCTCAGCAGGCTTTGGAAGCTGTGGGTTTGGGCGATCGTCTCGAGCATCTGCCTTCGCAGCTTTCGGGCGGCGAACGTCAGCGTACAGCTATTGCGCGTGCGTTGGTGACGCAGCCCGCCTGCGTGCTGGCGGATGAGCCGACGGGCAATTTGGATCACGAAACCGCGTCACAGGTCTTCACATCGCTTCTTGAACTGGCGCATACCCAAGGCACGGCTGTCGTAATCGTCACGCATGACCGAGAGCTCGCGCGCCGCTGCGATCGTGCGGTAGAGCTCAAGGGCGGCGTGATTGTGGATGCAGACCGCTTTTAACGGGTTGGTTCCTTATGACCGCTCGCGCCATCCAATTCATTGACACGCACTCGCATCTGCAGGTTGAGCGTCTGGACGGCCATCGTGCTCAATGGCTCGCTCAAGCACGAGAGGCGGGCCTCGAGAATATCCTGCTCTGCGCCGGGGCGCCTGAAGACTGGGAGCGAACGCTCTCTGCGGCACACGAGTGGGGCCTGGGGGCGATGCTTGGCATCCATCCGCTTTGGCTTGACTCGACAACGCCCGCAGAGCTCGTCGGGCTGCGTGAGCTGGCCGAGTCTCTGCTCGACGATCCGCATTTCATCGGTCTCGGAGAGGTGGGGCTCGACGGGTTTGAGCCCGGGCTTGATCAGCATAAGGCCGAGCAGGTGTTTCTCGAAGAACTTAAGATCGCCCGCGACCTCGACCTTCCGCTCTCTATTCATGTTCGCCGGACAGCTTCAAAGACGCTCGGACTGCTGCGAAGAGTCTACGGTTCGCCGGGCAAAACGGGGTTTCAGCCCGTGCGCGGCGCCGTCCATGCCTTTAACGGCTCGGATGCTGAACGCGAGGCTTTTTTAGCGTTCGGACTGGTGCTCGGTTTCGGCGGTGCCTGTACTTACGACGGAAGCAAACGCATTCGCAGGCATTTGTCGGAGCTTGCCGACGGAGCCTGGGTGCTTGAAACCGACGCGCCTGATATGCCGCCGTCGAGTCGACGGGATGCTTTTGCTCTCGGGCACTCAACGCTCGACACACGCCCAGCGGACATTCTGGAAGCCGCCCGTACGGCAGCTCAGCTTCGCGGCACAACGCTTGCCGCTGCAGCCGCGAGTGCTCGGGCTGCTGCGATTGCGGCGTTTCCAAGGCTCGAGACACTTTTGCGTCTGCCAGAAAGCTTTGGGCGGCAGACCGAGTGATATACGGTCTGATTACGGCGCGTTTTGCGCTGTATCAGATGGAACACAGCTCAATTCCAACCAATGATCGGCGGCCATCGCGATACACTCGATAAAATCTGCCGCCATGCCGGATTCCCTTGGATGGGGTTTCACTTCCGGCATGGACTCATCCCAATCCCCATACAGCAAAGCCGGCACCAGTGCCAGCGTCCGCCGTTATGTTTTCAAACGGCGGCCTTCCGGAGAAACAAAGTGACTGAAGCTCAACCTGCTCAGACAACTGAAATCAATGACGGCCTGCACCGCACCAATGTGGCGGTTTTCGGCCTCGATCGCCCGGGCATCGTCGCCGTTGTATCCAATGCGCTCACTCGCCGCGGCGTTAATCTCGAGCAGGTGAACCAGATGGCCTTGCACGGCCAGTTCGCTCTGATGTGTGTCATTCAGAAACCCGCCGGTCTTTCTAACGAACAGATCCAGCAGGAGCTTGAAGCCGAAATCGCCCGCCGCAAGTTTGATCTGGCCGTTATGGTGATTGACTTCAAGGCGCCGACGCCGCAGCCGGAAAGCGAGCCCTATGTGGTGAGCGTTTGGGGTACGGACCGCAACGACATCATCGCTAATTTTTCGCGCATTTTCGCCGAACAGAAGATCAACATCGAATCCCTGCGTGCTTTCCCGATTGAGGACGGCATGTCGCTGCAGGTCTTTGAAGTTTCTATTCCGCTCAATGTTGATCGCCGCGCGCTGCACCGCGTCATGATTGATCGTGCCCGCGCCATGAACCTGCGCTGCAATCTGCAGCACCGCGATATCTTCGAAGCTATTCACCGCGTCAAGGTGGAATAAGTCAACCATCACGCGACCGCAACCCATTCCAAATTTTTTTCAGACAGAGACAAAACATGCTGACTGACCGCGAGGTACTTTCCACCATCAATATGCTTCGTTCGGAGCATCTCGACGTCCGCACCGTCACGATGGGCATCAATCTTTTTGACTGCGCGAGTTCGGACTTCGATACTTTCGCCTACAAAGTGCGTTCGAAGATTTTCCGCTATGCCGAAAAACTCGTTGAGACCTGTGATCTCGTCGGCGACCGCTACGGCATCCCCGTCGTCAATAAGCGCATTTCCGTGAGCCCGATCGGCACTGTCGGCGCGAGCTTCAGCCGTGATGAGATGGTGGCGGCCTGCCGCGTGCTCGATGAGTCCGCCAAAGAAGTGGGCGTTGACTTTATCGGCGGTTTCGGCGCTTTGGTTGACAAAGGGATGACGCCGGGCGAAAAGAATCTGATTGATGCACTTCCCGAGGCGCTGGCTGTCACCGACCGTATATGCTCTTCAATCAATGTGGGTTCGACGAAGGCCGGCATCAACATGGATGCCGTACGCCTCATGGGTCAGCGCATTCTGGATGTGGCGGAAGCAACTCGCGACCGCGACGCAATCGGCTGCGCCAAGCTCGTTGTCTTCTGCAATATTCCGCAGGACGTGCCATTTATGGCAGGTGCCTATCTTGGCGTCGGCGAACCCGATGTGGTGATCGACGTCGGTGTTTCCGGCCCGGGCGTGGTGAAAAAGGCTCTTGACCGTGCCTTTAAGGCCAAGGGTGAATTCCTGACGATCACGGATGCGGCAGAAGTCATCAAGCACACCGCCTACAAGGTGACCCGCGTGGGTGAAATCATCGGCAATGAAGTCGCCAACCGCCTGAACCTTCCGTTCGGCGTGGCGGATCTCTCGCTTGCCCCGACGCCGGCAGTGGGCGACAGCGTGGGCGAGATCTTCCAGTCTCTCGGCCTTTCTTCCATCGGTGCTCCCGGCACGACGGCCATTCTCGCGATGCTCAATGACCAGGTGAAGAAGGGCGGTGTTTTTGCCTCTTCGCACGTGGGCGGGCTTTCCGGCGCCTTCATTCCGGTGTCCGAAGACAGTGCCATTGAAGCCGCTGCGCGCTCGGGCGCCCTGACGCTCGAAAAGCTCGAAGCCATGACCTCTGTCTGCTCTGTGGGTCTGGACATGATCGCCATCCCGGGCGACACCCCCGCTTCGACGATCTCCGGCATGATCGCCGACGAATCCGCCATCGGCATGATCAACGGCAAGACCACTGCGGTCCGTGTGATTCCGGTTCCGGGCAAGACCGTGGGCGACGTTGCTCATTTCGGCGGCCTTCTCGGTGAAGCGTCCATCATCCGCGTTCCGGGCGGCGATGCGTCGGGCTTCGTGAAGCTTGGCGGCCGCATCCCGGCGCCGATCCACAGTCTGCGCAACTAACCGCGGTCACAGCGCCTTTATAACCGGATATAACGCGATCCCTTCTATGCTTTTTGCATGGGAGGGATTTTTTATACTCAAAAAAATACACAATCAAAATTTATAGTCTTTTGATTGCGATTGACAGGTATCAACATGTCAATTCAAAGTTTACATATATAGTTGATTGATATTATCTCTAAAGTGATGAGGTATATCGTTAATTGTTTTCAACTAATAAAGTGATAATATTGAAAACGTGATGCATTAATGCGGCTTCCTTTAGCTAAAAGGCTGCGAGCACAGGCGTTGGAGCAAAAGCTTTGAAGAGCAGCGAGAATCTTTGAGCCCCTTTGCGGGCACCTCTCAACTACATTCTCTTCAAATAATGAAAACAACAGAATGCACTTCCGAGTGTGCTCGCGGCGTGGGCCGCAGTGTGCACTCCACTTTTGTCTTCCCTCATCACTTAGGAGTGCGCCTCGTTTCCCGCGGCGGCATGCGCTCGGGCGGTCTGCCGTGTTTGAGCGCTCTGTCTCTAAGCTTAATGACAGCAGGGTTTCTTTTCTGCGGGGCCGCTTCGCCGGTATTGGCCAATAGTGTCTACGGCGATATCTCTGATCCCTACATGGTGTCCGATCATGTTGTTTTAGAGGACTACTATGCAGATCACAGCGCAACGAACGTGACGCAGTCAGGCCATCTCGAGCTGTTGGATACCAATTTTTATACGGACAATCTTGAAGTGAGCGGTCAGCTGACTGTCGGGAGCGGCGCCTATTTGGAGAACGTGTATGGGCCGGCAGAGGAGTTTGCCGGTACGGCTGAGCTTCACTCCGGCGCCCGCTTACAGGTCGAAGTTGACGGTTATGCAGAGCTTTGGGAGGTTGTCAGCCGCGGCGGGTCGCTGATCCTCAGCGCAGCGGCAACGGAGGCGTCTGACGTCATATCAAACGCAGAAGTACATATTCAAAAACTGACGGCGGATATGGAACGCACGTTGGTGACGGTGGGCGAAGACAATGCTCAGGCGGATCTGTTTTCAACCTTGATGATTGAAGAGCTCTGGCGGTCATCTTGACATTCGTGTGGGTTCGGGCGGCGCTTTCGTGTGGACTCATGCGGCATTTGATGATGGCAACGAGGCCGGAACGGATCCAATCGAAAATTTCTTTTTTACGCCCGCCGCGGCGCCGCAGGGTGCAGTTCGCGTGCAAAAGAATGCTTCACTCACGCGCGGGATGTCGATTGCTGTGGGCGGGAGCAGCACGGAACGGGAGGCAGCCTCCAATCGTTGGAACCTCTGGGTAGGAAGCGGCGGCGTGCTCTCTATCGAGGGCGAACACACCACACTGACGCTCGAGGATGGCACGAAGGCTCGCTTTGATGCGGGTTCAACGCTTCTTTTGTCTTCGCTCATCCGCACGGATGAAGACGACGCTCTTCAGGACGCTGAAGACGGAGCCGATTCACCGGCACCATCCCAATCGGCTGACCGCAAAGCCGCTTCCGGCGTTCCGGCGGCGGGGACGACCTTTAAAGTCGAAGGACTTGATTTGAGCCGCGCTGAGGTCTCCGGGCTGGAAAATTTGACGCTGAAAGTAGAGGGGCTTCTGGAAACAGGAGGACTTTATTTCGATGCGTCAGGCACGGTGGTCGGGGTGTTGGGCAGGCCAACGTTTGAGGGGCCGCTCGCAGCAATGCTTCAAGAGCTTTATGAAAACCGAACATCGCTCCTTGTGCCCACCTTTTACCGTACGCTTTTTACCAATACGTCCGACGTGGTTGAAGGCACGATGATGGCGGTTGCCACGGCCGCTTCTTCAACGGGTACCAATGAGCGGCTGATGCAAAACGCTGTCTCGACCTCCATGCGGCTGGCTTCGGCAGCCAGAATGGCGGAGGCGCAGGCGGCGCGTGCCGCAGAAATTCGTTCGCTTGAAGCGCAAAGAGCGGCTAGCCGAAAAGCAGCTGCTGATTCGGAAAAGGCCGATCCTGACTGGACGGAACGGCTGAAAGCCTGGCGCACAAACCTGCAGGAGCATCTGCCGGCGATAGTGCAGGATGTGCCTGTTTTTATCGGCGCTTCAGCCGGCAGCACCAAGGTTGAGGTATCGACCCCGGTCTCTAAACCCTTTACGGTCAAAAGCGAAGACACCACTTTTGACGCCGCTGTCATTTTCGGGCGGGAGGATTGGCGTGTCGGCTTGATGGGGAGCTTTACAACAAGAAGTCTGGATACGCTTTATAAACAGGGAGCAGCGGCGGAACTCGGGGTAGACAGCGAATCCGACGAAGCTTCCGCATCATTCTTTGTGCGCCGACGGCTCGGCAGCGGCTGGGGAACGGTAGATTTGACGTGGCTTGAGGCTGACGACCGTTATCGCATGGGGGCGGCCCGTGAGTATCTTGAGATGGAAAAACTCAAGCGGCGCATTTATTCCAGCGGCTTTCTTTATGAGCAGCCGCTTTTCGCCGGCAGCGCGTTGTCGGGCAGCGGGCCTGACCGCTCATGGGTGATTTCGGGCTTTGCCGGACTGCGGTATCTGCGGGTGGATACGGCTGAAGGAACATGGCGCTCACCGGCAGGAGCTGTGCTCACCATTCGTGAAGCTTCCGCGCAGGCTGTGGCGGCAACGGCGGGCGGCGTCATAACGGGGGCGCTTCATTTTGCGCCGGGAGCCGGATATTGGGGGCAGGTGAAGCCGAGGCGCTTGGATGTGTCGTTGACTGCAGCGTTGAACAGTACGGTCGGCGGCGACCGCGATGTGATGGTTCAAGGGCCCGCCGGGGGCTCGACATCGTCAGCAACTGTCATGACGGCTGCTGAGCCCGAACGCTTCCAATGGAATGCCGAACTCGCTGCCGGCATTGAATGGCGGGATTCCAGATTGGATTTTTCCGGTTTTGCTTCACGCGCTGGATCCAGCGTTCGCTCTGCAGGGGGCTCCGTGAAGATGTCCTGGCGGCTGAACTTGCTCTAATTTACGCAAACACAGTGAAAACCCTAATCCTTCCGGCTGTGCTATTTCAGCGGCCAGTCGGTAAGGATTTGATTCCTTTCAGTCCGCTTTCTGCGCAAGGCGCTCTTGCTTACCTACAATTCACCGAGTAGCGACGGAAGCTGTATGAGGTTTAAAGAGTCCTTGTGCGGATGACGTTTGCCTGCGGCCAATAATCCATTACGGTGCTGTGCGGGTTTGGAACCAACCCGAGCAGCCAAAAGAAGAAAAAGATTTTGGAGGCGGCGATGGATGCCACCCAACTCACGAAAACCGCTGATCCGGCTGCTGCACGCAGCTCGGTGGAACCGCTTTATTACGGCAGGACGCTTTCTACGGGCGAGTCGGTCATGGCGCATGCCGACGGTGTTGCCAACATTCTGCGGGCCATTCGAAACGATCCGGAGCTCATTTCTGCGGCGTATCTTTTCAGCGTGCCCACGCTCGTGCAGAAGCCCGATGAATGGATTGAAAAGAGCTTTGGGGAGAATGTGGCAGGGCTTGTGCGCGAGCTCGGGAAGATGAATGATCTCTCCAAGCGCGCACGCTCGGAAAACAAAGAATCCAGTGCGGCGGTGCAGCCCGAGGCGCTTCGCCGCATGTTCTTGGCGATGAGTCAGGATCTGCGCGTCGTACTGCTCAAATTGGCAAGCCGCCTGCAGACGCTGCGCTGGTTTGTCTCTTCACAGGCGCCGGGCGCAGTGGAATTCGGTGAGGAAACGCTCGCCGTTTATGCGCCCTTGGCTAATCGACTCGGTATTTGGCAGATCAAGTGGGAGCTCGAAGACCTCTCGCTTCGCTTTACGCATCCGGCCGAATATCACCAGATTGCTGCTGAACTCGATGAGTCTCGTGAGGAACGTTTGGAATTCATGGCTTTGGCGGTGAAGAAGATCCAGGCGCTGATGATTTCTCACGGTATTCAGGCTGAGGTGTCGGGCCGCCCGAAGCATATCTATTCCATTTGGAAAAAGATGCAGCGCAAGCACCTGCGCTTTGATCAGCTCTTTGACGTCCGTGCGGTTCGAATCATCGTCGAAACCGTCGAGCAGTGCTATGAAGCGCTCTCGATTGTGCAGGAGCACTTCACGGTTTTGTCGAAGGAGTATGACGACTATATTGCCAATCCCAAGCCCAATGGTTATCAGTCGCTCCATACCGTCATTACCGATCAGCTCGGCCGGCCGATTGAAATTCAGATCCGCACTCGAGCCATGCATGAATTTGCCGAACTCGGTGTTGCTGCGCATTGGCGCTACAAAGAGGCAGGCAATTCCAACGGCGCCTCCATTGCTGAGGAGCAGCGCGTGGCGTGGCTGCGTCAGCTCCTGGCCTGGAGGAGTGATGTGGGCGGGGGCGCTGCCGAGCAGAGCGCCCAAGCACCCAATGCAGAGGCGGGGCAGAAGGGGCAGCCGGCAGCGCCGGCCGTGGAAGACGACCATGTCTACTGTCTGACGCCGCAAGGCCGCATCGTTGAGCTTCCCGCCGGTGCTACCCCGGTGGATTTTGCGTACCAAATCCATACTCAGCTTGGTCACCGCTGCCGCGGAGCAAAAGTCGACGGGATGATGGTGCCGCTCAATACCAAGCTTAAGACCGGACAGACCGTCGAAATCATTGCGGCAAAAGTCGGTCAGCCGAGCCGCGACTGGCTCAATCCCGAACTCGGCTATGCCGCGAGTCCCCGTACCCGCAACAAGGTGCGGCAGTGGTTCAATGCCGAGCAGCTCGCGCAGCAGATTGCCGAGGGCCGTGACCGCCTGGATAAAGAACTCGCGCGTTTGGGAAAAACCGCGGTTAAGCTCGATGATCTTGCGAAACGCCTGGGCTTTGGCACCGTTGATGAGCTCTGTGTGGCTTTTGCCAAGGAAGAAATCACGCTGACAGCGCTCGCACAGGCCGTACAGCCGCCCAAGCCCGCTCCGGCACCTGCTCCTGAGCATGATTTGGTGCTGCGCGGAGCTTCGAGCGCGGCGAGTAAGGGCAAGGTGCTCGTGGTCGGCATGGATTCCCTTCTCACACAGCTTGCCCGCTGCTGTCATCCGGTGCCGCCCGACGAAATTGTGGGCTACGTTACACGCGGCCGAGGCGTGATGATTCACCGGGCAGACTGTCCTAACCTCAAGAACATGGTCGATCAGGATCATGACCGGTTGATTGAAGTGAGTTGGGGGCGCGCCGGTGATGATGCGCTCTATCCCGCCGACGTGCTCGTGATCGCCTCCGACCGGTCCGGCATCATGAAGGATGTGACGGAAGTGATGCAGCGCGAAAAGGTGCACGTGACGGCGCTCAACACGCAGATTCTCAAGGGCGATCAGCACATGCGGTTTTCGCTCGAGGTCAAGGGCGGCAATGCTATGCAGGTGCTGCTCAAAGGGCTGCGCGCCGTGCACGGCGTTCTTTCGGCACGCCGTCTCTGAAGACTGAGAGGTGTCTAGGTGAATACCGCATTTGCGCTATCCTTCTAAAAAGTGCTTGCTGTGAGCATTCACCTAGGTATAATTCGTGCCTCACTGATTGTGAACGCTCAGGCACATAGCTCAGTTGGTTAGAGCATCACCTTGACATGGTGGGGGTCGTTGGTTCGAATCCAATTGTGCCTACCAAGACGTTTCGATCGTGATATCCGGTTCAGGGACCGGGCGGGGAGCAAAATCTCCAGAACAATAACCTTGACAGGCACATAGCTCAGTTGGTTAGAGCATCACCTTGACATGGTGGGGGTCGTTGGTTCGAATCCAATTGTGCCTACCAAAATTTTTTTCGGACAGCGACGATGCGGATGTTGGCGAATGAATTTCGAACAACAGCGCCCCGTTATTATTAACAGGGCGTGAGCGCAGTATTGTCACTGTTCGACATGAAAGAAGTGCGGCTCAGGCCGCACTTTTTTTATGCCCAGAATTTTTGTGAGGATTTCGAAATGGCTTCAGTCACTCTTCCCGACGGCTCCAAACGCGAGTACGAAGGTCCCGTCACGGTGGCCCAGGTTGCCGCATCGATCGGTGCCGGACTCGCTAAGGCAGCTTTAGCCGGACGTGTGGACGGCAAGTTGGTGGATCTCTCGCACGTGATTGACGGCGATGCTGCGGTTGCGATCATCACGGCACGCGACCCCGAAGGGCTTGAGATTATTCGTCACTCGACCGCTCACCTGATGGCTCAGGCCGTCAAGGAGCTCTTTCCCGAGGCACAGGTCACGATCGGACCGGCGATCGAAAACGGCTTTTACTACGACTTTTCCTACACCCGCGCTTTTACGCCCGAAGATTTGAAGGCGATCGAAGCTCGTATGGATGAGCTCGTCAAGAAAAATATTCCGATCGTGCGCGAAGAAATGCCGCGTGAAGAAGCCATCGACTTCTTCAAGGCTTTGGGCGAACACTACAAGGCTGAAATCATCTCTTCGATTCCTGCGGGTGAAGTGATTTCGCTCTATCGTCAGGGCGACTTCGTGGATCTTTGCCGCGGCCCTCACGTGCCGTCAACGGGCTGCCTCAAGGTGCATCACCTGATGAAGGTGGCGGGCGCCTACTGGCGCGGCGACAGCAAGAACGAAATGCTCCAGCGCATCTACGGTACGGCCTGGGCGACGAAGGATGAGCAGAAGGCTTATCTCGAGATGCTCGCTGAGGCCGAAAAGCGTGATCACCGCCGCCTTGGTCGCGAACTCGATCTCTTCCATCTGCAGGATGAAGCGCCGGGCATGGTCTTCTGGCATGCCAAAGGCTGGGCGCTCTGGCAGGTGATCGAGCAGTTCATGCGCCGCGTCTATCAGGATAATGGCTACGAAGAAGTGAAAGCTCCTCAGCTGCTTGACCGCTCTCTGTGGGAGCGTTCCGGTCACTGGGCGAAGTACCGCGACAATATGTTCACAACGGAGTCGGAGAACCGCTACTACGCGCTCAAGCCGATGAACTGCCCCGGCCACATCCAGATCTTCAATTCGAAGCTTCGCAGCTACCGTGATCTGCCGCTGCGCATTGGTGAATTCGGTCAGTGCCACCGCAATGAATCTTCGGGTTCGCTCCACGGCCTCATGCGTGTGCGCGGCTTCACTCAGGACGACGGTCACATTTTCTGCACGGAAGATCAGATTCTTGCCGAATGCGAAGCCTTTACCGCGCTCGTGCAGAAGGTCTACAAGACCTTCGGCTTCACTGACATCGCCTACAAGGTGGCGACTCGCCCGGCGATGCGCATTGGTGAAGATGCCGTGTGGGACAAGGCCGAACATGCTCTGATGGCGAGCCTTGATGCACTCGGCATCAAGTACGAAGTGCTCGTCGGCGAAGGCGCCTTCTACGGCCCCAAGATTGAATATCACCTGAAGGACTGCCTCGGCCGGTCCTGGCAGTGCGGCACCGTGCAGGTGGACTTCCAGATGCCGGGTCGTCTTGGCGCTGAGTATGTTGCCGAAGACAACTCCCGCAAGATTCCGGTGATGCTTCACCGCGCCATTCTGGGCTCGCTCGAGCGCTGGATCGGTATGCTGATTGAAGAGTTTGCCGGCGCCTTCCCGGTGTGGCTTGCTCCGATTCAGTGCGCTGTGACGTCGATTACCGACAATCAGGGCGCTTACGCCAAAGATGTTGCTGCAAAACTCCATGCTGCCGGTCTCCGGGTTCAGACGGATTTGCGCAGCGAAAAGATCAACTATAAAATTCGCGAGCTTAGTCTGCAAAAACTTCCTTACATCCTCGTAGTGGGTGAAAAGGAAGCACAGACGGGAACGGTTTCCGTGCGCGCCCGCGGAGGCGAGAACCTCGGGGTGATGTCGCTCGACGCCTTCATCGAACGCATTTCAACGGAAAACCGCGAACGCACCCGCTGATCGGGTGTTTTAGCGCGCACAACGCTTAATTTTTGGGAGAAGAGCCATAGCTCAAGATCGCAAGCATCGGATCAATGGTGAGATCCGAGTTCCTGAAGTCCGACTGACCGGCGTCGATGGCGCCCAGATCGGGATCGTCCGCACATCCGAAGCCCTCCGCATGGCTGAGGATGCAGGGGTGGATTTGGTCGAGGTTGCGCCCAACGCAGTCCCGCCGGTCTGCCGTCTGATGGATTACGGCAAGTTCCGCTATCAGGAGCAGAAGAAGGCTCAGGAAGCCAAGGCCAAGCAGAAAGTCGTCCAGATCAAGGAAGTCAAGTTCCGTCCGGCCACGGATGAGAACGACTTCCAGACGAAACTGCGCAGCCTGAAGCGCTTCCTTGAGGACGGCGACAAGGCCAAGATCACGCTGCGCTTCCGCGGACGCGAAATGGCTCACCAGCAGTTCGGCACTCAGCTCATGGACCGCGTCCGTGAGGAGCTTGTCGATATTGCTCAGGTCGAGCATGCGCCCAAGCTCGAAGGCCGCCAGATGATCATGGTCCTCGCTCCCAAAAAGAAGCGCTGATTTCACACACGCGGTTTTGCATTGATGTAGAATCGCGTTCCTTGACGAGAGGCCGGAAGGTTTTGCCGGCCTCGAGTTTTCTATAAGTGAGCCTCAGGCCAGACAAGAGCCGTTCAAGATCTGAACGGACGCCCGCGGTTCATCCAATAAGAGGTAACGGCCAAATGCCGAAGATGAAGACCAAGCGCGCCGCTGCGAAGCGGTTCAAGCCGCGTGCCAGCGGCTCGATCAAGCGCGCCCACGCTACGAAGCGTCATATCCTTTCCCACCGCACGACGAAGAACAAGCGTCATCTGCGCGGTATGGTCACGGTGCATGAGTCGGACATCAAGTCCGTCAAGCGCATGCTCCCCTACGCCTAATTCAGAAGAAAGGAGTTAAAGATGCCTCGTGTGAAGCGTGGTGTGACGGCTCGTGCTCGTCATAAGAAGATTTTCACCCTTTCGAAGGGCTACCGTCTGCGCCGCAACAACGTTTTCCGTGTTGCCAAGCAGGCTGTCATGCGTGCCGGTCAGTATGCTTATCGTGACCGCCGCGACAAGAAGCATGTGTTCCGCCGTCTGTGGATCGCTCGTATCAACGCCGGCAGCCGCGCCAACGGCCTGAGCTACTCGGTGTTCATGAACGGTCTGAAGAAGGCCGGCATCGCCCTCGACCGCAAGGTTCTCGCCGACATGGCTGTGAATGACAAGGACGGTTTCGCCGCCCTCGTTGCTCAGGTCAAGAACGCCTGATTCTGCGCAAAGAAAGGCTGAAGAAAGCTCCGGATCCGCGAGGGTCACGGAGCTTTTTTTCGAGCATTCTCAGAGAATTGCTTGTAGAATTCCTAACTTCTCCGACGGCTTCTGCGGAGGGTGCGGTCACTATTAGGACGCGCTCATCGATCTGAAGCCGTTCTTCGTGTTTACGTTTTCGGCCTTGGGCGGTTCAACTGCTGCGGCTGAAAACTGCAGATGCGAAAACGGACGACTCCCTGTCGGGAGGCGCTGTGAGACGGGAATCTGAGCCTGAAGGGCTCTCAAGAGGCTTTGAGCAGGGAAAAAGAAGGAACGACGCAGCAATGCGTCTTTTTTACATCCCTCGATACTCAGTCTCTCTTTTTCTCGCCGCAGGTCCTGCACCGACATTCGATGGCGTCCGCCAGATTTTTCAAGTTTTGGAATTCAAAATGCAGGAACTTTCCGAACTCATCGAGTCCGCGCAGCGTGAATTCGCTGAGGCGAATGCCGCTGCCGCTCTCGAGGACGCCAAGGCACGCTACCTCGGCAAAACGGGCAGCCTTACGATGCTCATGAAGGAGCTCGGCCGTCTCGCTCCCGAAGAGCGCCGCGCTCGCGGTCAGGAAATCAACCGCGCCAAGCAGCAGGTTGAGGCCGCTCTCAATGCACGACGCGAAGCGCTCGCTGAAGAAGCGCTCGCTGCCAAACTCGCCCAGGAGTCCATTGACGTGACGCTCCCCGGGCGCATGGACGCCAAGGGCGGAATCCATCCCGTCATGCGCACGTGGATGCGAATTGAGGAAATTTTCCGTTCGATCGGCTTTGATGTGGCCGATGGTCCTGAAATCGAGAGCGACTGGTTTAGCTTCACTGCTTTGAATAACCCGCCCAATCATCCGGCCCGCTCAATGCAGGATACGTTTTATGTGGACCGCAATGATGACGAAGGCCGCCCGCTGCCGCTGCGTCCGCACACCTCGCCCATGCAGGTGCGCTACGCCCGTACGCATCAGCCGCCGATCAAGGTCATTAGTCCGGGCCGTACCTATCGTGTTGACAGCGACGCGACGCATTCGCCCATGTTCCATCAAGTCGAAGGCCTGTGGCTCGATACCGATATCAGTTTTACCGATTTGAAGGGCGTGTACAGCGACTTCCTGCGCTGCTTCTTTGAGACGAATGATCTCGTAGTCCGCTTCCGTCCGTCCTACTTCCCGTTCACTGAACCTTCGGTCGAAGTCGACATGATGTTCACCAGCGGACCGCGAAAGGGCAAGTGGCTCGAGATTTCGGGCGCCGGTGAAGTGCATCCCAATGTGGTGCGCAATTACGGCCTGGATCCCGAGAAATACATCGGTTTTGCGTTCGGCTCCGGCCTTGAACGCCTGACGATGCTTCGCTACGGCGTCGACGATCTGCGTCTTTTCTTTGAAGGCGACCTTCGCTTCCTGCGTCAGTTCAACTAATCCCCCGAGGCATAAATGATTTTCACTGAAGAATGGCTGCGCCAGTATGTCAATCCGGCGCTCGGCACGGATGAGCTGGCCGATGCCCTGACGATGGCGGGTCTTGAGGTTGAAGAGGTTCGTACCATTGCGCCGGCCTTTTCCGGCGTCGTAGTGGGTGAGGTGCTCTCTTGCCGCGATCATGAGAATTCGGACCATCTGCACGTCTGCGAAGTCAATGCCGGTACCGGCGAAACGCTGCAGATCGTCTGCGGCGCACCGAATGTCCGTGCCGGCATCAAAGTCGCCTGCGCTACGATCGGTGCCGTGCTCCCCGGCGACTTTCGCATCAAAAAGAGCAAGCTGCGCGGTGTGGTTTCGATGGGCATGCTCTGTTCGACGCGCGAACTCGGCATCAACGAAGATCACAATGGTATTTGGATCCTACCCGATGATGCGCCGGTGGGCGTCGATATCCGTCAGTACGCACGTCTTGACGATGCCAAGATCGAACTCAAGCTCACCCCCAATCGCGGCGATGCGCTCTCCGTGGTCGGCGTCGCACGCGATGTGCATGCGATTACCGGTGCGCCGCTCACGCTGCCGGCGATGGATCCGGTTGCTGCCACTTGCTCCTGCACGCTCCCGGTGGATGTTCAGGCGCCCGACCTTTGCGGCCGCTTTACGAGCCGAATTCTTCGCGGCCTGAATGCTGCCGCTCCGACGCCGGATTGGATGAAGGCGCGCTTGGAGCGCTGCGGCATGCGTTCGATCTCGGCTTTGGTCGATATTTCCAACTATGTCATGCTCGAGCTGGGCCGTCCGACGCACTTTTATGATCTGAAGAAGATCCCTGCGGATCGTTTGACGGTGCGTTGGGCACGCGAAGGCGAGTCCGTTCAGCTGCTCAACGGTGAAACCGTTGCTCTTGATCCTTGGTACGGCGTTATCTGCGCGGGTGATGAGCCTGAGTGTCTGGCAGGCATCATGGGCGGGGAGTCGTCTTCCATCAGTACGGAAACGACAGACCTCTTTATTGAGTCCGCCTTCTGGTTCCCGAAAGCGATTCAGGGCCGCTGCCGCAAACTTAATTTCTCGACCGATGCGGCCTACCGCTATGAACGCGGCGTCGATTTCGCTTCAACGGCCGAACATCTTGAATACATCACACGGCTCGTGCTCGACATTTGCGGTACGCCCGAAACGACGGTAGGTCCCGTTGCGGATGTTCAGACGGCTCTGCCGACGCGTGCTCCCGTGAAGATGCGCGTTGATCGCTGCCGCAAGGTGGTCGGAGTGGAAATCCCTGTCGAATCGATGGAGACAAGCTTCAAGCGTCTCGGCTTCGATTTCACCTATGACGACGGTGTCTTTACCGTCGTTCCGCCGTCGTTCCGCTTTGATATTGAAATCGAAGAGGATTTGATTGAGGAAGTGGCCCGCCTCTACGGACTCGAAAAACTCCCGGATCGTCCGCCGCTGGCCCGCAGCGCGATGAAGCCGAGCCGCGAAGAGCGACGTGATCAGCATGCGCTTCGCCGTGAAATGGCCGAGCAGGGGTACCAGGAGCTCATCAACTTCTCCTTTGTGCCGGAAGACTGGGAACGCGTTTTCGCAGGAAACGACAGCCCCATTCGTCTGCTGAATCCAATCGCGTCGCAGCTTTCGGTGATGCGTACGCAGCTTATCGGCGGTTTGGTGGATATTCTCAAATACAATCTCAACCGCCGTGCCGAGCGTGTGCGCGTGTTTGAGCTGGGGCGCGTCTTCTTCCCCGATCCTTCGATTGAAGAAGGTCCGTGGACGGTGAAGGGCGTTCGCCAGCCGCAGCACATTGCGGGTCTCGCCTATGGTGATGCCGATGACAAACAGTGGGGAAAACCCGCTCGCCGCGTCGACTTCTATGACGTCAAAGGCGATCTCGAACGCTTAGCGGCTCCGATGAAGCTGCGCTTCGTCAAGGAAGCGTTCCCGGCACTGCATCCGGGACGTTCGGCAGCTGTTTATTTGGGCAGCAAGCGCATCGGTTTTATTGGCGAACTTCACCCGAAGGCTGCACAGGCGTATGAACTGCCGCATGCCCCGGTGGTTTTCGAAGTCGAGGTGCCGGCACTTCTGGATCGTCCGCTTCCGAACTACGTTCCGGTGAGCAAGTTCCAGTCCGTTACCCGCGACTTGGCCGTCGTCGTGCCTGCGGAAATGGAAGTCGAGAAGCTCTTTGACGCGGTTGCTGCGGCTAAGAAGAAAGATCTTCGTCTAGCGCCGCTCGCCAACTTCAAGCTCTTTGACCTCTACCGTCCGCAGGACGCAGTGGATACAGTTGCTGAGAAGTCACTGGCCTTCGCCATTGAACTTTCGAGCCGTACCGAAGAAGCGCTCACCGACGAACAAGCTGACGGCGCTGTGCGAGCGATTCTCGAAGCGCTCGAGGGCGTGGGGGCGCATCTGCGCGCGTGATTGACCTTGAACTATTTCGAAGGGAGTTGCATGATTCCCTTCGAAAAACATAATTCTCAATTGACCGCTAGTGAATATGACTGAAGAATTTGAACTGACCGCCGCTGAGATCTACACGCTCAATAAGGCAAGCCTGGCAGAAGCATTGGTCGATCATGTCGCAGGACTTGATCGTCCTCATGCCAAACTTATCGTTGAGACCTTCTTTGAACTCGTCGCCGAGCATCTGGAAAAGGGTGATACGGTGAAGATCCCAGGTCTCGGCAACTTCTCGGTTCGCGACAAGGTGGCTCGCCCGGGCCGCAACCTGAAGACCGGCGAAACGGTGACTATCACTGAACGCCGAGTCGTCACGTTCCATCCGTCGGGAACGCTCAACAGCCGAGTGACAACGAATCTGATCGCCGGCGGCGAAGATTGATTTGACTTTTTAGGGAGGGTCATATAAACTCTCCCTTCTGTTCGGGGCGTAGCGCAGCCTGGTAGCGCACTTGCATGGGGTGCAAGGGGTCGCG
>OOAJ01000530.1_pt1 | contig 25618 bp, 37 predicted proteins | sample 1671241 | NCBI WGS metagenome assembly OOAJ01 (sample SAMN06348136, study PRJEB24527) | human gut metagenome | biome: human gut; feature: ankylosing spondylitis patient; material: feces | host: Homo sapiens | place: China | collected 2015-10
ACGGTAGGTTCACGACAACATCTTCTTCCCGATAGAGAGAGACGACATATGGACAGCAAGATTCGGCAGATTCACATGGTGGGCATCGGCGGCGCCGGCATGAGCGGCATCGCCGAGGTCCTGCTCAACCTGGGCTATGACATCTCGGGCTCGGACATGAGCGATTCGGCCGTGGTCAAGCATCTGCGCAGTCTTGGGGCCCGCATCGCCGTGGGCCATGCGGCCGAGAACGTGGGCAACGTGCAGGTGCTGGTCAAATCCACGGCCATCCCCGAGGACAACCCCGAAGTGGTGGAAGCGCGCCGCCGCAATATCGCCATCATCCCCCGTGCCGAGATGCTGGCCGAGCTGATGCGCCTGCGCCAGGGCGTGGCCATTGCCGGTACGCACGGCAAGACCACCACCACGTCCCTGACGGCCTCCATCTTCGACACGGCCGGTCTGGACCCCACGGTCATCATCGGGGGGCGGCTCAATGTCTACGGCACCAACGCCCATCTGGGCAGCGGCCACTACCTCATCGCCGAAGCCGATGAGTCCGACGGCTCCTTCCTCTGTCTGTTCCCCATCATCAATGTGGTCACCAACGTGGACGAGGACCATCTGGACCACTACGGGACCCGGCAGGCCATCGACGATGCCTTCGTCCAGTTCATGAACAAGGTGCCCTTCTACGGCCTCAACGTGGTCTGCGGCGATGACCCGGGCGTGCGGGCCCTGCTGCCGCGCGTCAAGCGTCCGGTGCTGACGTACGGTTTTGCCGCCGACAACCAGCTGCGCGCCGTGCTGCTGGAATCGGGCATGACCAGCCGTTTCGAGGTCTGGCGCGGTGAACAGAAGCTGGGCGAGGTGAGCCTGCCCCATCCCGGCCGCCACAATATTCTCAATGCCCTGGCCGCCATCGGTGCCGCCACGGCCGCGGACATCCCCTTTGAACGCTGCGTGGAAGGTCTGGCCACCTTCCGGGGCGTGGGGCGGCGCTTTGAGTTCAAGGGCGAACGTAACGGCGTGACCGTCATCGACGACTACGGCCATCATCCGGCCGAGATCGCGGCCACGCTGGCCACGGCCCGTCAGGTCTTTCCCGGCCGCCGCCTGGTGGTGGCCTTCCAGCCGCACCGCTTCAGCCGCACCCAGGCCCATTTCGGCGAGTTCTGCAAGGTCTTCGATGTGGTGGACCAGCTGGTGCTGACGGAGATCTACGCCGCGTCCGAAAAGCCCATCCCCGGTGTTTCCGGCGAGAGCCTGGCCCAGGGCATGCGCCAGGTCTCCGAGACCCCGGTCACCTACTTCCAGACCATCGACGCCATGGTCAGGGGCCTGGACGATATCCTGCGGCCCGGTGACGTGCTGCTGACCCTGGGGGCCGGCACCATCACCCGTGTGGGACCGGCCTGGCTGGAGGGCGGCAAGGATGCGTGAGATCCCTTCCCCGTCACTGGCGGGGCGGACATCACTGCATCTCGGGGGCCGGGCCATCGCGGAACTGGTGCTCGAGCGTGCGGAGGATTATCCGCTGCTGGCGGAACGGTTGCGGCAGCTGGGCGGGAGCCCGTTCATCATCGGTGCGGGCACGAATCTGCTTGCCAGGGATGGCGAATTACCAGTCGTGCTGCTCCGTTCTGCAATCAAGGAAGGTCCCGAGGTCGTCTGGGAATCTGCAGAACGGGCCCATGTGCGCGTGGGGGCCGGCGTGCCCCTGCCGCGACTGCTCGGTTTCTGTGCACGGCGGGGGTTCGGCGGCCTTGAGGGGCTCGTCGGCATCCCCGGGAGCGTCGGGGGGGCCGTGGCCATGAACGCGGGCTCCTACGGGTGCGAAACTTGCAGGAACCTCCTGGAAATCAGGGCTGTTGTCGATGGTCGTCCGCAAATCTTCCCGGTCGCGGAACTGCAATATGGTTACAGAACTTTGCTGGTGAACGGCAAAAAAAACGGTTTTCTTGTGCTCGAAGCCATATTTGACTTGACCAAGACTGACAGGAATGGCATCTCTAAACTCATGCATCGCAATATTTGCGAGAAAAAGTCTAAACAACCTGTGACAGCATGGAGTGCGGGCTGCGTGTTCAAAAACCCGGCCCCGGACAAGCCAGCCGGCATCCTTCTGGATAGGGCCGGCTTTCGCGGCAGGCGGCTCGGCGGGATGGCTTTTTCGACCATGCATGCCAATTTTTTGATAAATGAAGGAAAGGGCAGCGCGAGCGCCGCGTTCGAACTGATAGAGATGGCGCGGCAGGGGGTGCTGGAGCAGACCGGCATCATGCTGGAAACGGAAGTCAGGATCGTGCCGTGACGTTTTCGCTGAAAAAAAATCGTCGCAATACACGCTCGTACGGCGGCAGCGCAAAGGCTGCCCCCAGCCGCAGCACGGCTTCGCGTCCCAACACCCGCAACCGGGCCAGACCGGTGAAGGAAAAACGGCCGTTCGCCTTGTGGAGCAAGCTGCGGGGCGGGCGTGTGCAGCGTTTTTTTTGCGTCCTGCTGCTGCTTGCGGGGCTGGTCGCTGCGGTGACGGGGGTGTGCGCCGGATCCCTCTGGCTGTACGGCAAGGCTACGACCAGTGACTTTTTCGCCACACGGCACATCGATGTGGCCGGGAACGTCAGGCTTTCGCGGGAGATGGTCCTGCAGTACGGCGGCCTGAAGGAAGGGGAGAACTCCCTGGCGGTCAGCATCGCGGAGGTGGAGCGCAAGCTGCGTGCCACGCCCTGGGTGGAAGAGGTCTCGGTCAAGCGGCTGCTGCCGGACCGTTTCGTCATCAAGATCAAGGAGCGTATGCCCACCTTCTGGGTCCACAAGGACGGGGTGCTGTATTACGCCAACGAATCCGGCGAGGCCATCGCCCCGGTGGAGAGCCGCAACTTCCTCTCCCTGCCGACCCTGACCGTGGAAGCGGGGGCCGAGGATGATGTGGCCTATCTGCCGCGTTTCATGAAGGATCTGCATGCGGGCAGCCTGCCGGTGGAGGCGGGGGCCATCGCTTCGGTCATGGTGAGCCCCGCACGGGGTATCGAGATATATCTGGAAGACCGCGAGATGCGGCTTTCCATCGCAACGGACGACTGGACCGGCAATCTTGCCCGGATCGGTCTGACGCTGGGAGATCTGGCACGCAGGCACGAGCTGAAGAACGTGCGTGAGGTGCGCTCGGTCAACGGCAGTGTCTGGGTGACGCTCAGCCAGCCCATGCGCGGATGATGTTTGGTGAGGAGTAACTATGGCGGATCTCATTGTAGGCCTGGATATCGGCACTACCAAAGTGTGCGCGGTCGTGGGGGAAATGGCGGAAAACGGCCTGGTGGATGTCGTCGGGATCGGCACCCGTCCTTCTCACGGCATGCGCAAGGGCGTGGTGGTGAACATCGAGCAGACCGTGCAGTCCATCCGGGGCGCCATCGAAGACGCCGAGCTCATGGCCGGCTGTGAGATCAATTCGGTCTATGTGGGGATCGCCGGCGGGCATATCGCCGGGATCAACAGTCATGGCGTCATCGCTGTCAAGGGCGGCGAGGTGGGCCAGCGCGACGTGGAACGCGCGCTCGATGCGGCCCGCGCCGTGGCCATCCCCGCCGACCGTGAAGTCATCCACATCCTGCCGCAGGAATATATCGTGGACAACCAGCGCGGCATCGCCGATCCGCTGGGCATGGCGGGCGTGCGCCTGGAGGTCAAGGTGCACATCGTGACCGGGGCCGTGACCTCGGCCCAGAACATCGTGCGCTCCTGCCACCGCAGCCAGCTGGAAGTCTCGGACATCGCCCTGGAGTCCTTGGCCTCGGCCAAGGCCGTGCTGACGGAAGAAGAACGGGAGCTGGGCGTCGCCCTGGTGGATATCGGCGGCGGCACCACGGATATCGCCATCTTCGCCAACGATTCCATCAAGCATACCCATGTGCTGGCCCTGGGCGGCCAGAACCTGACCAACGACATCGCCTTCGGCCTGCGCACCCCCATTGCGGCGGCCGAACGCATCAAGCTCAAGTACGGTTGCGCCCTGACCGACATGGTGCGGCATGACGAGTTCATCGAAGTCCCCACCGTGGGCGGTCGTGACCCCAGCCGCATCTCCCGCCAGATCCTGGCGGAGATCTGCGAGCCGCGCATGGAAGAGATCCTGTGCCTGGTGAACCGCACGCTGGAAAATTCCGGTTACAAGAATTTCCTGGGCGCAGGTGTGGTGCTGACCGGCGGCACGGCCCTCATCGAGGGCTGCCAGGAGCTGGGCACGCAGATCTTCAACCTGCCCACGCGCATCGGCTACCCCCGCAATGTGGGCGGGCTCAAGGACGTGGTGAACAGCCCCAAGTTCTCCACGGCCGTGGGGCTGCTGCGTTACGGCGCGGAAAAGGAAGTTTCCGGGCAGAAAAAGTTTACTCCCACGCACAGCGAAAGCGGCGTTTTCGAAGGCCTGCTGGCGCGTATGAAAAAGTGGTTTTCCGACATTTCCTAAAAAACAAAGCGGGCAAGCTTTTAGAGCAGTTGAGGAGAGGGAACTATGTCACAATCCATTGTTGATGATATCGACATCACGCTGGGCAATAATGCCAAGCTCAAGGTCATCGGTGTAGGCGGTGGCGGCGGCAACGCCGTGCAGAACATGATTTCGTCCGGTTTGCAGGGGGTGCAGTTCATCTGCGCCAATACCGATATGCAGGCCCTGAGCCGCAACAATGCCCCGGTCAAGATCCAGCTGGGTGAAAAACTCACCAAGGGCCTGGGGGCCGGTGCCAATCCCGCTGTGGGCCGTGAAGCCGCCCTGGAGAGCGTCAATGCCATCCGGGAAGCCATCGGCGATGCCGACATGGTCTTCGTGACCGCCGGCATGGGCGGTGGCACGGGCACGGGGGCCGCGCCTGTCGTGGCCCAGACCGCCAAAGAGATGGGCGCCCTCACCGTGGGCGTCGTCACCAAGCCCTTCTCGTTTGAAGGAGCCCGGCGCCGGCGCTTCGCCGAAGAAGGGCTGGAAGAGTTCAAGCAGCATGTGGACTGCCTGATCACCATCCCCAATGACCGCCTGCTGGCCTTTGCCCCCAAGAAGACCCCCTTCTCCGCCATGCTGCAGAAAGCCAACGACGTGCTCTTCTATGCCGTCAAGGGCATTTCCGACGTCATCCTGGCCGACGGCATGATCAACCTCGACTTCGCCGACGTGCGTACCACCATGTCCGAATCCGGCATGGCCCTGATGGGCACCGGTGTGGCCGCCGGTGAGAACCGCGCCCGCGAGGCCGCCCAGCGCGCCATCAACAGCCCGCTGCTGGAAGACGTTTCCCTGGAGAGCGCCAAGGCCGTGCTGTACAACATCACGGCGTCCATGGACATCTCCACCGACGAGATCGCCGAGATCGGCGACATCATCGCCGATGCCACGCCTGAAGATACCAACATCATCTTTGGTGTGGTCTACGACGAGAACATCGGCGACGAACTGCGCCTGACCGTCATCGCCACGGGCATCGATCCCAGCGCCGCGGTGGTGCCGCCCGTGCCCGAGCCGGTGAAAAGCTCCAGCGTGACCAAGTTCCCCGGTTCGCAGGCCGCGCCTGCGGCCCGCCCCATGGAAGCGCCGCAGGCCCCTGCCTACGAGCAGCCCCGCCCGCGCCCCGTGCGCCAGCGCGGTGACTGGATCCCCCAGAACTCCTATCCGCAGGGGGGGTACGGTCCCTATTCAGCCCAGGACCAGTTCGAGAAACCGACCTACCTGCGCACAGGCGCCACGCTGGGCCAGCAGCCCCTGCCCCGGCGCCAGCACAACCCCGGTCATGAGGACTTCACCTACAGTGAAGAAGACTTCGAGATTCCCACGTTCATCCGCACCCAGGCCGACTAGGCCGTGCGGCGGGCCGCTAGGCCATGAACGCATGAAATTTCAGGGTTCACCTCTTCGGCCCTGAAATGCCCGCCGGGAGGCCCATGGGGGGCCTCCCTCTTTTATCCGTGATGGTTCGCTGAGGTTCGCAATACCTTGGCACATCGCGGATTTTCTTTTTTGCGTAGTTCGCTGAGGTTCGTGGGGGTTCGTTGACTGCCGCGTAAGTTTGGGGGTATCTCTGGGGGTATCTTGCATCCCCAGTCGAAGGAGATACCCCCATATGGCCCTCACAGACAAACAGCTCAAGTCATTACAGGCAGACGGTAGGCGCCGGAAGTATAGCGATGCCGGCGGTGTTCCTGGGCTCTATATCGAGGTCAGTCCCACAGGCCGAAAGTGGTGGCGGCTCAAGTTTCGCATGGACGGAAAGGAGCGGCTTTTGGCCTTGGGCGTCTATCCTGACGTATCCCTCAAGGATGCGAGGCAAAGGGCTCTTGCGGCCCGGCAGATGATCGCTGCCGGTATCGACCCGGTGCAGGCCAGGAGTGGGGGAGAGGGGAACGTGCACCGGCAAACATTCGGGCGCGTGGCGTGGGACTGGTTCGAGCGCAACCGCGGGCAGTGGACGGCGGAGCATGGAGAAAAGATCAAGAAGCGTCTTGAGGGCCGCGTTCTTCCAGTTTTGGGGGAGCAGCTTGTGGAGAGCATCCAGCCGTGTGATGTGCTGGAGCTGTGCCGGGGCATAGAGGGAAGCGTATCCGCCTACATGGCCCACAGTATCCTCGGCCTTGTGAGCCGGGTGTGCCGATATGCGGTCGCATCCGGGTTGATTCCATCCGATCCGTGCCGGGATATTGCAGGAGCGCTGCGGCCACACCGGTATCAGCATATGCCGGCCATAACGGATCCAGTGCGCGTGGGCGAACTGGCGGCAAAAATCGACGCATACCAGGGAATGCTGACGACGCGAGCCGCCATGCAGTTGATGCTTTTGTGTATGTGCCGCACGGGAGAAATACGGGGGATGCGTTGGGAGGAGATAGACTGGCGGGATAATGTCTGGCGCATTCCTGCGGAAAGAATGAAGATGAGGCGGCCGCATATCGTGCCGCTTTCACGGCAGGCCGTGGCCATTCTCGCAGGCCTCTATGCGCTGACCGGGAAGAATGGGGGATGCTTTGTCTTCCCGTCTTACTGTCGGGACAAGTATTTTTCCCCGATGGGGAAAAACACGATCAACAACGCGCTCCGGGCAATGGGCTACAATGCTAGGGAGTTGGTGGGGCATGGTTTCAGGTCTGTTGCTTCAACCCTGCTCAATGAGCAGGGTTGGGCGCCTGACGTGATCGAGACACAGCTTGCCCATGCTCCTGCGGATTCTGTCCGGGCTGCTTACAACCGCGCCGCCTGGCTGGATGACAGACGGCGCATGTTGCAGGCATGGGCTGACTACCTCGACCAGCTTAAAGCACAAGCTGGCCGGTCTTGATGTCTTCCACAATGGCCTTGATGCTGGACTCTGGCCAGCAGACACTTCGGCTGGTGAGACGCTGTGGCTCGGGGATGCGCCCTGACTTGATGCAGGAGTAGAGCTTGGTCTTCTTGATGCCCAGGAGCCGCATAACGTCAGCGGGACGCAGCAGGCGCTCACAGGCTTGGGGAGCTGTCGTCATCATATGATTTCTCCTCCTGTTGAAAATTGAAAACAGATGCGGCCATACTGGGGAGTTTCCCGGTATGGCCGATGTCGTTTGTCTCGCTTGCCGATGATGCGGTCAGTCATGGGCGTGGCTTCTGTAATATTGCCATCAGGCTTGCTTGCGGGCGGCGATATACTGCCATCAACTGCGCCCTCCTGTTTCCTTGAGGATGACCGCCGCGCAGCTCAATGGCTTTACGCAGTAGGCTACAGTGTATCTTGCCCAGCTCCCGGTCTGTGAGCCGGCCCTGACGGGCGCGGTTATCCCATGTCCACCAGTGACGCCAGAGACGCAGGCAGTTACGAACAGCCTCTAGCGGCGTGATTCCAGTAGATGAAGCCCCACGGCGCGGATGCCACGCTTCCCAATACCAGCGATTAGGGTATTCAATGCTTCTCGAAAGCCAAACATAACAGCCACAAAGACGATGCGATCGGGAAAACTCTCGGCCGGTGCGCAGATCTTTTCCACATAGGTGAATGTCATGCTCCATGCCGATGCCCTGTGCGTCGCAGTAGACACCAGCGAAAGGTGAAGCGGACAAATAGTTCTTGAGGATGCCTATGATTCGCCCCAGGCGCTGGGGCTTCACACGTTTGCTTCCCTCACGCAGCTGAGATGCCGTGCTGGCATAGACGCGTACCGTGGCCAGTAGGTCCTGAAAACGTGCCAGACGTTTCCTCTCCCATTCCTGCCTGTTTACCTGCCAGTAGAAGCTGGACTTTTTGTCCCCGGCCTCGGCCTCCACACCGTCAGCCCAAGTCGCGAGCCGCAACAGTAACCAGCGCGCCGGCGCTCGCCAGCGCGCGGGCAGTTCATGGTAGGGAGCTGTCATAGCTGCTTCCGTATGGGAGCCAATCATCGTGATGTATCCTGTCTGTACCGCCGCTCCGGGCAGCCTGCGCAGTCCACGGAGTTTGGCGTGATCTCGTGGCGGCGGGGGAGGGAGTTCCATTTCCGCACAGCATCTTCGGCATTATTTCCGAACGGCCCACACACTGAGCAATCAAGATTTGCACAGCTCACATAATCTCTTCCTGGGACGTCCCCGGCATAGAGCTCCGCAGATGATCCGCAGGCTGGGCAGGGCTTGAGCTTGGGGCTATCCATGACGTTCTTCTTCCTCCACGGTCTTTCTGACTTCTTTTCTCAGCATTGCCTCATACAAAGCATGAAAATCGCCCATATCCTCGTCATTATGCTGGCAATCCGCAGAGTAGTTCAGCGCGACGTGCAACCAACATTTTGTGGCGTCACAATCTGCTTCACCATTAAAATCAGTGTATTGATTACATTTGATTGCAGATGGCAAAACATCACAATCCCTCGGACAAAGCTCATGCTTGCCATCCATCATTTCTGCAAGGCAGATGGCAACATCCATTATCTTCGTGGATTCCTTGTTCAGTCGCGCTACCTCCTGCCTCAACCGCAGGATTTCTTCAATGTCTGCCTGCACCACGTCGGGTGAGCTGGCGGCGATATGGGCGGCATTTGCTTGCGGGTCGCCTGAGCATCCCCATTCAGTGAAGCAGATGCACGTCGCATCGTTGTCTTCAGGGCTTTTTTTCGTACCCACAATAGCCGCAAGGGTATGATACCACGGCCCCTGCGTAGCCTTCTCGGCAATCCCCAGCCGCTCGCGCAGGGCGGCGTCGCTGCGGTCATCTTGCCTGCTCATGCTTTCCTCTCCCTTTGCTCATTCATCTGCCACAAAACCTGCCATCCTAGATCTGTCAGCGTATGACCGGCCGACCAGGAATGCTTCACTAGACCCATGCGGCACAGCTCATACAACACGCGACGGTGATGCCCGTTTATGGGCTGCTTTCCGGCGGCGATGTCCGTGACCCAGTCCTTTTGACGCGGCGACAGATGCACCGTGATTTTTATGTCCATCTCTCCCTCTCTGACGCCTTACTCAGCGTCATGCCACGAGTTCCTCGTAGAATCGTTGTCCGCCTTCCTCGGCATCCGGCCTTACGGCCAGCCATCCCTCAGACCACCGGTCCATCAGCTTGCGCAGCGAATGCCATTCCGGGCCGTTGGTGAATTTTGGGCACAGGCCGATGGTGCTGCACAGGTAGGTGTCGGCGCCAAGGAACATCTCCGCATATCCCAAGTGCCAATCCGTCTTGTCGTCCAGGTAGTGGTCAACGATGGCGTAATGGGCCGGGGTGTAGCGTTCTGCTCCCCGTGAATATTCCCGCTTGCGCAGGCTGGGACGGCAGGCCTCAACGGCTGCCCAGGTTTCTTCCCAGAGCCGTTTCAGCGCCGGTATCTCCTTGCAGGTATCCCGGTAGCCCAGAAGCAGGGACGCGATACAGGTCAGGGCCACGTCACAGCGCGAGTGCTGGAAAGCATCTCGCGGCAGCGTCACCGGCCCGATGTCGTAGGGCAGGGCCTCCGCGAACTTGGCACGGGTCGTCCAGATGGCGCCGCAGGACTTGCAGCGGATGACGGTGGTGCCGTCGCCGGGCTTGCTGCAGATTTCCCAACGGCGGGAGGCTATGGGCGCCCTGCGCTCCGGGCACTGGCATGATCTAGCGGGCATGGTCTTCCTCCTTCTGGCCAGCTTCCTCGGTGCTGCACTTTTGGCACAGGTGGCGCCGGTGGTTTCCGTCGGGGTGCGTCCAGCCGCGGCGCCTGGCCTTGCTCCACGCGGTGGAATAGCCGACGCCATAAATCTTGGAGCGGCAACGGTCGCAGATGATGCAGGTCTGTTTCATGACAGCTACCTTCCCGTGCTGCCATAGCCGCCGGTGCCGCGGGCGGTCGTGGACAGGCTGTCGGTCTCCACGAACTCGATGGGCTCCAAGGAAAGGGGCAGGTATTCAATAGCGCCATCATAATGCCTCGTCTTCTGGACGTGCATGACGCACGGCTGGATGATGAGCTGCTTGTAGGGGTGCATGAGCCCCGTTTTTCCGGGGAACAGGGGGTGCAGGGCCAGACGTCGGTCGTGTTGGTCGCCTGGGACTTCGCGGAACATGACGAGGATGCTGCCCCGGTAGTCGCTGTCGATGACGCACACGCCCCCGCACTTTTCCAGACCGGTGAAAAAGAGACTGGAGCGGGCGTAGATTCCTCCCCAGTAGCCGGAGGGGATTTCCAAGGCCAGCCCCGTGTCGTAGATGTAGAGGTCGGCTGCGCGGCGCAGGCTGACCGCGGTCAGGTCGAAACCGGCGGCCCAGGCGCTGCCACGGGTGGGGATGACGGCGTCGGGATGGGTCTTCACGAAGTTGATTTGCATGGGGCCTCCTTTGGGTAACAAAAAAAGGCCGCACGGGGCGGCCTGTTGTGGTTGGGGGGTGCTTGTATGGAATGCTGCGGGCTACATGCGGGCGGCCATGAGCGTTGTTTTTGCGGTACGCTCAAGGATGGCGATATTGTGGCCGATGGCCCCGGCGGCGTCCTCCATGCTATAGATGGAGGCAAGGGTCAGCTCCCGGCGGTCACCGGGCGTCCGCAGGACCGCCTTTCCCTTGCGGGCGCTGCGGGCGATGTTGAATATCTCGTCCATGTGCACATTGAGCTGGCGGACAAGGCCGCGCATGGCGGCGCAGTGGGTCTCTATCTCCTGTTCCGCATTGGCCGGTACGGCGGCTGCGGTCTTGGTGGGGTAGCTTTTCATCTGCATCTCGATGAGGTAGTCCCGCGCCTCCGGCATGCGGCAGGCGGGGAGTTGGGCGTATTCGGCGATTTTGAAGTGCCGGTTGAACCGCGTCCATATCTCGGCCCGTGCCTTGCCCTGCACATCCGCCGGGGCGGTGGAGAGCTTGGCGTCCACGATGGCCTTGAGCTCGGCGCGCAGGGCCGGGGTGAGGGGGCCGTCGGCGGTGGGCTGCGGGGCGGGTCGTTCGGCCCGTCCGTGCATCCAGTAGTTCCACAGGGCGTCGTCGCTTTCGGCCTGGTAGAGCTCTATCTTTGCCCGCAGCTCCGGCCGCACCTTCCTGGGGTTGATGCTGTTGAGGTAGGAGGGCAGCTTGCGGACAGGCATACAGAGCATTTCCTGTTCGCCGCCATCCGAAGGTATAACGATGTTCGTTATACCCCACCGTTCTCTGTTGGTATTCAGCTTTTGGCATTGAGACTGCCAAGCCAAGCCGATGTTCTCCACGATGGGCTTCATGGGCGTGTAGGGCTGGTTCTGGTAGTCGATGCAGAAGATGGTGTCGCCGTGGAAGGTGACGGGGGAAAGCTGGCACATGTGATTGCTCCTTACAGGTTGACGATTTTTGAGCAACAAAAAAGGCCCCAGACTTGTCAGCGGTGTAAGGCCGCCCCCATGCCTCGCGACATGAGGAGTCTGGAGCCAATATGTGCAGAAAGACCACGCTTTCCGAACGGCTCAAAAAACGAAAACCTCCAGTTAAGGCAGGAGGAGCGCCCTTACATTGTTGACGCCCCCACCATGCCGCAGGCCGGGGCCGGTGTCAAGCCTCCATCTCAGCCTCGGCGGCGAGGCGGGCGAGGTAGAGAGAACAGGTGGCAAACCCGGCGCATTTTTCGATGTCGTGGTGGGGCGGGCAGGCGGTTTTTCTGATCCGTTGTCCATCTTTTGCGGTTTCGTACCACGAGCAACCCTTGGGGCGGAGATGCTTACCATTTGCTCGATCAATCGCCAGATTTGCGGCCACGCGGGCCTCGAACTCGGCGGCGTCATGTAAATCCTCTGATAGTGCGCCAAGGAGTATGCTCTGGTTGGGGACTTTTAACTCCCAAAAACGACAGCGTTCAGTATTGTATCCATGCTTCTCCCCGGTGCGACACCAAGCAGCTTTTATGCAGCGGTTACACAGATTTTTCCGCCTCTCCAGCCATTCCTTTTCTTTTTCGGTCAGCATTTTTTTCTCCAGGCTTGCTCATCAGGCCGTGGCCGCCACGCCACGACGACGCCCCATGGCGGGGCGTTTCGCTTGTGTCACATGGATGAGCAGCAACCATGTTTGCTGCTCAAAAAACGGGCTTTGAGTTTACACAAACGCATTTGTGTCAAAAAAAACTGGCTTTTATTTTACACAACGCCCTGCGCCGCTTACTTGCAAAACAGGCCGCTGACCAGCACGTTGCGAATGCAACAGCCTGTTTTTGTTGGTGATGTTTACTTGCCTGTAACTTGCCGAAGGTGTGTTATTCCCGCCTGATCCAAGCCGTGATCCCCTGGACGGTCTCGCTCCAGTCAGCGGAAAGCCGCAGGCGCAAAAAGCTGGCATACAGGCTCTCCAGCAGACCGAGGCAAACCTCCATCAGATAAAACCGCTCCAGCAGCATGGCGTCAGGATCTTCGTCTTCCGCCGGCTTCTCCACCTTTGGGAGCTTCATGCTGCCCAGAGTGAAGTCATCAGCAGAGAGAGTAAACTGGAAAGCCAGCTCATCCTTTTCCAGGCGGATGGTGGCCCGGGTCACTTTTTTGCCCTTGCCCAGGCCGAAGCGGGCCTCTGTGAGCGGGGAGAGCGTACCGGCGACACTGGCGGTCTCCTTGGCCTCCCCTTGGCCTCCTTGAACGACGATGCGCTGCTCCATGGAAACAGAGAAAGGCTGGCCATCCTTATCCACGAAGGCGCCTGGCGCCACGTCGCTCTGGAACCACAGCCAGGTCAAAAACTCCTCGCCCAGGACATTGCCTAGCATCAGGCCATCACTCCCCGGTTCACCCGTAAATCTGGTGGATTCGCTACGGTCGAGCTTGCCCATATCCACGTCATCCAGCAGCCCTTCGGCCAGGCTGTACGGCTCGATTTGTTCAAGATGCAGCTCAAAGGTGTTGAGGAAGGCCTCCATGAACAGGTCGATCATCTTCCCCTGGGTAGAGGCAAACCAGACTTCATTGTGATCCGGCTCCCAGACGACATTGAACTCTGCTGGAGTGGGCAGAAAACGCTGGCGCAGGCGTAGCAGGACTTGTTCCTTGAGGTCCTTTTTGCGCTCACGGGAAATGAACTTTTTGCCCTGGGCCTGCATCTTTTCCTTTTCGGCCTTCAAGGCCAGGGACAACTGCTTTTTGATGATGGCCGGCGGGATGCGTCGGGTATCGAGACGCAGGGAAAAGGTGACGTAATTGCCCTTCTGCGGCGGGGCCGTCCGCCATTCGGTGTCCAGCATATCCTCGAAGCATACCCAGCCATAGGCCTGCATCTCGGGCAGGTCATCGATGTCCCGGAAGGCGAACTGACGCAGCTTGTCGGGGATCTGCGTCAAAAGCTCCGAAGGGATGGGGTCGATGATCCTGAAACGGGTAAAACTGATGCTGGAGCTGACGATAGTGCCCATGCTGAATTCTCCTCATGGCCGGGTACGAGGCCCCCGGTGGGGCGCTTGGGGGAGGATGGATGGCTGGGAATCAGAAGGGGACGTAATCGTCCCTGTTATCAGGTGCACGGTCAGCATACCCGCCGGAGGGGTATCCGGTGTCCGCATAGCCGCCGGACTGTCTGGGGGCCTGTTGGCGCGGCTGCTGGTCACCTTCAACGGGGCCGTCGGTAATGAAGTCTTCCCCGGCAAGGATGGCATTGTATTCCTTGTCCGTGCAGGGGAGGATGCGGCCCAGGGTATTCGACCAATACATGCGGCCGTCCTTTCCTTCGTATGGTTCCCGGCTGATTCCAAGACGGGCCGGGAACTCCATGCCGTCCAGATCGCTCCAGGCGTTCAGAATACGCTTGCGGTCTGCCTCCGGGCTCTTGTCCTTGGGGTCAACACACCGGACAGCTTCCACGATGGCCCGCAGGGTACGTCCGCCGCTGCCGCAGGCTTTCTGCTGGCCTTCTGTGAGGCGGATTTTCTGGGCACTGCTGGGGAGAGTGATGTTTTCATACCACGCCACGCCCTCATAGACCCCTGCGGCCACCTCCAGTCTGCAGAAAAGCTGGAGCAGGCCGGTTTTGGCCATGGCCACCAGTTCGTCTTCCGGGCTGGCGTATTTGGGTTTTTCTATGGTGAGGCGCACCAGCACCCGGCTGCCGTTCGGGACAGGGCCGTAAGCGCTTTTCTGTTCCTGTTCCTGGCTGAGGTCGATCATTTGCGGTATTCTCCTTGGCTAGCTTCGTTGAGGGCATCGTGGAATGCCTGCCACGTTTTGTCGTGCCCGATGTTGATGGATTCAGGCAGCGGCCACCGGCTTTTGGCAAGGTAGGCCGGGCGCTCCTGCGTGTAGATGACGCGCTCTCCTTTGCCGATGGCCTTCCCTTTGCCGCCATTCTCCCCGCTGATGACCTTGGCGCGGTAGTTAAGGAACAGCAGCATCTCGGCCCATTCCGTCCAGAGGGCCGCGGCTCGCTTATGGAGTTTGATGTTGTACTTCTGGTAGGGGTCGGCATCAGGCGGGTCGAAGGTGACGGGCACGGCGTGGGCGATGCAGACGATGTGCATACCGCGTTTCTCGCGCAGCATGTCGAGACCGGTCTGGATGGCCTTCCATTTATCGTCCACCTTGATGTAGCCCTTGCCGAAGCCGAAGTCCTCGATATTTGCCTTCCCACCTTCGCGGCAGACCTCTTTCCAGACGAAGGGCTCGGCCCAGTCCAGAGAATCAAGGATCAGCGTCTTGAAGTTGTGCTTGCCCTTGATGAGGGCATTCAGGGCTTCCCGCATGTCGGCTATGGCGCTGGCCACTTGCGGAAACGTCGGTACGTCAAGAGCTCCGGCACCGTCTTCGGTGCGGAGCAGGATAGGGTCGGGCCAGGTGGCGGCGAAGGACGTTTTCCCAACGCCGGGGACACCATAAACAACGACCTTCTGCGGGGGGAATTTCTTGCTGCTCACGATGGCTTCCAGGGAAAAGGGAGCAGGATTGAAGCCGAAGGCTTCTTCAACATCCTTGACCTTCTGCTTCATCGCAGAATCGCCGGCCTGCTCCAAAAGCGTCGCTGCTTGTGTCATAGGTCGATTCTCCTTCGGAGCCGGTTAACGGCCCCACATATCTGTATTCAAGGTCCTCTATCAGAGGACAAAACAAAGCCCCGGCGCACAGTTGGGTCGCGTCGGGGCATTCGGTTGCGTGCTGGCACATGGCGGCTACCAAGCTGCCGCTTCGCGGAGGAGTTCGGCGTCCAGTCTGCGCAGGGTCGCCTTGTAGTCCATGTGCCCCTTTTCCATGTCCAGCAGGTGCTGCGTTGGCCAAAAGTCCTGCTTCACAGCATCCGGGGTGAAGCAGTTGCTGCGGTTGTTCAGGAGGATGATGGGAGAGGTCCCGTTGGCCGCGTCGATCTCGAAACACCGGGCGGCGCAGAAGCCTATGGAGCCACTGGGGAAGTTCTTGAACTCGACAGGGGTGAAGTTTCGGCAGTTTTTGCACTGCACCTGATTCTCTCCGAACCGGTCGCACAGGCTGTCGTATTCGTACATTTCCATGATGGGCTCCTACTTGCTGACGATGATGGCCGGGCGCATGACCGGCCCGGCGGGGTGGTCGAAATAGCCGACCAGGCAGAACATGCCGAGGATGACCAGGACGCAGGCCCAGCCGATGGGATTGCGGCGGGGGGAGAGCTCCTCCCGCACCTCTTGCCAGAAGGATTTTTCATCTTCGCGCATGGGATACTCCTTGAAAAAATGACGCCCGGCGGGAAAGGGAAACCGCCGGGCGTTTGCCGCTGTGGGTGACATGGCTGACGACGCAAAACACATGAAGCGCCGCCCCGTTACGCTCTGGCCCGGCTATCAGCGGCTTTTGCCGGGCCCTCCACGGGGAGCGGGAGCAGAGGGAAAAAGAAAGGCCGCCTCCCCGATGGAAGCGGCCCGCAGCGTGACAGGACACGCCCCCGGCATACGCAGGGAGGGGCGCACCATCTGGCCTGCTGCTCCATGCGAGCCCGCGAGCTTCGCCGGCCCTGTGGAGCGACAAGGGCCGCCGGCACCATGCTGACGGCCCCCGGCAGGGGAACCTCAGAAACCCTGCCGGAAATTTTGAGACCGTGGCCCCTATGGCCACGGCCCCGGCCACGACGAAGAGAAAGCAGCCTTTGCCAGTTCACACAGGCAGCCTTGTCGCGGCCCCAGTCCCGGCAACGACCAGAGGCAGGGCGTGGTCGCTGCCGGTCAGGGGTGGAGTTTCAGCCTCCATTTCCGCCGCCCATCTCTGCGCGGCGGTGTGAAATCTGAACCTGTTTGATGCTTCCAGTTTTGTTGTGGGCTTGACTGAAAACCCATCTGCGCCCGCAACGCTCGTCACCCTGCTTGATACGCCCGCCGTCCCGCCGCGGCCTGTCCGTCCGGCCTTTCCGCCGTCCGTGATTTGAAGATATGATTTATATCATAGTTCGTCAAGAGATTTGTTGATATAAATCATAATTGCGGATAAAAAAAATCAACTGCCCGGCGGCAGGCATGAAAAAAGCCCCTCACGAGGAGGGGCGAAGGAGAATACAGATGAAAATTCAGAGGTCAGAAACAGGTGTCTATTTTGTTGAACCTGTGTGTGATAAGGATGTTCGATTCATGGATGCGCTGATAGCTGCTGTCGATGCCTTTGAAAAAGCGTATTATCCCATGGATACTGCTGAGGGAGAGATTACTACTGCTTGTTGCACACAGGCTGATAGCCCTGAATCAAATCAGTTTCAATATCAAGGCGTTCACGATCATTAGATACAGCCAGAACGGAAATGTGGGTACAGCCCTGCCGCGTAACACAAGGCCATTTTTCGTGGTGCTTAATTCTGGTTCCAAGTTCTCCACTCTCGCCGATATATAGGGGCTTTTGGGAGTATGTACCAGAGGAGTTCTGGTATCTCTTGGTGAAAATGTAGACAGCGCCAATATCGTTAAAGTTCGTGTCTTTCAGATAGGTACGAAAAGTGTATTTATTCCCACTTTTTCCGGTAAACGTAATTGTGGTAATATGTGACATATACAACTCCTTTCCCCGCTTCGGCGGGGTTTTTACTTTGTGCGCACGTCGCTCCAGGCCCAGATGACGCGGCCCACGATGGCGTTGCTGATCTCGCCACCGTAGTCCTCGCGCAGGCTGTAGAGCATCGGCGGGTTGGTGGCGGCGTTGTCGCTGTAGAACTGGATGGAAAAGTCCCGGCTGCCGGGCGTGGGCTGGACGCTGACGCGCTTGACCATGCCTGCGCCTTCAGGATCGCGCACCAGCATGATGTGCCCGGCGTGGCTGACGTCGATGTCGTCCCTGTCCACCAGCACTATGTCACCGGGGGAGAGCAGGGGCAGCATGGAAGTGGAGGTCTTCCCGATTTCCACGGCGATCAGGTTGCGGCGGCCCATGATGGCGGGCACATGCTTGTAGACCAGGAACCAGCTTTCGACGCTTTCCTGCGGCAGGTAGCCTGGCCCGGCGCCCACCTCGCCCACCAGAGGCGCGGCCAGATAGTCCTCGGCCACGGGCGGGGCCACATGCTCGCCGGCAGGCATGATCTTGGCATTCACCCAGCACACGTCGCGTGCAGGTTCGGGGCTATCTTCCCCGGGGAAGACAAGCCTCGCACCCAAAAAAGCGACTATTTTCGCCACAGTATCTCCGCTGAGGGAGCTTTGTTCCCCCTTCAGGAATCTGGACAAGGACCCCTGCTGCACGCCTGTCTCCCGGGCAAATTGGGCCTGAGACATTCCTGTCGCCTGGATACGATGACGGATAATTTCAAAAAAATCGTTTGCCATATTCCACTCTTACCTAAAAATATGACGCATGTCATATTGTTGCAAATCATAAGGCTTGCTTTTCTATGATTTGAATCATATCATACCGACATGAACATCGACCAATTCCGTTCTGATTTTTTGGCGAGGAAGGCCGAAACGGGCGTCACGCAGCAAAGTCTCAGTACGACCTACAGCGTTGAGCAAGGGTCTTTGTCCAGATTCATCTCTGGCAAGCAGGGACTGAGCTTCAACTATGTGATTGCTCTCTGGCCGTTTGTGTATGGAAGAAATTTCCCCAGCAAACAAGCAAAGACAGCCCATGACCAGCCCCGCGACTGAGCAGTTCTCCGTCAGGATGCCCCGCGCCCTGCGGCGGCGGATGCTGGCTGATGCAAAGGCATGAGGTTCCATGCCCCCATCATCCCATACCGGTACACTATGGAGAATTATCAATCATGGAAGACGATTATAACACGCTGACAGAAGTCGCCAGGGATGCCCTGATCTACGACGACCCCAGGCTGCCGCTCAAGGCTGTGGCCGCCGGGATCGGGAAACCATACGCCACGCTCACGAGGGAACTGAACCCAGACGATGACGGGGCGAAACTGGGCGCGGACCTTCTGTTGCCCATCATGCGCGTGACCGGTGACGTGCGGATGCTGGAGTGGCTGGCTGACAAGCTGGGCTACATGCTGCTGCGGAAAGGTGACGTTCACCCTGACCAGCCGTCCTGGGCCCTTGAGCACGCCCAGGACACGCAGCACCTTGGCGAAATGGCCCGGCTCATGGCCACAGGGGCGGCGCCGGAAGAGGTGCAGCGGCTTGGGGCCCGTGCCATCCAGGACATCGAGGAAACTGTGGTTCGGTACGCCAAAGATCATGACGCCGGCCATGTGGCGACGGTGGGGAGACAGTGATGGGATACGAACGCCAGGGAGAGTGTGCAATCTGCGGAAAGAAGTTTTCCACGGTCAATGCGGGGCACAAATATTGTTCCCGGGAATGCGCGGCGAAAGGCAAGGCCATCGGCGACAGGGAACGCCATTTGCGCAACGGCGGTCTGGTGCGTGAACGGCTGGTGAGGATGCTGGTCTGCCCTATCTGCGGGGCGAATTTCAAGCCGCGCCAGCGGAATCAGGAGTGCTGCAGCAAGGTCTGTGGAGACAAGTGGCACTACGTCAAGCAGAAGAGCGAAGAAGGCCGGAAAGCGCTGCTCGCCCGTCGCGAAGCTCGTGAACAGACGGCCACGTCGGAGGCCCTGACGAAACATCAGCGCCGCTGCCATGACTGCGGAAAGCCCTGCACGAATTATCGTTGCGCATCCTGCTGGCAGCGGCGTGGACGCAAGCTGGGCTTCAATGCCGCCGAGATTTCAGGGGCCAGATGACCACGCTCCAGATCGTCCGTGCCTTCTGGCCCAGCATTGAGCTGCGCATCGACTACGACAGCAGCCCGGGATGGGAGGGGCAGCTCGTCATCCGTGACCCTGCCTGCCGCCGGGACGTGGCTGCATGGATCAGGGAGCACGAGCGGGAGATCATGGACGAGATGCGGGGCGGTGGGCCGAAGACGGGAAGGAACGCCGGGCGCAGGAAAGAGAAAAGCCCCCTGCGGGAACAGGGGGCGAAAACAAGACGTTCACCAAAAACGTGAGTTGATTATGCAGGAAACTACAGTAGGAATCAAGATTTTTCGGTTTGAAGCCGGGGGAGTGATACAGCGATGAGAGCGCGAGACATCAAACCCGGATTTTTCAAAAACGACCAGCTGGCCGAATGCAGTATGGCGGCTCGCCTGCTGTTCCCCGGCCTCTGGATGCTGGCCGACAGGGAAGGGCGTCTCGAAAATCGTCCCAGGAAGATCAAGGCCGAGATTTTCCCCTTCGACGACGTGGACGTGGCCGCCTTACTGGCAGAGCTGGACAGAGCCGGGCTGATCCGCACCTACGAGGTGAACGGAACGGCCCTTGTCTGGATCCCTCAGTTCAAGCGGCACCAAAGCCCCCACAAAAACGAGAAAAGCAGCGAGCTGCCTGCACATCCTGACGACCTTTCCGTGACGTGTCCAGTGCAGGACAAGGCCAAGGGGGAGAGCACTCCCGAAATGGAGGGAAGTACTCCCGAAATTTCGGGTAAAATCCCCCTGACTCCCTCTTCTCTGACTCCCTCTTCACTCTCTCCGAGAGATAAATCCCCCCTTACCCCCCACGGGGGGGCAGGCCGGACGCGAAAGCGCGTTTCCGGGCCAGATTCTCTCCCGGCCCTGACCGAGGCCATCGAGGCTTACACGGAGGACGACGGCCTGCGGGAGGCATTGGGGGCCTATGTGGCCATGCGGCAGAAAATCCGTAAGCCGTTGACCGGGCAGGGGCTGCGCCTGTCGTTGCGCGAGCTGGACAGGCTGGCCGGGGACGACGTGGCGCAGAAAATCGCCATCGTGGAGCAGAGCGTGCAGCGCTCATGGCAGGGGCTGTTCGCTCTCAAGCCTGACAGCGGCGGCGTGCAGCAGGATAGCGGCGGCGATCTGTTGGCGCGGATGGAAGCATCCCGCCGCGAGGCCAAAGAGGCCGCCCTGCGCCGGGCGCAGGAAAATTCGCCCTGGGGGAGGGTGGCACAATGAGGCAGGAAAAATTCGACGGGATGTTGCGGCAGGTCTACGCGACGTTCGGCAGGACGCCCCCCGTGGGCGACGTTAGGGCCGTGATCTGGGACAAGATCCGCGACGTGCCCGACGAGGCGGCGCCCTTCCTGGCAGACCAGCTTTGCAATCGGGACGAGCTGCCCCGCAACGTGGCCAGGGCCCTGGCAGAGGCCTGGGGCGCGTGGAAATCTGTAAACCCCGCGCGCATCGTCAGGGAGCATTGCCCGCATTGCCTGGACGAGGGGGTGTTCCACTGCTGGGCCCAGGAGCCCGGGAATGGCAGATGGCACAAATTCGCCGTGCCCTGTCCATACTGCCAGACACCCGAGGACGGCAGCCGGGTCCCGGCAGATCTGCGCGCCATGAAGGCTGCCGGTGTGGACATCATGCCACCGGACTATGCCGGTGGGCCTGTGGCCTATGACCGCTGGCGCGGATACGGCTGTCTCTGGCCGGCGGATCTGGATACCGGCACGCCCAGACCGCAGATGCGCGTGGGCGTGGACATGCGGCAGGATGCCCGCCGGGTACGGCACATTCCCGCACGGGAGCGTCAGGACACGGTACCTGCCGAACACTGGTAGGGAGGGACTATGCCCGGGAAAGGATTCTGGCTGGTGATCTGGCTCTGCTGGCTGGCCGCAGTGCTGGCGGTGTGCTGGGGAGTGGGGAGTCTGTTGCGGCAGATGCCCTGATTTTTGGCGCGAGGCGGGACAGAATGCAGTGGAAAGACGACGAAACGCTGAAATGCGGGCCGTCATATGGGATGGAAGAAAAACGCGGCCCAGAACCAAAATTTACGAGGTGAACATGCGCAGAGCTGCGAAAGTGGACGACAATCAGGCGGAGATCGTGGCTGCCCTGCGCCGGGCCGGCTGCTCGGTATGCAGCCTGGCCGGTGTGGGCAAAGGTTGCCCTGATCTGGCTGTGGGGCTGCGTGGCGTGACCTATCTGCTGGAGGTCAAGGACGGGAGCAAATGCCCCAGTAAACGCCGCCTGACGGCCGGGGAGCAGCAGTGGCACGAGACCTGGCGCGGGCATGTGGCCGTGGTCAGTTCCGTGGACGAGGCCCTGGATGCCGTGGGCCTGCGCCCCGTGGCCATGCTCCACGTCTATGGGAGGGATGATTGATGGAAAAATATATTTTTGGTTGGAAGGCTATCCAGGCCTATCTCAAACTCTCTCGCCAGACCATCATCAAGATGGGGTATCCGGTGCGCAAACTCGGGGAGACCGTGTGTGCCGATAGCGCCGAACTCGATGCCCATTTCCAGACCCTTTTCCGTGAGGCGAAGCCCGTGGCCCGGACGCAGTAGTCTGGATGACACGTTTTTTCATTCTTTTTCATGGATTGACATAAAAAAACAGCCTGGCGACAGGTCCGTTTTGAACATGCTACGCTTCCGGCAAAACCCGGAGGCGTTTTTTTATGTCCAGGATCCCTTATCGCAAAGTGCCCGGAAAGATCGTAGCCGGTGCGGCTCTCGTGGCCCTGCTGGGGACTGGTGCCGCAAAACTGACGGTCGAGCAGGTGGCCGAGTTCGAGGGCTATGTGCCCCAGGCCTATCAGGATCCCGTGGGCATCTGGACGAAGTGTTGGGGCGATACCACGGACGTGACGCCAGGGGAGACCTACACCTTCGAGCAATGCTTGAAGTCTCTCAACGACCATACCGTTGAGCTGGCGAGGCCTGTCATGCGTTGCATCCCTGATCTCAAAGACCAGCATGACAAGACCGTCGCGGCCATGGTGAGCATGGCCTACAACATCGGGCCTTCTGCCTTCTGCCGCTCCAGTGTGGCCCGCTATGCCAATGCCGGGGACTGGGAACGGGCCTGCAAGCGCATGGCCGAAATCTACAAGACGGCCAAAGGCCAGGAGCTGCCCGGGCTCGTGAAACGTCGCAAGCTGGAGTCCGAGCTGTGCATGGAAGGGGTTCGGGAAAAAGCCCTGCTTGAGGCGAACAGCGAGCCTGCCTGGCAGCGCAGGGAGGTACGGTAAATGTGGGCATTTCTGACCAAGGTCCTGCCGTTCCTGGCTCCGCTGCTGGACAAGCTCTGGCCGTCCACACGGGCTGACGAGCTGCGGGCCGAAGCCGAGCTGGAGGAGGCGCGGGCATTTTCCCGCGGGCGTATCGCTCCACGTTATATCGCAGGCTATGTGGCATCGCTTCTGTTCCTCCTGTTCGGCATCGCCGTCCTGATCGACAGCGCTTACCCGGACTTTCTGCCGGGCTCTCCGTTGGGGGCTTTGTCATCTCTGGTCAATGACGGCTGGGCTTTGCTTGTGACCGCTATTGGCAATGGAGAGTAGCACCGTGGAATCTTACAGAGAAGGTGCGGATCATGCTGCCGAGTATATCGGAGTAGTTAAGGGGACTTGGCCCCTGATTTGTATAGCATTTGCCATAGCGCTTGCTTCTGCATTGCACCAGCTCCGACGTGGATACAAACAGCGCACACGCCTGCAGCAGGTTGCTACGGTGCTCCTGAATGCCGTTTTGACTACGTCCCTTGCCGTAGGTTGCGTACTCCTGCTGCCACTCGCCATCCCAGATGTGACGCCGGAAATACAGGTCGCCGGGGCCATCGTTTTGGCCGGGATAGGTGGCGAGACCGTCAAACAATGGCTGTTGTGCAAATTGGGCCTGTCCGTGGTGGACCTCATGAACCCTGACGACATCAACGACATCAGGAAGGGAATGCCCCCGGAAACACGCAAGCGCCACGCCGAGCAATGTCCGTTCCGCGAGGACGAGTGTTTGCCTACCCGGCATTGAGAAAAGTTTTTTTGAGAGCCACGCGGCGGCACGCCCCCCGGCCGCCGATTGCTCTGGGAAATCGTGGGGCTAGGCCGACGGGCCGAAAGGGCGGCATCTCGCACCGCCTTGCCCCACACAAAACATGCGAGGCCATAAGCGAGATTGGCATGAATGACAAACAGCTACGCGATAATCCGCGCCATTGCGAAGATCGAGGGGATGACGCCGGCGGAACGATGGGCCGGAGCGATGATAGCCGTGCACCTGGACACGAAGCGGGATCAGATCAGGGTCAGACAAAGCCTGATCGCCGAAGAATCCGGCTTGAAGGAACGGTGTGTGCGCGGCGCGGTGGCAAAGATGGTGGCCGCAGGGATCTTTCGGAAGGTCAGAACGCAAAAGGGGCTGGTTCTTGTTCCGACGCTCGGGGATCAGGGGACGCCTGTAAAAGAGTCTGTAAATATCCACCGGCATGTACGTGCCGCTCCGACCGGCATGAGCGTGCCGGTCGGAAAAGCCAAAGCGCCGTGGGAATACGATCTCGAACTGAGCAGCCGGGCGGAAGAGGAATACAAGCGGCAGGAAGCACGGTTCGCCTTGGAAGAGGCTGGCGGGAATGGCTGAATGCCTTCTTTAGACGGATAGGCATGAGGGCCAGACGCGCCGACATGGCGAAGTGGGGAAGGAAGCACTACGGGATCACGGAACAGGACGACAGAAAGGCGATTCGTCAACTGGCCGCTATCCTCATGGGGAAACAGGACGCTGGAGCGTTCAGGCCAGTTAAGTTGGTCACAAAGAAGAAGCTCAAGAGCGCCCCGGTCACAGTTGAGCTGCCGGAAAATTTCATCTCCAAACGGAGATTCAGGCCCAAGGCCAAAGCGGACGGCTTCTATGATTCGTGGGAGTGGAAAACCCTGCGTTACAAGGTCCTGAAAAAGCACGGAGCAAAATGCATGTTGTGCGGCAGGACCCCGGCCGATGGCGTGAAAATATGCGTCGATCATATCAAGCCGAGGGCCCTGTATCCGGCGCTTGAGCTTGAAGAAAGCAATCTCCAAGTGCTGTGCAACGATTGCAATATGGGCAAAGGCCGGTGGGATGAAACAGATTTCAGGGAATAGCGTGAGCTGCTGCCCCACAGGCTGCCCGTACCTGGGCCGGAATGGCTGCCGGGTGGCCTGCGGAAATGAGGAAATCGAATGCCCGGTGATGACCGGAAAAATCAAGGCTGAGGAGGCTGACCGTGCCCAAGCTGACGGATAAGCAGACCGCGTTCGTGCGGGAATACCTGGTGGATTTGAACGCCACGCAGGCTGCTATCCGTGCAGGCTACAGCGAGCGGACGGCCAGCAGGATAGGCCCGCAGCTGCTTGGAAAAACTTGGGTCCGTGAGGCCATCGAGAAGGCCCAGGCCAAACGGGCTCGGCGCGTCGAGGTCACGCAGGATTATGTCCTCTCGAACCTTGTGGAGGTCGTGGAGCGCACCATGCAGCGTGCGCCGGTCATGGACCGCAAGGGCGAGCAGGTCACGGATGAAGAGGGCCGGGCCGTGTGGACGTTCGACGCCAAAAGCGCCAACCGCGCGCTGGAGCTGCTGGGCAAGCACCTGGGCATTTTCGCCGACAAGGTGAAGGCGGAAGTCTCGGGCCCGGACGGTGGGCCGGTGCAATCGTCCATGACCTTGGACATCAGCGGCATGGGGCCCGCTGAAATCGCAGAGCTGGCACGCAGCGCTTTCCGGGGGGAATAGATGCAACTGACACCGAGCCAGCTCCATGCGTTGCAAATAGATCTCGCCCGGCAGTCTCTCGTGGGGTTCGTCTATGCGACATGCCCCGGTTATTTGATGGGATGGGTCCATGAAGAGGTTTGTGCCGAGCTGGATGCATTTTTGGCTGCTGTGCAGTGTAAAGCGTCGCCGCGCCTGCTGCTGACCATGCCACCGCGCCACGGCAAGAGCGAGATAGCCTCCCGCCGTTTTCCGGCCTATGCCCTGGGGCGCTATCCTGACTTGTCCATCATCGCCACCAGCTACAGCGCTGATCTTGCGAGCCGGATGAACCGCGACGTGCAGCGTGTCATCGATGACGAGGCCT
>OOAJ01000578.1_pt1 | contig 24182 bp, 23 predicted proteins | sample 1671241 | NCBI WGS metagenome assembly OOAJ01 (sample SAMN06348136, study PRJEB24527) | human gut metagenome | biome: human gut; feature: ankylosing spondylitis patient; material: feces | host: Homo sapiens | place: China | collected 2015-10
TCCGATGCTCGTCGATTCTAACGCCGCAAAACGCTGTCGAAATCAGAGTTACACCAACAGTGAAACGCCTTCCATCTTTTCCTAAAACGAATTGCCCCTCAGTTAAGGGCTTGTCTTTCCAAAAAGAGGTCTACAATTAGTCGGCAAAACTTTGAGAAACGATATGAAACCACGTCAACGTCTTTTGCGCACCAATCCGCAAACTGCCGGCCAAGAGAATCTGTCCGCTGTTGATCTTCTGTTGCATCTGACCTGTGCCGCCGATATCGCACGCGAAGAAATCTATCGCCCCCTGCAGGACACGGCTCGTCTTTCGGAAGGCAAGCTTTCCCTTCTGATGACACTCAAGGACGCAGGCGGCGAAATGTCCATCGGCATGCTCGCGCAACACCTCGGCGTGACGGATGCAACCACCTCCATCATGATCTCCCGCATGCTCAAAGAGGCCCAACCTCTGGTCGAACGCAACTCCAGCACGCTGGATCGCCGTGCCGTGATGGTCCGCATCACCGCTCGGGGTGAACAGGTTCTCGCCTCAGTGCTTCCGGAACACTACCGCAAAGTTCTGGCTTTTTCCGAAGCCCTGACTCAAGCTGAACAACTGTTGCTTGTCGGGCTTCTGAAAAAACTGATCGCCGAACGGAAACCCAAGTAGCTCCAGTTGCCTTTTCCCGGATTTTTTCAAAAGCTCTCTTCAGTTATTTTTTGCCATTTTATATAGCTAGCTAAATAATCCGATCCAAAGCCGCCTTCGGAAAAGAAGCCAATATCCAGACTTGGAACACAATCGCGGTCAATTTCGGCCTTACCGTCCACAAGTTCACACCGTTTATCAAAGGCAAAAACGTCACGGATTTTCGCCTGATGCTGGCTGTGTTCGACGAAATGCAGAATGACGACATCGTCGCCATTGCCTCAGCCGACACCGACTATCTGACGTTGATCGAGTTTCTGAAAGCCAAAGAAAAAACCGTTCTTGGGTTTGCGCAATACCAGCCTTCGCTTTCTCCGCTCTGAAGCAAGTTCTATGGCACGTTATGCGTCGTCAAGAACGGTTGTGTGTACATTGTGCATCTGGAAACGCGCGGTGACTACCGCTCCTAAGGCTCAGCCTGAACTGCCGCCTCCGCTACCCGTTATCTCGGAAGCGCTTTTTGGCACCGTTCCCATTCGGCGAGGTCCGGTTCTCGGCGATGGCGGTCATTTGCACATCGATAATGCAACAAAGCTCGAATGGTGCAAAGACTTTCCGAAGCTTGCAAAGCGCATCAAGCCGATCGTGAGCTGAGTTCCGCCGACTCAAACATTCTTGAGCTTGACGCTGTCGTCCGGCGTCGGCAGGCAGTGCGCGCATTTCGCGCTTTGAACTTGCTTCATTGCCAACGGCCGCCCGCTTTCACCCGTGATCCTTCAGCAGGCTCTCACCAGTTTCTGCTGGCCGTTCGTATCGGAAAAGCGCGTCAAGCCGTTGTTTGCCGTAGCTTCCGAATTGTTACCTTTCATCAATGTGTACAAGTACAAAGACTTGGACACTCCCAAGATTCTGGCGCATTGGAAAACATTCACCTCGCAACTCACGGTCGTTGTCGACAAGCTCTATGATCTGCCTGTTGACAGCAACGACCTCATGCATCTGCGATTTCTCCATCGGCAGGCCTACCTCGAACTCATCAGGACGGAACAAAAAAAAGCGCAGCCTAACCGCCCAGCTTAAGCGGCCGTTCGACTTTTTCTGATCGAATTCCAAATGCAAAAAAGGCAGACTGCCTTCCCTGAATCATCAGTTCAGCAGTCTGCCGTAAAGGGTGCCGGGAGCTAAGAGAGACTCACCCGGACCCAGGCTCCGGGACTCCCGGCATATGGCAGATGTCGTTATTAGAACAAGATCGGCTCGTAATACCCCGCAAAGAGCACGCTCGCACGCAGCATCAGGGCGCCGGCCAGGCCGAGCACAGCCGAAATGGCCAATGCAACATGCTTGCGGGTAATCAGGTTAATCGACAACGGTACGATCGAACCGAAGAGAATGACGCCCAACCAGAACATCATCGAATACGGGCCATCGATCAGAGACTCGGCACCGACGCGGGCGGCTGCCGACGACGAACTCAAAGCCACGTGCACAAAGGCAAAGATCGTGAAAAGTTCAGCCGCTTCCGTCCACAGAGCCGTACGGCGACTCCAGAGCACTTTGTGTGCCGGAATCTTTCCCGAGACCATCATCAGTTCGATGGAACTGATGGCCGAGGCCATACCGGACATGATCCACAGCAAAGGAATCAAAGCGGTGTTCCAGAGCGTGACACCAACGGCTTGCGTAAGCAGAAAGCCCGAGTAGATCGTAACAATGACACCCAGTGCCATCGTGATGTGGTTAAAGAAGTTGCTCAGCACGAAGTCTTCGCAGCTCTTGAACACACCGGCCAGAGACAGGGCGTAGAACACTGTTGCGCAGCACTGCAGCGTGAGCAGCACCATGCCGATCATCATCCAGCTGCCGAAGTTGAAGCTGCCGCTCGTGAGCGCGTAGAACGCTGCTACAGGCAGATTCGTGAGGCGAGCCAAGTGACTCACCACCAACAGCGTACCGAGGATGCTCGCTATGGCGCACAGGTACACAAGCGCCTTTTCGCGCACCCAGCCGTTGAGGAACATCCCCATGCCGGACAAGCCGATGAACCAAAGGAAGAATGCAATCGACCAACCCCAATTCGCGGATTGAAGCTGCATCGTGAGATTTGTGAATTCCATCATTTCTGCACCACCACGAAGAAGTTAGGTTTCGTTCCGTGACTTTCAAGAAGCTTCTGCGTCTTGGCGACGCGAATCTTCTGCGAAATGTCGCTTTCCGGATCGTTGACATCACCGAAAAGGCGTGCGCTAACCGGGCAAACGCTCACGCAGGCCGGCTGCAGTCCGTCTTCGATGCGCTCCAGACAGCCGCTGCCCATGCACTTGGAGGGCAGTCCCGTAATCGGGTGCGACCAACGCGCGTCGTAGGGGCACGATGCGATGCAGTAGTTACAGCCGATGCAACGCTTCGGATCATTGCGAACCAGACCGTTCTCATCGTAGTAGTTAGCACCGAACGGGCAGGTTTCCACACAGGGTGCTTCCGAGCAGTGCTGGCACTGCACGAGAAGCTGCACCGGACGCTTGGCCAGATTGGCCGTGTAGCGACGGATGTTGGAAGCCAGCCAGTTCTTGCCTTCGATATGACGGCCGACCATTTCAGGATAATTTGTTTCGACGCAGCTCACGATGCAAGCTTGGCAGCCGATACATTTCGTCGCATCAAAAAGATGCGCAAGTTGTTTTTTCGCCATCTTTTGACTCCTTACACGCGCTTGATGCGAACAGTGACGTTATTGCTCATGTTGCCGCAATCCGCCTGGCTCTTGCCGGTGGCAAACCAGTTGGTGTTGACGCCTTCGCGAACCCATTCGTATTCCGGAAGGAGCTTCTTGGTGCGAACGCCGCCCGAGAAGCCGTAAGCAAAGAGAGAGCCAGCGATCACGCGGTTGGTAACCGTCACCTGAGCACGTCCCTTCACAGGCAAATCGAGGCCTTCGAGTTCGATCGTGTCACCCTGATTGATGCCCAAACGCGCGGCGTCAATCGGATTCATCCAGATCGTACGATCGCCCGTAAAGCGAGTCGGATACGTAAAGAGCGTCACGCCGCAGCACGAAGCGGAGTCTTTACCCGAAGCAATGATGAATTCGTTGTCGGCCTTCGGATGCGTGTAAGCCTTCGTCGGCTGATATTCCGGCATCGGACTGGTGTTCTTAGCCGAAGGTTGATACACCGCGTAGAAGCTGATGATTTCGCCCTTGCCCGTCGGCGTCGTAAACGGAGTCTTGTAAGGCGTCTGGTCATACTTCTTGGCGTTGACCAGAGCAAAGCCCTTTTCTTCGACTTCCTTGGCAATACGATCGCCTTCACCGGGCTTGGCCTTGTTTTTGTTAGCAATGAACTTCTTCCAAGCTCCGTCCACGAGCTGTTCGTTGAACCACTTCTTCCAACCGGCGCGATCCTTGATTTCTTCGTTGTAGCCCAAACGAGCGGCCAAGGCCGGATCAATGCGGCGAAGAATTTCACAGAACTGCCAGATGTCGTGGCGCGCTTCAACGCCTTCGGGCGGATCGATCATGGCGTCGGACTTGTGCGCCCAGCCGTCGCGAGCGTAATTCACGCCCATGTATTCATGGTTTTCCAGGAAGAAAGTGCTCGGCAGAACATAATCGGCCCAATCATTGGATTCCTGCGGCAGGATATCCTGACTAACAATAAGTTCCATGGCCTTGAAGCCTTCGATGAGACGCGCGGAGTTGGCTTCGCGATGGAACATCGAGCAGCCAGTCATAATGAGCGCGCGCACCGGATAGGGCTTACCGGTCTTGGCCGCTTCAAGTGCAGGCCACAGCGTACCGATGCCTTCAGGATAAAAGAGCTTGTCCATGGGCTTGCCTGGTTTGACTTCCCAGGTGACGCCAGTCGGTCCCGTGCACTTTGTGCCGGCCTTCTTGACGCCCGGGCCGCCCACACCGGCACCCTGCGTAACGATAAAGCCGCCTTTGCGGTCCATCTGACCGGTAAAGAGATTGATGAGGCTCATCAACTCGTAGGCTTCGACGTCATTGCCGTTGCGAGACGAATACCAGCCGTCGTCGCACACGCCGCCGAGATTAAAGAAGTCGCGTGCCGTTTCGATGATTCGCTTGGCCGGGATGCCGGTTTGCTTGGCGACAAATTCGGGTGTGTACTTGGCGTTGGCTTCCTTGAAGGCAACGAACACGGTACGGGCATGCACGCGCTTGCCGTCGGCAAGGTTCACTTCGCCGTGCCAATCCATGGCGGGCAGTACGTCGGGCGATTCGTCAAAACCGATCGGCTGTCCCTTTTCGTTGAGCTTGGGACCTTGGAAGGCGATGTTGCCGGTGTGTTCGTCAATGACGGCAAAGTAGCGCTTGCGGCCGCCTTGCTTGACCATGTCTTCGGTAATCGGCGTGTAGTCATCCGTCACGAGACACGGAGAATTCGTCCACTTGCGCATCCATTCCAGATTGCAGAGGTTTTCACGCAAGCCTACGAAAATCAGACCGTGCAGGAAAGCGGCGTCGGTACCGGGCTTGATCGGAATCCATTCGGATTCGCCCAGTGCACCTTCGGGCATGCGCGGGTCAACGAACACCAGGCGAGCGCCGTTTTCACGCGCCTGTGCAGCCGTCGAGAACACACCCATGGCGCAGTTCAGAGTACGCCCCACGAGAAGCAGATAACGAACGTTGAGGTAATCGGGCTCAACTTTTCCCAAACCCGAGAAAGTCGGACCGAAAATGAGGCGACGCGCAAACGTGGAAGCCGAGTTGCAGGTTGCCGAGTGATTGATCACATTGGGCGTGCCGAAGGCAGGCGCAAACCAGTTCTGATAGGCCGTGAAATTGTGACTCGTGAGAACCACACTCTGTTCGCCGTCCTTGGCGATGATGGCCTTGAGTTTGGCTGCGATTTCGTTGAGCGCCTGATCCCAAGAAATTTCTTCGAACTCACCGCTGCCGCGCTCGCCCTTTCGCTTTAAGGGTTTGCGGATGCGCATCGGATGATCCCATGCCCAGAGCGCGGACGCGCCGCGGCCGCAATAGCCGCGCTGGGGATGATCGGGATTGGGAAGGATGCGAATGCTTGCACGCGAGGGCTTCTCTCCTTCCTTGTGCATGGCAAGCATGCCGCAGCGGGCGCCGCACATGCAGCAACCGACCGGATAGGCCTTCCAGCCTTTTTTCTTGAGAGTCTCTACCTCTTTCTTAACCGCCGCCCAGCCCATTGAGGAAGTTGCAGCAGTGGCCCCGGCCGCGCCCAGCAGAGCGCGTCTGGAAATGTGAGGAAGTTTGACGTCTGCCATCTTCTTCTCCTGTTTCTTATCGTATATGCGGTGTTCCGATGCGTGTCTCCCGCACCGTTTCCGTCTCTTTATTCCTGGTGCCTCAGCGGGTCGTAGAGCTTGAAAAAAGCCGTGCCGAGACGACGGAAAGCGACACCTAGGTTCGATTGTATGAATTTGAAGAAAACAGCAAAGACCTTAAGTAAACAATGATTGACTAAGTAATTTCTGAGTAATTGCTCCTACGCCGTTTGATCTAATCTGGATTAGACAAAAATCGGGGGTTATACTTTTTGCAACTTTTTAGATTTTGTGTTTTCGTCATGTATCAACCTAAACTCCCCAAGGATTTGCGTTGCCCGTTGGAATTCGCTCTCGAATTCTTCAGCGGCCGCTGGAAGTCCCGCATTTTGTGCCTGCTCTATTCCGAAAACAGCGTCCGTTATAACGACATCAAAAAGGCGCTCGACAGCGTATCGGACACTGTCCTTGCCAACACTTTGAAGGAACTCATCGGCCACGGTTTGATCGAGCGACACCAGTTCCCGGAAATTCCTCCGCGCGTGGAATATTCCCTCACGGAAAAAGGTCGCAGTCTTGTTCCGTTCCTGCGCAACATCTGCCGCTGGTCCGGCCAGTACCACGATTTTGAACAGCTGTCGGAAGACGCGCTTGCTCACTGCAAAAACTGTGTGATCAGCAAGTATCACGCAACTGATCGCTCTTGCGACGAATGCTCGCAGCCTGCAACATGCAACTCCTGCGACCAAGCGTCGTCATAACAAACGGCGGTGATTGCTCTTTAGTGGAACTCCGGTCACAATCGGCACCTTGGATCCCACCAAAAACGGGCTGAAAAGTCACTAAAAAACAGGGTACTGAACACTCACGGATTGCTCAGTGAACTCAGTCAGGCGACCAACGGTTCAATCAATACCGGCGTCGCCTTTTTCTTTCAGCACCTCACTGTCTTCCTCAGCAAAGTTCGTTAACTCGCACCTTTGATTTTCAACGCTACCTATTCGACATAATTTCGCGAAAAACGAAAATAGCAAGTTGAGTGAAATGGTTAACTTGCATCGAAAATGCCCATAGACCGATAGAAGGCCTGCCCATAGAATCGATTGCAGATCAATAGGATCGGCGATCTTGGAAGCTTCATGCAAGGCTTGTTCCGTGCGGTTGCTTGTCTGAGTGTCGAACATTTCAACCAACCGGACATACACAAATGGACAGGAAACATTTACCGACAGTCGCAGCAATCCTCTGCGCCACCGCGGCATGCAGCGCCCAGGCGGCAGACGTTAAGATCTACGGCAATGTAGCAACAGGCCTTTATTTCAGCCACCAAGAAGGCGGAAAGGATAGTCTGGCGGTTGCCGCTTTCAAACAAACTCCCATGGATACCTACTTTGGTCTCCAAACAAAGGAAACGCTAGGAAATGGTTGGTATGCGGGTGCCCAACTTGAAACGGGATACCACGTTGATACCGGCAAGCTCACCGCGCAAGACGGAATTGCCGACCGTGTTGCCCGTGTATTCATCGGCAATGAAATTCTTGAAGTGTCAGCAGGTCGATTGCCTAACTTTACCTGCGCAACTGCCCCCTATTCTTTCTATGGGCGCATGCGTGCCAATCAGACCCGTTCCGGTATGCTGGGACCGGCTCCTGCTTTCATAAGCTACAACACTGGCAGCCTGGATAACACGATTGCGATGTCATCCAATAATTCTTCCGGTTTCGTTTACTAGGCCATGTACTCCAACGGCAACGAGGAAGAAGAAACTGCATACGATTGGGCTGACAACCGTCATGTCGGCCAAGTCGCTCTCGGCTGGGTTGGAGAACGTCTACGCCTCGGTACAGTGCTTTCCTATGAACGTTTCAGTCATGTGGTCGAAGGCAAAGACCGCAAAGACGATGCGATGGGTATTCACCTGATTGCCAGTTACGACATGTCTCCGCTCACGATTTCCGGCATTGTCTACCTGGCAACCAATGAACGCCGTATCGGCAACAAAACCGGGCTGGACGGGCTGCTGGACCTCGGTCCAAATCACAAGTTCGATGACAGATCCGAAGGCCTCGATATGCAAACCGTCTATCTGAGTGCCGGCTATACAATGGGGCCGCATTACTTCGCCGGCTCTATCGGGTGGCTAAACGCAGAACTTAACGGTTCGGCAGAAGGATATCCTCAAGACGATGGGGCTGCTTTTCTCGGGGCGTTGGTCTACTACTACAGTCTGAGTAAACGCACCCAGCTTTATGCCTTCACATCGTTTATGGACGGCAAACAACTTTTGGATGCCGGCACAGATTTCAATCAGACAACAGGTGGCTTTGGCCTGATGCATAAATTCTGAGGCCGACACTTACCGACACCATTGTTAGAAATTTTTGAGCCTTGGAGAATCCTGCATTTTTCTGACGGAAAGGTGCAGGATTTTTTTGTTTTCGCTAAACCAAAGCAGACTTCTCGATATACAGCTATTTCGCCTCAAATAATCGATAACTCTGCATATCTTGATTTTCGATGTCCTGTTCTCAGACTCAATCATGACTTAATGGTTTTGCAAAGGATAGAAAAACTCCCGGACTACCTTAATGATCCGGCAGACCGGGAGTTTGAAACACGAACAGGAGCGGCTGTGAACCGCTCCCGTTTTAATCGCTGTTAAACAACTATCTGATTACTTTCCGAAGGCTTGCTTGAGGTCAACAATGTGGCCCTGATAGTGCGGAGCAGAGGCCTTGTTGTTATAGACGTCAATTTCAACCTTCACGTCCTTGGTCTTGTAATCAACTTCCTGCAAGCGACCGATCGTACCCTTGGTCTGATCGAACAAGCCGACGGAGCCGTAGAAGCCGAACATCGTGTCCTTGTCAGCCTGATAGGCGGCGTTGGACGTGATCGGAGCAAAGCTCTCGTAACCGCGTTCCTTACCATATTCCCAAGTCTGCTGAACCGTCATCTTCTTCGGGTCAATCTTGTATTCGACCAAGCGAGAGTAGTTCATTTCGGGCAAAGCGGGCTGCTCGTAGTGGCGAACCTGGCCGTTATCAAAGACAACGATCGAGCCCTTCTTGGAAGCGCGCGGCCAAGCAGCGTGCTGCGTGTACGTGAAGTCAAAGCCGCCTTCGCAGTCGCCCGTGGGCGAGCACTTGATGGCCTTGCCGTTGGCGTCAACCGGCTTGAGCAGCTTCTTTTCCAGACCGTTCTTCCAACCCACGGACGGAGCAAGAATCCACTTCACCTGCTTGTCGCGGCCGATCTTCATCACGCCCTGGTGGCGAGCGGAAATGATGATCGAATCATCCGTCGGATCGTATGCAACCGAGTTGACGTGCGCCCAGTTGCGGCCCGTACCGACGCCTGCAGCGTCACCGAACGGTGCGAGCGGTTCGGAACCCACACTCTGACCCTGAGCATCCAGGTCAACGTTCATGCAAACGGCGCCGAGGTCGAGATTCTTGATCAAAGCGTCGCGCGTCGGATCCAAAATGGTGTTCAGATCCCATTCGTCAATCACGTTGCCGGAACGGTCGACTTCGATGATGAAGTCGCGCACGGTCTGAACGACCTGACCGTCAGGACGATGGTAGCGGTACTTGGCAGCACGCAGCAACACATGACCGTTGGGCATTTCCCAGGAAGCATGGCTCAAATCAATATAGCCCGGCGGCAGTTCGTGCTTGGCCACGACGCGACCGGCCAGATTAAGTTCGATCCAGCGTTGGCCCTGAACGAACGTGTAGGTGCCGGCCTTGGTCGGGAAGAAACCCATCGCGTAGCCGCGATCAGCAATGTTGTAGTTGATGCCGTCGTAGATGGCTTCGGGTTCGAGCCACCAACGGAATTCGCCCTGCGTGTCAACCACGTAATTCAGAGGAATCGTTTCGAAAGCGAGAGAACCGCCGGAGGGATTAGCCGCACTCTTACTCATCTTGGGCGTCTTGGGCATGATCCAGTTGACTTCGGAGCCCTTGGGAGGACGCGTGCCGGAGTTAACGAGATACAGACGGTTCTTGAACTTGGGATCAAGCTTGGTGACCTTGGGCTGCGGCAGAGCCGTGATGTTGCGGTTGTCCATGTAGGGCATCGTGAGCGCCGGCGTCAGGATGCTGTACGTGTCGGTAATCTTCTTGCCATCAAGCTTGTAGCTCACGACAACCGTGTTGCGATAGTCGGGATAGAGGCCAAACACGGGAATACCGTCGTTGGAAAGCAACGTCGAGCGACCGACGTCGTAAGTGATGTCGATGCCTCCGTTGGGCTTGCCCTTAACAGTCACTTTGATATCCGTCGGCTGCTTGGTGTTGCGATTGATAACAGCCGTCAAAGGCGAGTAGCCGTAGGGGTTGACGATCACATTGCCCAAATGCGTTCCTTTCGGAGTGGGAGCGGGCGCCATGGATTCGGCACTGGCAGCCATTGAGAAGGCAACGGCAGCGGCGGCAATCGTCAAGTGAAGAATCTTCATTTGTCTTTCTCCTCGTGGTCTAGTCGACGCACCGGCTCATTGTTTTTATTGAACCGGTTCCTTGCAAATCAGTCTATAGAGACTTGAATTTCAAGGAAATCGGCTCATACCCAGATTGGATCGCCACGGGTCGCAACGCGCGGTTGCAGGATTTGCAAAGACGCTTAAGATGGAAACTGTTCCTCCTCAAGAACGGCTAAAACAAGGCGGAGTTTTATGCACAATCAAAGCCACCACAATTACCCTGACAACACTGTTCTTCTGGTTCTCTCTTCGCTTTTTAAAACGATGAGTCTCACACTTACCGGAAACGAACTCGGTACTTCCACGGCCACCATCAGCCGTGCCCTGTCAACCGCACGCGAGTTTTTTGCCGACGACCTTTTTGTCAGAAGCGGACCGCGCATGGTACCCACGGCTCGCATGCGTGAGTTATTGCCCGACATTAACGATGTATTGCAACGGCTCGAGAAGCTTTCGGCGCCGACCGTGTTCGATCCGGCTGATTTATCCCGAACCTTTCGAATTGCGGCAGCGGATAACGGCGTACTCGCCTTTCTTTTCCCTGCTTTCAAACGAATCTTGAAGCAAGCTCCACAAGTCAAGCTTGACGTCATCGGCCTCAACGGCGACCTTTTTGAGGATCTTCGCAACGGACGCCTTGATCTGGCCATGTTCCCGTTTGACCCGATTCCGCCCGAATGCCGCAGCGTTGTACTTGTTGACGAACCCGATGTGTTACTCGTTAAAAAAGGACATCCTTTGGTCGCCATCTACAAGGAAAAGGGAGAATTGTCGCTATCTGATATCCAGGCCTATCCAAAAGTCAAAATCAGCAATGTCACGCACAATTTCTCGGCAGCTGTCGTGCGTTACCATGCCAGCCTCATGGCACATGAAAGCGACGGAGCGAGCATCTCGATGCCCTACTTTTTGGCAGCGCCCTGGATGGTTTTGGAAACCGAAGCCACCGTGAAAATTCTCGAAAAAAACGGCAGGTTGCTTGCTCGCTACCTGCCGTTGGAGGTTTTACCGCTTCCGCCTAGCATTGCCGGCCATTATGAACGCCGCGTAATCTGGCACGAAAACGCTTCGGGCGATCCGGCTTTGCGATGGTTCATCGCCATGCTTCGAGCTTCGTGCCAAGAGCAGGCGCAGCAGTCAACATAACAACCGTCGGAAATTAGGCTTTTTTCACAAAATCACGCATCACCCAGCCGAAGATCATGGCGGCAAGGAAGATGGCCGCAACGATGCAAGCGAGCAGGCAGCAGGAAGCCATGTCCATGAACTTCCACTGCGGAATCAGGTACCAGCCGTCGGAAGACTGATAGAGCTCGATGAACCAGCGCTGCAGATCGCTCAATACGGCGCCGTCAGGAACGACGGGAGCGTCGTAGCCGCAGTCGCCTGTGGGCTGGAACCAGGCCGGAGCCCACTTTTCAAGCGGCAGACCAAACGGAAAGTGCGGTTCCGTCGAGCAACCCTGCATGCCGAACATGGCCATCGGATCGTCGGAATGCACGGCATCGTGAATGCCGATGAGCTTCCACGAGCACATGATTGTGTAAACGAGACCGTAGAGCGAAATCACGTAACCCACAACCTTGGCCCAGAGCGCCTTCGGGTTGATCATTGCGATGATGCAACCCAAGGCCATTACCAGATTGCCGTAGCGAATGTAGACACACTGCTCGCACGGCAGCATGTGCATCCAATCCTGAAACACGTAGTGAGCCAGCAGCACCATGGCGATCATGGCAAAGGCGATGATGCCCCAAGGCCAGCGCGAATCCTGCCAGTCGGCAAGCGTATTGACAGGATCTGTCTTCAGACCACTAAAAAATTTTTTCATCGCAAAAATCCCCCGCCTGCCGCGCTGAAAATTTGGCTTCGGGCTTCAGTGCCGGCTCGGTGTAAAAATCGAAAAAAATACCGGGAGAGACAACCGCGCTTGCAGCCTGCCGCCGTCCCTCCCGCTAGGAGAGAAACAAGAAACCTGTCGGAGTTACTTCATTTCCTTGAGTTCTTTGACCAGATTGACCATACCGTCGAAGTTGCGGATGCTCTTGGTCATGATCAGATACTTGCCGTTGACGACATAAGCCGGGATACCCTGGATCTTGGCCACGTCGTAGGAGGTCTTCCATTCGGCGCACAGAGCCTTGACTGCTTCGTCGTTCTTGGCCTTGTTGAATTCGTCAAGGCTAATGCCCGTTGCGTCCGTCAGAGTCTTCAGGAACGCGGCTTCACCGGACGTCCAGCGTTCGCCCTTCTTGTGATAAGCCTGATAGATGGCGTCCTTGGCCTTCTTAAAGAGCGAATCCTTGGATTCGATCGACACGCCGGCGGCCTTGTCCTTCAGCATGCACATGGCGAGGAATTCGCTCGCAACACGGCCGTACTTGCCCTTGGTTTCCAGATGCACCGGATTGAAAGCAAGGCCCAGTTCCTTTTCGATACGCGGCAGAACCTTCGGATCCACGCCGACGTCGTACTTGAAGCAGAACGGGCAGTCGTAACTGAAGATCTTGGTGAGCTTGCCTTCGGCGTTGACCATGGGCTTGTCGAGTTTCACATAGTCGGTACCTTCGGTAGCGGCCATCGCGGTGGCGGCGATAACCGAAAGGCCGAGAGCAAACAAAGTCTTTTTGAACATTTTGAATTTCTCCTCGCTAACTTCAGCCGATGCCCAGTCAGAAAATCGTGCAGGCAATCGCGCTCAATTCTTAACACTCAGTTTAGAAACAAGATGCCTGCAGAACAATCGAGATTTGCCAAAGGGCACCTGCGTGTTCGTGCAATGTCTAGTTGCAGAAATTAAAAAATCCTTCCCGACCGGGCAAAAACAGCTGCAAAACGCCGCCGTTTTTGCCGGTCTCATGCCGTTACGGAGTTACTTGGAGAAAGCCTTGGCCACCGAAACCGGAAGCGCCTGGTAACCCATCGAACCCACGATCACGATCTCAACGGACGGTTCCTTTTCGCCCCACTTGAACTCGTTGATAACAGGCGAAGCGATGCCGGCCTTTTCACCGGGTTTCAGTTCGGACGGACGGCGTCCCATGCCGGCCGTAGCTGAGTAGACCATGATGGAGTTCTTGTCGGCCTCGTAGCGGGTAAGCGACGTCACCGGGCTGTACCACGCAAAGCCGCGTTCCTTGCCGTATTCCCAAACCTGTTCGGCCGTCATCTTCTTCTGGTCGATCTTGTAGACCACGGCGCGGCTGTACTTCATTTCAGGCAGGGCGGGCTGTTCCATACCGCGGGCGTCTCCGTTGTCGAACACCGTAATGTAGATGACGTTCTTGTCAGACTTTTCATCAATACGGAAGGCCGTATGCTGCGTCCACGAGAAGTCAAAGTCACCTTCTACCTGGCTACCTTCGATCTTGAGCTTCTTGCCGTTGGCGTCAACCGGAGCAAGGAGCTTGTCGGCCCAGGGCTTCTTCCAGCCTTCAGGCGAAGCGAGAATCCACTTCACCTTCTTGTCTCGACCGATCTTGATGATGGCCGACTGGTGACGGGACGACAAAATGATCGAGTCATCGGTCGGGTCGTAGTCAACAGAGTTAACGTGCGCCCAGTTGCGGCCCGGTCCCGTGCCAACGATATCGCCGAAATGATCACTTGCGTCAAGCTTGGCCAATTCCTCGGCAGACAGCGTCTTACCGGCCTGACTTGCGTCAATGTTCAGGCACACCGCACCCTGATCGAGTACCTTCATCACGTTGTCGCGGTACGGATCGAGAATTTCCCACAGACGCCATTCGTCGACCACCTGACCGTTGCCGTCGACTTCGACAATCACGTCGCGCACGGTGCGAACACGCTTGTTGTCGGCGCGACGCAAATCGGCGCTCGCCGCACGGATAAAGGTGTGGCCGTTCTGCGCGTTATCAAGCGAATGCGAGAAGTCGATGTAGCCCACCGGCAGACGGCGGTTGTAAATTTCGCGGCCCATCAGGTCGTACTTGACGTAACGCTGACCGTAACCCCAGGTGATGTTGCCGTCTTCATCCTGCTGGAAGCCCATCATCACGCCCGAGCGATACATCTGCTCGACGTCGTAGATCGGTTCAACGTGCATATACCAGCGCACTTCACCCTTGGTGTCAATGATGGCGTTCATCGGATAGAAGTTCCATTCCATCGCGCCGCCCATCGGGTTGTTCCAAACCATGCGAGTGGCCTTGGCGTACTGCTGCATCAAATTGTTGACAAGGTACAGACGGTCGGAGAACTTCGGATCCATCTTGACGACCTTGGTTTCGAACATATTGTGCGAAAGCGTCGGGTTGCCGCTCACTTCGTGATATACGGGGGCGGTGTAGATCGAATAGGTTTCCGAAATCTTTTCGGTCTTGCCGTGGAACTTGCGCGTGTAGCTCACCTCAACCTTGTTGTTGTAGTCGGCATAAAGGCCGAAAACAGGAATGCCGGCGTGGGTAAGAAGCTGCTTGCGACCCACCTTGTATTTGATTTCTTGACCGTCTTTCTTGGGCACGATGCGCACTGTAGCTTCGGTGAGTTCGTAACCGCCGTTTTTGATGATGGCGGTAAGCGGAGCAATCTTGTACGGATTGACGACGATTTCGCCGAGCTTGCCTTGTGCGGCAAACGTCACGCGCGGGCCCGACGAGCCGCCGGCTGCGGCAGCCGTCCCCGAGAAAGTGCCCGCAACAAGTGCGGCAATGGTGCCCATGAACAAAGAACGACGACCGATGGTGACAGCCATGATTATCTCTCCCAACAAACAGTTCAAAAAACAAAAGCCCGAATGAGCTTTCGCCTCTTTGTTCATCGTAAGCAAGGATCGTTTTTGCCGAAATGGCGATTTTCCTTTCCTTTTTCGACAAAAATGACATAAGCTTTTGTCGATAATCGAAAGCCAAACCAAAGAGAACGTCCCAATCATTCTCCGACGGTTCCTACGTATGCTTTCCTTGCGATTCAACCACTTGCTGGTCGTTCTCAAAATTTACGACACAGGGTCGCTTTCCGAAACGGCCCGGCAGCTGAATCTGACAATTTCGGCCGCGAGCCGCTCGCTTCGTAAGTGTCAGGAGGAGTTCGGCGACGAGCTTTTCGTGCGCAACTACCAAGGCATGGCCCCCACCGAAAAGTGTCGTGCGGTTGTACCCATCATCCGCAAGTTGCTGGCAAACTTCAACGATCTGACCGATACCAAAACATTTGCGCCGGCTGACATCACCCGCACGCTTTCGATTGCCGCCGCCGACAATGCCGTCGTGATGATCCTGCGTCCCGTACTGCGGGCGCTTTTGCATGAAGCACCGCAGATGAACTTCCGCTTGTTGCCTTTGTCGGAGAATGTCTTTCGCGAGCTCGCCGAAGGCAGTGTTGATCTGGCACTTTTCCCGACCTCACTGGGCGAAACGCTTCCCGAACATTTCCACGGTCTCAAACTTTTCGACATTCATCGCGTCTGTTTGCTCCGCAAGGAGCACCCGCTTGCAACAAGTTATGCCCAAGGCAAAAAACTCACGCGAAAAGCATTTCTTAAATACCCGAAAATTGCCGTCGAACTGCGTCAGAATGCTCGGGGCCCCGTGTTTGACATTGATACGTCATCCACACACGACCAACGAAAAATCATTGAGGTGCCGCATTTCCTGGGTGCCCCCTATTTTCTCGAGGACACCAACGCTACGCTTGTGTTGCCGCACACCACCGCAGAGTTTTTCGCCCGAATGCTGCCCACGCTCACCGTGATCCCAATTCCTGGCGAAAAGCGCGTCTATTCCACCCGTCTCATCTGGCACGAGCGCAATCACGCCTCTTCGGAAATGCAGTGGATCCGCAGTGTCTTTGTCTCGACTCTGCGCAAAAACGCATCCGAAGAAAACCAAACTGCCCGCTCGGAGGACCTCTGAGCCATGACGGCGCTTTGGATTCTTTTTTCGTCGTTCTGCAGCGCATGCATTCTCGCAAGCATTCAATGCCTACGGGAAACACTTGCGTTCATTGATGTGGCCTTCGTACAGTTCTTGTTCGTATTGGCCGTCACCGTCGTCGTGATGCTCGTTCGCCAGGTTCCGTTCTCAACCCACGTCTGGCACCTGCACCTGTTGCGATCCATAATCGGCGTAGGGGTCGTCATAACACAGATCATCACCGCCATGAACATGCCGGTGGCGGCCGCCCAGACGCTGCAGTACACCTCTCCGCTTTTTGTGGCTGGCTTCTCTGCGATCGCCTCTTTTCGCAATGGCGAACACATCGACTGGCGCATCTTGGCGTCCATTACGGCGGCTTTCATCGGCATCCTCGTGATGTTTCATCCTTCGGAGCGCTCTTTTCCGGCCGTCTACGTCCCGATCGGATTATTGTGCGGGTTGTTTACGGCCGCCGCCATTCTGATGCTCAAGAAACTGGGAAGCGTCAATGAACCGGTCCCCCGCACCGTTTTTTACTTTCATCTGCACGGTGCCGTCGTATTGGGAGTCTTGGAGTTGTTCTGCGGACAACTTACCGTCTCCCAATTGCAGCAAACGCCTCTGGCTTTGATGCTGATCTTTCTCACATGCGCACAATTTGCCCGGGCGTTGGGCTGGGGCAAAGGCAACACATTCCTCGGTGCCGTTTTCACGTTTTCCGGTGTGGTTTTTGCCGCCTTTATTGACAGCGCCTTTTTCGGCGTCACACCAAGTCTGCGTTCCCTTTTCGGCATGCTCATCATTGTTGCTGCTGCAGCCGCCTGCCTTGGTCTGATTGCCAAAGCTGAAAAAAACGGTAAGTTCGTCCCTACACTTCGATCACAGCCTTCGAATTGAAGTTAAGTTCCTTTCCGGGGCGAACGGTGCCAAGCTGATTGGACACAATGCGTGTTCTACCGTACTGAACATTTCCCGAAACATGAGAGTGTCCGTGAATCCAAAATGCCGGCTGATACGCGTCAATCAAATCACAGCAATCGGCGATGAAAGCCTCCCGAACGGGCGAATTGACGTAGCGCTCGGGCGTAGCCTGCGGCACAGGGACATAGTGCGTGACCACCACCGTTTTGTTCGGATTGCACATCTGAAGCGTCCGAGCCAAAAACGCTCTGCTTTCCGAATGCAAACGATTGACAATTTCCGTTGAAATTGTTTTGCCATCAAAATATATCTGACGATAGTCAACGACTTCTTCTTCGATTTCCGTCTTTTGCAGAGTGATTGCGGACCAAAGCGTTGTCAGTACCAACGAAACTTCTTCGACGTGAACGCATACGTTGTTGGCGTAGGTCACGTTCGGCCGCACAGGAACCTGAAGCGACGCAAGGCCGAGCAGATTCGATCGATCGGCGTGGTAGTCGTGGTTGCCGGGCACAATCCACGTGTGCTGAAAGCTCCGAGCGCACCAATCCCAGAATGCATCAGCTTTGTGCCAGTCGCTCAACAAGGAAATATCGCCGGCAAGAAGCAGGTACTCAGCCGCAGGCTCAAGCGCGCCCGCCAGCACGAAGTCCCGATTGGCCGGTATCTCCAAATGCAAATCGGAAGCGTATTGCAACCGCATGACAAAGCTCCGTTGTTCCGTTCGAAACAACATACCCGAGAAGCAGTAGTGCCGCAACTTTGTCGCCTCCTGTTGCTTTTGCTTGCAGCATCCGGTCGCTGTTTCGGGCAATCCCTAACGAAGGAGCAGGCGCCGTACAGGTATGCTCGAAAAAGCCCCGAGCTCAAGTTCTTCTCAAACCGCCCATAGCGACTTGCAAAAGGACAGCACCATGATCGAATCCCGTCGCCTCTTTTTAGCCGCTCTTATAACTGCCGCTCTCGGCCTCGGCACCGCACCGCTTTCCGCTCTTGCGGGTGACGATGATGACGATGATGACGATCGTCGCTTCGGTTCTCGTCGCTACCGTCGAGACGATGACGACGATGATGATGACGACTGGGACGATCGCGACGATGACGATGACGACGACAGACGGCGTCGCCCCGGCTCAAGAAGGCGTCGACGTGACGATGATGACGATTAACTCAAATTTTCTTTCTCAGTTGTGAAATCGTTTGCATCGTCAAGCATCCGGTGCGTCTGCTTGCTCTTGCCTTGTGTAAATCTGCCCGCAGATGGCAAAAACCCGCTGCACACCGGAACATGCAGCGGGTTTCCTATCCCCAAGGAGAGAAATTTGTATCGGTAGCCTGCTTCAGACTGCCGAACTTGTGGTTGATTACGGCATCGTGAGAGTCACAACGCGGTTATGGTCCACCACTTCGAAGGTGTTGCCCTTCTTAACCAAACCGCGGATATCGGTCAGGTCAGACGGCAGCCCCCAAGCTTCAACAACAGCTTCCTTGGCGATGTCAATCACCACGAGTACGTTGTGGTTCTTGGAAACGGCATAGAGCTTGCCGTCTTCGTACACCATACCCGTGACATAGAGTTCACCGAGCGTGCGCTTGGCCTTGAGGTCGGCAGCAGGTTCGAACTCAGCCGAGAGAGTCCAGTCGGCCATCATGGCCTTGGAAACGACAAACTTCGACTTGTTCTTGTTGTCGGGCACCGTGGCAAGGTAAACGTACTTGCCGTCGGTTGCAGACGAGTGCACGTAGCTGAACTTGGCGCGTTCGGTGCCGATACGGGCGCGGCCGAGACCGCCGACGTGTTCAACCTTGTCGCCGCCCACCATGAAGTTCGCCCAGCCCTTGACGTCATCGGCGTTGGGGTTCCAGCGAGCACGCAGCAGCGACTTGTTCGAACCCATCAGGACAAAGGCGTCTTCCTTAAACGGCGTGATGCTGACGATGTCGAGAACATTGGCGCTGTACCACGGATCCATCTGAGCATGCACGACAGGCTTGAGATTGCTGTCCAGCTTCCAGAAGTCGTACTTGCTTGCCACGAAGTATTCGCCGCGAATCTGAGCCAGAGTGTTGACCGGCTGCTTGATGCCTTCGATGACACGGATCTCTTCTAGCTTGAGCATACCGTTAATGGCAACAGGAGCGTCAGCAGCATCGTGCTTAAAGGTGATACCCAGCTTCTTATCGTTGGCCTTGTAAGCGAAGTCCGGATCCTTCACATCGCGCTTACCGAGGAAGCTGATGCCGTCCCACATACCGTGCCAACTCGCATCAGACCAAATAACGTACTTCGGATTGAAGGAGAAACGGACCGGATCGCCCTGACCCCAGTTGGGCGGCAGACCGGTAGACCACAGCGCCTGGAAGGTGTTGGAAGCCAAAATGAAAGCCACGATGCTGAAGGCGATCTTGTTAAAGCGCGACAGCGGACGGAAGGGTTTGCCCTTCATTTCGGCGATGAGCGCATCAAAGCGCGGTGCCAGGAACACAGCCAGACCGAAGAGCATCACCACGCACCAGAACACGATTTCGGCCCACATCTGAGTGTGAATGCCGAAGACGTCAAGACCGAAGCCCTGACCCACGTCGCGCATGGCGTGATTGCCCAAGTGGCGGAACGACATGTAAAGGCCGAAGGCAGCCATCACAAGCAGCATGCCCAAGTACTTGGGCTTGAAGCCGTAGCGAACCATCATCAGCGCAATGACACCGATATAGGCCATCTGCTGACGTTGTGCCCAGCACAGCGTGCAGGGAGAGTCACCGAGCAGATAACCCAGAATCAAGTTGGCGATGCCGACGGGCAGCAAAACGATGAGAAGACCTCCCCAGCAGACGATGTCGTAGAACGTCTTGGCACGGTTGAGATCGTTGGAATTGATCGGAGCGGAGTAATCAGTCATTTTCTTCATCCTCCCCGATTACAGATTAAGTACGCCAAGAATGCCGGTCGAAACATGACCGACGTACATGAAAGCGACGACCGCCCAGCCGGCAACCGTCAGCCACCACGCCCATTTTTCCTTCTCGGGCTTGAAGATGATGAGCAACACCGCAATGGTGAGCATCAACAGTTCAACGAATTCCATTGAAAGGGACTCCTTATTTGCTTGATCAGCCCGATTCGCCCGAGGCAGACCATCCCCAAAGCAAACCGGCGCGTTCGGGCGATGGTAGGTAAAAACAGCGTTAAGTATCAGATAAGGGTTTTCACCTATAAAGAAAATGTACAGTTATGACTGACAATTCCGTGCTCACAAGAATGGTTCTCAATTCGCCACTAAATATCTTCGGCACTTCAATCGCCCCATAAACTCGAACTTGATGAAATTCGCGACTTTGTGTCTCTTGTTGCTCTCGGCCTTCCACGCATGGGCCGCGCCTCTGCCATCGGCTACGGAAGATTCCGAGGAATGCGAACCGCCGGCCGCCGTTATACGCTCCCCCGAAAGCGTCATTCGCGTGGGATACACCCCGTTCGGCCTGATGATTGATGAGCGGCTCATGCTCAATTCGCTCAAGTCCACGCTCACACCGGAAAAACTTGGCCACCCGGTCACCTTTCGTCAGTACTCGGCACACGACTTGGCCAAAGCTGTTCGGGCTGGAGAAGTTGACATCGTTTTTTCCGAGTCGCCCTTTTATCAAGCCTTGATTTCGGAGGGACTGAGAAGCGTCACAACCTTCGTGTGCGATGTACAGCCCGATCCCAATCGCAACGATGGAACCGCCGTCATTGTCCGAAGCGATTCGCTGGCAAAAACGTTTGAAGATCTCCGCGGAAAAAAGTTAACGGCCGTGTCCCGCGACACCTTCAGCGGGTATCTTTACGCCATTCGCGAACTAGTGCAACGCAAACTCGGCGACCCCGATCACTTCTTTTCAAAGCAAACCTTCGTCGCTGATCGCACGCAAAGCGATGTCAACGAACATGTCTTCAACGATGTCGTGGGCGGCAAGTCCGATGTGGGCTTTCTTCCCCTTTGCGCACTTGAGGAAATGTCCCGACGAGATCCGTCGATTCTCTCGAAAGTTCGCGTCGTTGAGGAGCGTCTCACAGACACCGTCACCGACTGCCGTCACTCCACACCTCTGTATCCGGCGCTGACACTCTCAGTCACACCCCGCATCAGCGCCTCAATGAGCAAAGCCATCACAATGGATCTGCTGATGCTCCCAAAGGGCGAGAACGGCTTTATGTGGTCAGTGGCCAGCGACTTTCAAAGTGCCAACAACGTACTCAAAGACCTACAACTCGGTCCCTACGAATATCTGCAACAAACTGGACTCAAACGCATCTGGCAGGAATATCGGTCGGCCATCATCACGGCTCTCTTGTTGATACTGGCTTTGATCGCACACGGTGCACGCAGCCAGTGGCTCGTGAAAAAACGCGAAACCGAACTCAAAGCGTCAATCGGTTTGCAGCTTGCTCAGCGGGAGAAAATGGAACGTCTGCAGAAAGTGGGGGCCGTCGGGCAAATTTCCGGTCTCGTTGCACATGAACTGAGGCAACCGCTGTCCGCCATCAGCCTTTACGCCGAAGGTCTCGAAGAGATGGTGCGCAACGACGCCATCGGCAAAAAAGAGATGCTCGACATCCTGCACAGCATGACGACGGATGCAGCACGCGCAAGCGACATCGTTGAGCGCGTGCGTCAGTACGCCAAGCAAAAGGCTGAGCTCAAACCGATTTCCGTTCGAGAAGCTTTTGACAAAGCTGACGAAATGGTGACGCATTTCGGCATCGGCAACGTTCCGACGCATGTCAGTGCCTTTGAAGACTCCACTGTTCTCGTAAATCCTCTGGACCTGCAACTGGTGTTCGGCAATCTCATCAAAAACGCCAAGGAAGCCGCTGCGCAACAAACTGATGAATCCCCCCAACTGCTGGTCAAAGCTCAAGTGATGGAGGGCTTCATCTGTATCGAACTCGAAGACAACGGCCCTCCCCTTTCCGATCGTGAACTAGCCGGCCTCAACGAAGTGGTCACAAGCGCCAAACCCGACGGCCTGGGCTTGGGGCTTTCGATTTCGCGCAATATCGTCGAAGGCGTCGGCGGAAATATCGTCTTTAAACGTCGTTTCCGGAACACCGGCTTACGGACTTGTGTGAAACTTCCCGTCTCAGTCGGAACAGTCAGACCTCTTGGAGACTAACTTTTATGCGACGCGTTTATGTTGTCGATGACGACGAGAGTCTGCGAAAAGCGCTCTCCTTCGTGTTAAAGGGATTGGATTGCGACCCCGTTCCATATCCGAGCGCCGAACATTTCCTGACTTACGTTCCTCACAACGAGCCCGGCATCGTGCTTCTGGATGTGCGCATGGGGCAAATGACCGGACTCGAGTTGCAGCAGCGTCTGATTGACACCGGCATCGATTGGCCCGTTATCTTTCTTTCTGGTCACGGTGACCTTGAGATGGCGGTAGAAACGATGATGAAAGGGGCTGTTTGCTTTTTGCAAAAACCCGTACGTCGAGAAAAACTCAAGGAAGCTTTGGATCGCGCAACAGCTCTGTCCGAAACTAAAGCCAACCAGCGGCAAGCCGCTTACGATGCGCTTTCGTCTCGAGAAAAACAGTTGGTCAAATTGGCCGCACAGGGCGTTGCCATGCGCGCAGCCGCAGAGCGTCTCGGAATCGCTCAACGCACCGCCGAATTTCACAAGGCAAGCGCCATGCGCAAACTCGGCGTACACACGATCACCGAATTGACCGAAGTGCTCAAAGACGTAAAGATCTGATAGACCGCTTCGCAATGTTTTTTTCAAAGGCTCAAACGCCATTCATCCGCCGGCTGACACGGGCGGTCTTTTGACACTAGTCAGATGGAAACTGACTTTTTTCGTCTCACAGGAGGAACATGCACCCATTTTCAGTGATGCAGTCTTTCCCGACTGGACGTTTTATAACCCTTTGTTTTTATTGTTTTTTCTGGCTGAAATCGTTTTTTCCGGGTATAAAAAAAACAGCCCTGAGGCTGTTTCTTGGTGCGCGGTACTGGATTCGAACCAGTGACCCCCGCCGTGTGAAGGCGATGCTCTACCACTGAGCCAACCGCGCGCTGAATTTTCAATCTCTTCTCACGAAGAGAATCGGGATTTTACAGACATCTATAAAATTTGCAAGCGTCGCCCAATCGGGCAATACTGGCATCGCGTAAAATCCAGCCTCTTTCCATCCTATCCAGGCATCAAACGGCATGAGCAAGAAACGCATTCTCGGCATCGACCCGGGCCTCAATCGGACAGGCTTCGGAGTCATTGACGCTGACGGCAGCCGCCTGACATTCGTCACTGCCGGATGCATTCATGTGCCCACCGGAACACTAAGCGAACGCCTGGGCACCATTTTCCGAGAACTCTCTGCAGTCATTGCAGAAACCAATCCCGATTGTGCTGCCGCCGAGCAGGTGTTCGTCAACATCAATCCGCGATCCACGCTATTGCTCGGACAAGCCCGCGGTGCCGCGCTAGCTTGTGCGGCACACCACGGTCTTGCGGTAGCGGAATTTTCACCGTCCGAAATCAAAAATTCGATTGTCGGCACCGGCCGAGCCACCAAGACTCAGGTACAAGTGATGGTCTCAACCCTTTTGAAGCTTTCCGGCGACATTCAGGCTGATGCCGCCGACGCCCTAGCCTGTGCCGTTACGCACGCACACGCCATGCAACTGACTCAGGTTCAAGCGATGGCCGCCGTTCCTTCACGCACCGGCAATCGCACGATGACATCGAAAAAATCAAAACGCAACGCCTGGGCTCAACTTGTCAACAACAAAATCAGGAATCAATCATGATCGGACGCATTCGCGGCACGCTTCTTGAAAAAAATCCTCCGGAAATTCTGGTCGACGTCCACGGCGTCGGCTATGAAATCAACGTTCCGATGTCCACCTTCTACAACCTTCCGGACGTCGGACAGGAAATCACGCTGCTAACGCATTTCATCGTGCGCGAAGATGCCCAACTGCTCTACGGTTTCGGCACGG
>OOAJ01000602.1_pt1 | contig 23412 bp, 16 predicted proteins | sample 1671241 | NCBI WGS metagenome assembly OOAJ01 (sample SAMN06348136, study PRJEB24527) | human gut metagenome | biome: human gut; feature: ankylosing spondylitis patient; material: feces | host: Homo sapiens | place: China | collected 2015-10
CCAACCGGAAACCCAAGCTTTCAAATCTTCCCATACACACTCCGGCCAAGACGCATGGGACAAACTCAAGGCATACAACCCGACAGCCGGATAAAAACGGCCACCGACCCACATACCGTTCAGATTCCTCCAAGACCCGAACACAGGAGCACCCTCAGCCCCCTGAATTAAAGGAATTTCCGGACAACCGTCTTTCATCCGGATGCTCACCGGCGAAGCTTCAGCTTCTTGCCTACGGGGCGCCGCACCCGGCCATCCCCAATGCCCCCACCATGTATAATACGGCGAAAGGATATGGAACCAACCATAGGGAAACGGATTCAACCGAAAACGACGGCAACCGTCGGGCAACTTACCGCCTGCCGCCTGCCATACGGACGGACCTCCCAGCCTTTGCGCCAACCGTCGGCAAACCACTGACACCTCGTCCGCACCACGGCCTGCCCCCGCATGGATACTCAGCGTCCGCTCCTCACGCAAATACGCATCTTCTCCCCCTGCGGCCAGCAACCTGTCCAAAGCTTGCTTGCAACGTGCCAGTTCTCCACACTGCGCCTTCACCCATTCGTTATGGGCCATGACTTCATGAAACCCTTCGTCTACCACCGAATGCGTACGGCCGTAATACTCCATTTCCTCCAACATCCTCCGAAAACCGGCCAAACGCACAGACACCAGTCGCGACTCTTTCTGCAAGGCAGGAAGCAAGGTCTCACGATTCAGCCGTTCCGGTCTCGTCACGGAATCGGCAGCCGTCAGCAAACGGCCGGAATAGGAAATGAAAAAGGCATTGGCCCGAAATTCACGCTGTGCAGTTTCGCGCTCTGTAGAAAGCCCTCCCAAGGTGGAATCGGTACGTAAGACATTAAAATACAAGGTGTCGCCTCCCGGTACTCCCAATTCATACCAAGACACCGTGACAGTCTCTGCCACGCCCTCACGGCATGCCCTCTCCGAAGTCGGCCAAAAAAGCAGGCATCCACACAAAATGATTCCTACCGTCGCCGCCCACACTGTTTTGCATAATTTGCTCACGCTCGGCAGAGACGAGCAAGCTTGCCTCTGCCCTCGCTTAATCGCAAATTTCTTTTTATTCCACTTCATACATTTCCCGCACGAAAAAGCCTCATTGCTTTTCTGTCTAATTAAAAACAAAAATACAAAAAGCATTTAAAAGATGTTGCGGTTTTAAAAGAATATAAGTATTTTCGCAGCGATAAATCATTTATTAATTTAACTAACGCTCTATTGTATCATGAAAATCAACTCTCTGCTTGCAGGTGTAGCGCTCATGGCAACTTCGTACACGGTTTGCGCACAAGACAATACCGTGACCGTACAGACTAAGAAAATCGGAGCCGACATCCAGCCGACCATGTACGGCGTGTTCTTCGAAGACATCAACTTCGGAGCCGACGGCGGTTTGTATGCCGAACTCGTCAAAAACCGTTCTTTTGAATTTGTCCCCGACCATTACATGGGTTGGAAGATGTTTGGCAACGTTACGTTGCAGAACGACGGCCCTTTCGATAAGAATCCGCATTACGTCCGTTTAGGTTACGCCGGACATGGCGATATGTGGACGGGCATACAGAACGAAGGCTTCTTCGGCATCGGTCTGAAGAAAGATGCGGAATACCGTTTCTCCGTATGGGCACGCGTGCCGGACGGCAAGCCGGTGACGCTGATGGTCCAGTTCATCAACCAGAACACGATGGATGACGCACAGCAGTTTGTCAGTCAGGACTTGGTTATCGACTCGAAAGAATGGAAAAAATACACGATGGTCATGAAATCCAACCGTACCATCGCCAAGGCCAACCTGCGCATCTTCCTTTCCAATCCGCAACATCGCTCGGGTACGGGTACCGTAGACTTGGAACATGTATCTCTCTTCCCGGTCGACACTTGGATGGGACATGAGAACGGCATGCGCAAGGATTTGGCACAAGCTTTATACGACATGCGTCCGGGCGTGTTCCGTTTCCCCGGCGGCTGTATCGTAGAAGGTTCCAATCTGGAAACGCGCTACCAGTGGAAGCATACCGTAGGGCCGGTGGAAAATCGACCGCTCAACAAGAACCGTTGGGAATCGACCTTTACCAACCGTTACTATCCGGACTATTTCCAAAGCTATGGTCTGGGATTCTATGAATACTTCCTGCTGAGCGAGGAAATCGGCGCGGCTCCGCTTCCCGTATTGAATGTAGGTATGGCTTGCCAGTACCAGAATTGGGACAATGAGAAAGCCCACGCGGCCTGCAATGCCGAGGATTTGAAGCCTTACATCGACGATGCCCTCGACCTGATCGAGTTCGCCAACGGTTCGACCGACACGAAATGGGGAAAGTTGCGCGCCGATATGGGCCATCCGGAACCGTTTAACATGAAATACTTAGGCATCGGAAACGAGCAGTGGGACAAGTTCTATTTCGACCGCCTGAAATTCTTTGTGGAGGCTGTCCGCAAAGCCCATCCGGAAATCCTCATCATCGGTTCGTCCGGTCCCGACTCGGAAGGCAAAATGTTCGACCTCGGTTGGGAAGACATGAAGAAACAGAAAGTAGACCTTGTGGACGAACATTTCTACCGTCCGGTAGACTGGTTCAAAAACAGCATGAACCGCTATGACGACTACGACCGTAACGGCCCGAAAGTGTTCGCCGGCGAATATGCCTGCCACGACCACGGCAACCGCATGAAATGGAACCACGCAGGCGCCTCTATCTACGAAGCCGCTTTCATGACCACATTGGAACGCAACGCCGACATCGTGCACATGGCTACATACGCTCCACTTTTCGCCCACGTGGAAGGCTGGCAATGGCGTCCCGACCTGATTTGGTTCGACAACCTCCGCAGCGTGAAGTCCGTAAGCTACTACGTACAGCAGATGTATGCCAAGAACATGGGTACGAATGTCGTACCGGCCACGCTTGCCACTCCCACTCCCAAAGGTGAGGACGGCCTGTTCACCAGTGCCGTGTTCGACAAGAACACCGGTGAATATATCGTGAAGGTCATCAACACGACGGACAAGGCGCAAACCGTGGATATCAAGTTCGACGGCTTGAAGAAGATAGAAGGCAACGCCGCAACCGTTACCCTGGATTGCAGTGACTACACCTTAGACAACACATTGGATCATCCGAACGCCATCATTCCGCAGGACGGATGGGCAGCAATAGAAGGCAACGTCATCAAAACTACCGTTCAAGGCAAGAACTTCGTGATTTTCAAGGTGAAGAAATAAAACCTCGGACACGAATCTCTATAAACGTATTTTGCGGGTACTCCCTTTACCATGAAGGAAGTACTCGCAAACTTTTTGTCAAAGAACAAGGACGGTATGGAAAACTCAATGCCGAGAAAGGTGCCATCGTGAACGCCTTGTACGGAGAAGTGCAAACCGCCCGTTAACTTTCAAGCCGATATGGGGCTGTGCGAAGATTGGAGAATGCGTCGGCTCCATATCGGCTTTTGAAAAAAACATATCATTCCTTTCCTCTTTTTACCTGTATATTAAGATTCTTTCGCTATCTTTGTACAAACGAAGAAAGGATGAACGTCATTGATTTGATTCAGAACCATAAAGGAACGGCTTTTTCTTTCGAAGTACTGCCTCCGTTGAAAGGAGCAGGCATAGACCGGTTGTTCCATACCATAGATACGCTCAGGGAGTTCAACCCGGCGTATATCAACATTACCAACCACCGTAGCGAGTATGTGTACAAGGACTTAGGGGGGGGCATCATGCAACGCCTCCGCATCCGCCGCCGTCCCGGCACCATAGCCGTAGCGGCAGCCATCCAAAGGCATTACGACATACATGTCGTGCCCCACATCCTATGTAGCGGATATACCCGTGAGGATACGGAGTACATGTTGCTCGACCTGCAATTCCTGGACATCAGCGACTTGTTGGTGCTGCGCGGTGACAAAGCCAAGGAAGACCCGGCCTTTCGTCCCACGGGCGACGGTTATTCGCATGCCACGGAACTCATCGGACACATCAACCGTTTCAATGAAGGTTTCTTTGTCGACGGTTCGCCTATCAAGTCTCTCGGCACGTCATTTTCATACGGCGTAGCCTGCTACCCGGAAAAACATGAGGAAGCACCCAATCCGGAAGCCGACTTGGCCGTGCTCAAGCAAAAAGCCGACATGGGTGCCGCCTATGCCGTCACCCAGTTGTTCTACGACAATGCGAAGTATTTCGACTTCGTGGACCGTGCACGCCGGGCCGGCATCACCCTCCCCATCATCCCGGGTATCAAGCCCTTTGCCAAACTGTCGCAACTCAACGTAGTACCTAAAACGTTCCATTGCGACCTGCCTCAGGCTCTGGCTTTGGAAATAGGAAAATGTAAAACGGACGAAGAAGCCAAACAAGTAGGGATAGAGTGGACGGTGGAACAATGCCGCGAGCTGATCGGTCACGGCGTGCCGAGCATCCATTTCTATACCGTTTCGGCCGTGGACAGTATTCGCGAAATCGCACGTCAAATCTACTAAAGCCATGTTCAGCCAGGTTGTAGGACAAACAGACATCAAAGAACGCCTCCTTCAGGAAGCGCAAGCCGGACGCGTGCCGCATGCCCTGCTCCTGAGCGGCTCTTCGGGATGCGGAAAGCTGGCTTTAGCCGTGTCGTATGCCCAATACCTGCTGTGTCACCGTCCGGGGGCGCACGATGCCTGCGGGGAATGCCCGTCATGCCGGACTTTCACGCATTTCGTACACCCAGACCTCCATTTCGTCTTCCCCATCATCAAATACAAAACAGCGGAAAGTTCCGTATGCGACGTGTATCTGGACGCATGGCGCAAGCGGCTGCAAGCCGGGCTTTATTTCGACTTGAACGACTGGTTGGGCGACATGAAGGCTGAAAACCAACAAGCACTCATCTATGCGGCCGAAGCCGCCCAGATACAGCGGAAACTGGCACTTAAATCCACCTTGGGCGGACGTAAGGCCATGATTGTCTGGATGCCGGAAAAAATGAATGCGGAATGTGCCAACAAGTTGCTCAAACTCATCGAAGAACCGCCCGAACAAACGAATTTCCTTTTGGTGAGTGACGAGCCGGAGAAAATCCTGCCCACCATCCTGAGCCGTACCCAACAAATCGAGGTAAAGGGCATCGACCACGAAAGTTTGGTGGAAGCCCTCCGCAAAACCCATCCCACGGAGGACGTGGAAGCTCTCGCACGCAATGCCAGAGGCAGCTATACCGCAGCACTGAAAAGTCTGGATGCAAGCCGGGACAACTTGCTGTTCTTCGACCTCTTCGTCATGCTGATGCGGTTGAGCTACCAACGCAAGATCAAGGATATGCGGAAATGGAGCGAACAGATTGCCGGCATGGGGCGGGAAAGACAAAAGAACTTCCTGACGTACTGCCAACGGTTGGTGCGCGAAAACTTCATCTATAACTTCCGCAGGCCGGAACTGAACTACCTGACGGCACAGGAAGGGGATTTCGCCAAAAACTTCGCACGTTTCGTCAACGAGCGGAACGTCATCAAAATCATGGACGAACTGAGCGACGCACAACGGGACATCGAGCAAAATGTCAACCCACGAATCGTATTTTTCGACTTTGCCCTGAAGATGATTGTGCTACTCATACAATAACATATATCAAAAAACCGACAACGAATGGAGGAAAAATTCAAACTGAACGGGCCGTGCCGGGGACTTTGCGCCAAAGGTTGCGGACGACAAAATAAACAACTGAACACGTACGATTATCTGGCAGACATCCCGGGTAACGCAGAAGCCACAGACCTCGTGGAGGTGCAGTTCAAGAACACGCGCAAGGGATATTACCACAACAGCAACCGTCTGCCGTTGGAAAAAGGCGACATCGTGGCCGTGGAAGCCACTCCGGGGCACGACATCGGTGTGGTCACCCTCACCGGACGCCTCGTCCCCCTTCAAATCAAAAAGGCCAACCTGAAATCGGAACAGGAAATCAAACGGGTGTACCGCAAAGCCAAACCGGTTGACATGGAAAAGTACGAAGAGGCCAAAAGCCGTGAGCACGACACCATGATACGTTCGCGCCAGATAGCCAAGGAATTGGGACTGCAAATGAAAATCGGCGATGTGGAATACCAAGGCGACGGGAACAAAGCCATTTTCTACTATATCGCGGACGGGCGCGTGGACTTCCGTCAGCTCATCAAGGTATTGGCCGAGACTTTCCGCGTACGCATCGAGATGAAACAAATCGGTGCACGGCAGGAGGCCGGGCGCATCGGCGGTATCGGCCCGTGCGGACGGGAATTGTGTTGTACCACATGGATGAAGAACTTCGTTTCCGTCTCCACCGGAGCAGCCCGCTATCAGGACATTTCCCTGAACCCGCAGAAGCTGGCCGGACAATGTGCCAAACTGAAATGTTGCATGAACTATGAGGTGGACACTTACGTAGAAGCCGGAAAACGTTTGCCGAGCAAGGAAATCACTTTGCAAACCCAAGATGCCGAATATTATTTCTTCAAAGCCGACATCCTGGCCGGATTAGTCACCTATTCCACCGACAAGCATTTGGCTGCCAACTTAGTCACCCTCACTACCGCAAGAGTCTTCGAAATCATCAACATGAACCGCCGGGGCGAGAAGCCTCAACGTTTGGAAAGCGGGGAAGCTGCAGAACCGGCCAAACCGGCTGACCTCGTTGAACAAGAGAGCCTGACACGGTTCGACAAGAGACGGAAAAACAAAGGCAAACGCAAAGACAACGGTAATCCTCGCGGCTCACAATCTTCCAAAGAGACACAAGGCGCGGAACGTCGGGAAGAGAATGCCGGCAAAGACCGCCGTAACCGAAACCGCGGACGGGACAACAAAGAATACAAAGGCGAACAGGGCGGCAACCGCGAGAACCGCCCCGGCAAGGATAAACGCAAACGGGACAGGGACAATCGCTCGGAAAAAGCTGTTAAGCCCGCCCCAAACACACCGGCCGAAAAGACGGAATAGTCATGACCATTCTTCGCACTCCAACGTTCATTGCAGCCGTAAGTATCCTTTTGTCGCTTACGGGCTGCAATGAGCATGTAATCTATCATTCATACCGCCACGTTCCCGAACAAGGATGGAACAGCCGGGATACCTTCACATTCGACATCGACACCGTGCGGACAGCAGCGACCTATCAGTTCGCATTGGGATTGCGTTCGACCGATTCATATCCGTACACCGTTATCTGGCTGGCAGTGGAACGGGAGTTTTCTCATCCGGACACTCTGCATCGTGACACGGTGAAATGCCAGTTGATGGATTCTGTCACCCATCGTATGGGCAAAGGCATCTATATGTACCAATACGACGTGCCGCTTCCTCCCATGACATTGCACCGCGGACAAACCGGACAAGTCCGTATCATACATCTCATGCAACGGGAAGTCCTTCCGGGCATACACGATGTGGGAGTCCTCATCAGCCGCTAAAGCCTTAATCCCTCTTGGCCAGATTGCGTCCGGCATCTATACGCAGGAATACGAACAACAAGATGGTGAAGCCCCACAAGGATGAACCTCCGTAACTGAAGAACGGCAACGGAATACCGATAACCGGCGTAAGTCCCAACACCATTCCCACGTTGATAAACACATGGAACAGGAAAACACTCATCACGCAATAGCCATAGATACGCCCAAAGGCAAAGGGTTGGCGCTCGGCCAAATGAATCAAGCGGAGAATGAGCACCAGGAACAACACCAATACTCCAGCCGCACCCCAGAACCCTTCTTCTTCCCCGACCGTACAGAAAATGAAATCGGTATCCTGTTCCGGCACATACTTCAGCTTGGTTTGCGTTCCGTTCAGGAAGCCTTTTCCTCGTAATCCTCCGGATCCGATGGCAATCTTGGCCTGATTGACATTGTAACCGGCACCCGAAGGATCGTCCTCTAGGCCCAAAAGCACATTGATACGTACCCTCTGGTGGGGTTCCATCACACTGTTCAGCACGTAATCGGCCGAATAAAAGAAAGCCATGGAACCCAAGGCAAACAAGGCAATATAAAAGTAACGCGTGACACGCTCGCTCAAAGCCACATAGCATAAATACAAGATCATGGCCACGCATACCGTAATCAAAATCCAAGTGATGTCGAAGGGAATGACAAAGCCGGAAAAACCAAGAGCCAATGCTATCACGCCCACACCATAAAACAGGATATTCCGTTCCACCGACACCTTGTCACAATAGACATGCACCATACCGATCGTAAAAAGAATCACCATCATCAACACCAGAAATTCTCCGGCGCTGGTGGGGATATGCCCTAACATGACGTGCTCGAAACGTACGCCCACCACAAAGTAAGCCACAGCCGACACCCCGGTAAAAAGCACGGCACCGGGCATCCCCTCCCGATAAAGCATCAGGAAAAAGGCCAGATAGACCAAAGCCGAACCGGTCTCCCGCTGCAAAATAATCAGGACGATAGGCACGACAATAATGGCCAACGTCACCAAAAAGTCTTTCCACCGCGAAATATTATATCCGTAAGCAGACATGAATTTGGCCAAAGCCAATGCCGTGGCACATTTGGCAAACTCGGCAGACTGCAAACTAAAAGGTCCTATCTTTATCCACGAATGGGAGCCCTTGATGTCTCGTGCCAAAAAAGGTGTGACAAACAGCAAGACAAGCAACAGGGCATAAATGACGTATGCAAAGGTATCGTACAACTTCCCGTCGAGCATCAAAAGGATAAAGCCCAATGCCAACGAAGTGCCTATCCAGATAATCTGCATCCCCGAACGGGAATCGAATGAAAAAATGTTCCCCTCCATGTCAAAATCGTAGCTGGCTCCGCAAATGCTGATCCAACCGAACGCCAGCAAGGCCATATATATAAGGATGGTCCACCAATCCAATGAACGCCACACGCCTTTTTCCTTTTCATCTATCCGCCGTACCATAACCGATATGTCTTTGTTGATACATCTCCGCCAATTTCTCGCTTTCGGGCGAGAGTTTGCCGTTCAAATACTGTTCCATCATCAATGCCCCGAGAGGCACACCGTAGTCTGCCCCCCAACCGCCGTTCTCCACATACACGGCAATGGCTATCTTAGGGTCGTTCATCGGGGCGAATCCCATAAACACGGAATGGTCGTGTCCACGGTTCTGTGCCGTACCCGTCTTGCCGCAGACTTCTATACCGGGAATATTGGCTTTACGGCAAGTCCCGGCCAATACGGCCCTCCGCATCCCCTGCACCACCGTTTCGTAATGCCGGGCTTCCACCTTTGTGTACCGCCGCCGGGTGTAAAGCGTGTCTATCTGCTCGTCTTGTATTTGTTTCACCACGTGCGGCGTGATAAAGTATCCCCTGTTGGCTATTGTCGCACCGAGATTGGCGATTTGCAAAGGAGTGGCGTTCACTTCGCCCTGCCCGATGGAAATACTGATTACGGTCAACCCGTTCCATGAACCGCGATAGGCCTTGTCATAAAAAGGGGCATTCGGAATCAATCCCCGTTTCTCTCCCGGCAGGTCGATACCGAGCTTATACCCGAACCCCATCGACACCATATAGTCTTTCCACACCGTCATGGCCTCCTGCACATTCTTGTATTTCGTCCGGTTGCCGAACATGTAATAGAGTCCCCAACAAAAGTAAGCATTGCAGGAAGTTCCAATGGCCGGCACCAACTTGGCCGGTGCCGCATGTCCGTGGCATCCCACTTTCAGTCCGCGATAAATAAACCCATGGTAACAAGGGTAAGCCGTTTCGGGAGTAATGATGCCTTCCTGAAGGAAAGTCAACGCCTGCGTGGTCTTGAATGTGGAGCCGGGAGGATACTGCCCCATGATGGAACGGTTCAGCAAGGGTTTCAGCGGATTACGGCTCAAAGCCAAATGGTTTTTTCCACGCTGCCGGCCCACCATCATACGGGGATCGTAAGTAGGCGAAGACACCATGCACAACACCTCGCCGGTAGAAGGTTCTATGGCCACGATACTGCCCAGCTTGCCTTCCATCAGACGCTCGCCGAGCGCCTGCAATTCCAAATCGAGCCCCAAAGTCAGGTTCTTGCCGGGCACGGTTTTGGTATCCAGCTTTCCGTCCATATATCGCCCTTTGATACGCCCCCGGGCATCACGCAAAAGTATTTGTATCCCCTTTTCGCCCCTCAACTGCTTCTCGTAGGAACGTTCCACGCCTTGCTTGCCGATGAAATCACCATTCTGATAATACTCATCTTCCTCCACATCCGCAGGCGACACTTCACCGATGTCCCCCAAGACCAATGCGGCATACGGGGACTGGTATTGACGGATGGAACGACGCTGCACATAAAAACCGGGAAAACGGAACAACTTTTCCTGAAACACACAGAACTCCTCGGAAGACAACTGGCTCATGAAAAGCTGCTGGGTGTAACGCGAATAACCGGGATTGCGGTGCCGGTCCTTGATTTCGTCCATCCGCTTGATATAATATTCCTTGGTTATTCCGAGGCTCGCACACAAATCCAACGTGTCCACCCCCTGCTGCTCGTTCATGACCACCATGATGTCATACGAAGGTTGGTTGTAGACCAACAACTTCCCGTTACGGTCGGTGATGACTCCCCGCGAAGGATATTGGATTTTCTTTAGGAAAGCATTGGAGTCGGCATTCTTCTTGTAATCGTCGCTCATGATTTGCAATGTGAAAAGCCGGACAATATAAATGAGAACGATGCCCGTAGCCACCGCCCCTATTACATATTTACGCTTTTCCCTATTATAATCAGCCATCCCTTCTGTCCGAAACTTCCAACTATTTATTACCGCGCATCCTCTCCAATACCAATATCAGCACAATGGAAAGCGCGCTGCTGCCCAAGTAAGTATAAAGCATGTCCAAAGCACTGAAGAAAGAAAAGATTTCAAGCATCATCACGGATGCCTGCTGCAACAGTACAAGCAACGTCACATACCAAATGTAATTCCATCCTCCCAACGTCCGGTAGCCCGGCACCATGTCTTCCAGACAGTCTTTGGGCGTAAACAACCGCAAAAGTGGCGGAGCGCACAAGGCCGTCAAAGTCATGGACGCAGCCCCCAAACCCGGCGTTTCGGAAAAGAAATCGGCTCCGAGCCCGACTGCAAATCCCCACAACAGCCACGCATAACGCGAGGTGTTCAACGGCTGGAGACAAAGGATATACACATATATGACAGGAGTAGCATAACCGAAAAAGTGGATATGGTTGAATACCAATCCCTGAAAAACCAGCAAGATGAATGCCCACAACAATCTACTGAAAAAACTCTGCATCATACATCGGCCTTATTTTTCTGATTCTATCTTTTGCTGCAAACTGTCTATCTCCACCCGATTGGGCGTCGTAAGCACACACACGTCCCTCAACCGGGCAAAATCCGTACTCAAATTCACCTGTAACTTATAAGAAAGCCCGTCTTCCGAATTTTCCACCTTCGTCACCTTGCCGACAAACAGCCCTGCCGGAAAAACCGCAGAGAAACCACTGGTCTCTACCGTCATGCCTTCTTTCAGGCGAGCATGGCGGGGTATATCGCCCAGAGAGGCATACAAAGGATGCCGACCGTCCCAACGCAAATAACCGAAATAATCGGTTCCCCGCAAACAACAACTGATATTCGACTTGCTGTTCAACAGCGGCATGACAATCGCATAATGGGGCGAAGTCAGATAGACTATCCCCACAATGCCCGTACCGCATACGACTCCCATCTCGGGTTTCACGCCATCCAGCTCCCCTTTGTTGATGGTCAGGTAATTATTATGCCTGTTCACACTGTTGCTTACCACCTCGGCAGGCACCATGCCGAAACCGTCCAACAGTTCCCTCTGACGCATTTCCGTATAGGTGGAATCGTGTTCCGCACGGTCCAACAACTCCGTCAGTGCCCTGACCCGCTGCTCCAACACCAGATTCTTCCGCATCAGGTCTTTGTTCCGTTCGCCCAAAGCAATATAGGACAGGAAATCCGACTCCCACTCCAACACGCGTCCGGAAACGGTATTGGCAGAAGTGAACCATACACTTCCCTGATAAAGATTGAAACGAAAGAGCAGCAAAAGGCTACCTCCTTCCAACAAGATGAAAAGGAGCCAATAGCTATATTTCTTCAGAAAATCGAATAAGCCCTGCACGGGTTACATCAAAAAAGAAAAGTTGTTCACGTTCTTCAATGCTATGCCGGTGCCTTTGGCCACACTGTGCAGCGGATCTTCGGCGATGTGGAACGGAATGTTGATCTTGTCGGTCAACCGTTTGTCCAAACCACGCAACAAAGCTCCTCCACCCGTCAGGTAAATACCGTTGTGCACGATGTCGGCATACAATTCCGGCGGCGTATTCTCCAACGCGCTCAAGACAGCCGTCTCGATACGGGCGATACTCTTCTCCATGCAGTGCGCCACCTCCTGATAACACACCGGGACCTCCATCGGCAGGGCCGTAATACGGTTCGGTCCGTACACGATATAATCCTCCGGAGCGTCCTCGCCCAATTCCGTCAACGCTGCTCCCACGTGAATCTTGATACGTTCGGCCATGCGCTCGCTCACCCTCACATTATGCTGGCGGCTCATGTATTCCTGGATGTCGGCCGTAAGGTCGTCCCCCGCGATGCGGATGGAATTATTCGACACGATACCGCCCAAGGAGATTACGGCGATTTCGGTGGAACCTCCGCCGATGTCCACTATCATGTTACCTTGGGGAGCCTCCACGTCGATTCCTATGCCGATAGCGGCCGCCATCGGTTCATAAATCAGATACACGTCCCGTCCCCCGGCATGTTCCGCCGAATCCCGTACGGCACGCAGCTCCACTTCCGTAGAACCGGAAGGAACGCCTATCACCATGCGCAAGGAAGGAGAAAACAGACGGCTGCCCGTATGCACCATCTTGATGAGCCCGCGCATCAACTGTTCGCAGGCATAAAAGTCAGCGATGACTCCTTCGCGCAAAGGCCGTACCGTGCGGATATTGTCATGCGTCTTTTCATACATCAACTTGGCCTTCTCTCCCACGGCGATCATTTTGTCCGTACGCCGGTCTAATGCCACCACGGAAGGCTCGTCCACCACAATCTTACCGTCGCTGGTGATAATGGTATTGGCCGTCCCCAAGTCCATTGCTATTTCCTGAGTAAAAGAAAAGAATCCCATCAGCCCTTCACTTCATTTTAATATTTCCAAATCCGTTACCTTCAAACGCCATCCCTTACTTTCCGTTCTCGAAATAAGCATGTATGGCCGTATCGTAATGGCTGCTCACGCCGAACGCACGAGTGGCAAACCAGCGGCGGTCTTCCACATCGGTCTGCGCCCCTTTCCGGTTCAGCAAATCCAACAGCGGCCCATATTCAGCCTTGCTCGGCACGATCACCACATCCTTGAAGTTCTTGGCACCGGCGCGAATCAACGAAATGCCGCCTATGTCTATCTTTTCGATAATGTCCGCCTCGCATGCACCGCTCGCCACGGTATCCTCGAACGGATAAAGGTCCACGATGACCAAGTCGATTTCAGGTATTTCATATTGTTGCATCTGTGCCTGATCTTCAGCCAGCCCGCGACGCCCAAGAATGCCGCCGAAAATTTTAGGATGCAACGTCTTCACGCGCCCACCTAAAATAGAAGGATAAGTCGTCACTTCCTCCACGGCCTGACAAGGATAACCCAACTCCTCGATAAACTTCTGCGTACCTCCCGTAGAGAGGAACTTCACACCTTCGTCATGCAACTTCTTCAACAAAGCGTCCAGCCCGTCCTTATGAAAGACCGACACCAATGCGGTTTTGATTCTTTTCGTTTCAGCCATAGTCTTAATACTTATATACGTTTAAGGCACAAAGATACGAATTTTATACTGATTCACGGTGTCTTATCCTTAAAAAAAGTAGATCCCCAAAAGTTTTTGCAAAAATATCCTTCATCTTTCAGGATGCGAAACAAATAACTGTCATACAGTGCATTACATTCTGAAGGATGTTTCAGGCATCTTTCAGTGTCCTTTCATGGCGGAAAGCGGTAAAAAGTTCTCAGCCAAACGTTTTTTCAATCTCAGTCGAACGATTTTTCAATCTCAGCCAAACGTTTTTCCGTTCTCAGCCGAACGAAATGAAGCCAGGCTGAAAGATGCCTGAAACATCCTTCAGGACGTAACATATACGTAATGAAAGACTTACCATAGCACCTGAAAGATGAAGGACATTTTCGCAAAAACTCCGGGAGAAGGACATGCAATAAGGAATGACACCTTTACGGTCGGGATTATACGGGCATCACCGTTATATCATAAATGACTATACAACTTATTATCCATTCTTAAAGTAAAATTCATTATGGCCTCATTCAAATTGAAATTCCGCCCTTCCGTCACGCAAGGGCAAGAAGGAACCTTGTATTTCCAAGTGATTCATCGCAGGGTGGTGAAAATGATTTATACCGATTTCCATATACGACAGGACGAATGGAATGATACCACCTCCTTTATCCGAATCACCGGCACGCCGGAAAGGCAGGCTTTCCTGCAACTGACGGCTTCCAAGGTGCAGTGGAACACCAAACAACTTACGGCCATCATCACGGACAAGGAAACAGCAAGGGTGGAATATAGCACGGAAGACATCGTATCGGCCTACAAGCGGTTACCGCCCTGCCAGACATGGTTCGGTTTCGTCCGCGACATGGCCGCAAAAAAGGAAAAGACAGGCCGGCAGGGAACGGCCAAGACTTATCGTGACGCATTGAACAGCTTTATCCGGTTCCGCCAAGGAGAAGACATGGCACCCGATGCCTTGGATAAGGAAACGATTGCCCAATATGAGGCATGGTTGAGAAGTTGCGGACTCAAACGCAATTCATCCTCATGCTACCTGCGCAGCCTCCGTACCCTTTACCGCAAAGCTGTCGAAATGGGTCTGACTACGGATAAAGGCATCTTCCGCCACGTGTTCACCGGCTTTGCCAAAACCGCCAAACGAGCCATCCCGTTAGAGTCTGTCCGGACCATCAGGCTCCTCCCCCTGCCCTGCCACTCGCCCCTCGCCTTTGCCCGGGATATGTTCATCCTAAGCATTTACCTGCAAGGAATGGCGTTCGTAGACCTTGCCTATCTACGAAAGTCCGACATCCGTAACGGCGTATTGCAATACAACCGTAAAAAGACGCGGCAAAGTCTAAGCATCGGTTGGGAACCTTCCATGCAGGCTATCGTCGAGGAATATGCCCATTTGACGGTTGGCAGCCCGTACCTGTTACCCATCATCACCCGAACCGACGGCACGGAGCGTCGGCAATATGAAAAAGCAGAACATAACATCAATCGGAATCTAAAGAAAATAGGCCGGATGGCAGGCTTGTGTATTCCGCTTACGACCTACGTGGCGCGACACACCTGGGCCAGCACTATGCGAGACATGGGTTATGACCTTTCGATTGTAAGCACGGGCTTGGGACACGAGAACCTGAAAACCACGCAAATCTACCTTTCTTCGATCGACACCATGGCCGTAACGAAAGCCAACAAGAAGATGATTGACAAGATATTAAAATAAACCCAACCGACATAAAAAGTTTGATTCCCATGGAGGTTGTATAATATGAAGCGGCCACTTGGCGGCAAAGTTAGTAAAAAGAACTGAATCCGTAGCGCTTTGCGCAAATATTTTTTGAAAAACCTGCATTCAAGCCCTCATTTGTTAGACGAATCACGATGATAAGCTATAAAACAGTATTGATTTTAAACGATTTGCCGCCAAGTGGCCGCTTCATATTATACAACAGCACAAAAGCGGTCGCCTGAAAAGGGAGAATAAACCATTCTAAAACATAGGATATGGAAACAGATTTCATGAAGCAGACCGCGCTTCGTTCATCTCTTTCTATAAAAACGGCAGGTATTTGTTGCTGAGGTTCCTCCAGAATACTACCGTTACACCTGAAACAAGGTATCCCATAACTCTTATGCGTCCGGCATGAGGGGAAAATAAGGATTGCACTTCAAAGTTCTGTCGAGAATGACAATACCGGAACATACTGACACGGAAACAGACCGTAGCGTGAAGCCGCGTCGTCACGACAAATTAAATAAGGTGGATTTCCAATGGTTTGTCGTCCGCACCCTTCCCCATCAGGAAAGGAAACTGGCCGATTTGCTTTCGGCTCATCTGTCACACACTCATAATATCCTTGAGGTATATTGCCCTACTCATACCACAGTAAATTTAGAAGACAAAGTCAGGAAGCCACAGACCCCCTTGTTTGCCGGTTATGTATTTGTCCTCTCTACCCAAGAAGCTTTGGTCGATTTCATCGACAAGCAGTATCCGGACGGCACTATCCTATATGAACGCAGAACGGAATCCGGACGTAAGGCTTGCCTCCTGACCATACCCGAAGGACAGATGCGTTTCTTCAAGGATTTCAACGAAAATTATGCGGAACACGTCATCGTTCTGGAACGTCCTTATAATAATTACGCTTTTAACCCGAAAACCGGCGAGCCGAACGAGATTGTCAAGGTCTTGGACGGCCCGTTGAAAGGCCGCGAAGGATATTTGACCCGTTTCCACAAAGAACGGAGACTGGTTTTCAACATGAAAGCCATTGACTCAAACCGTCATTTCGCTGTTTCCATTCCTAATGTCTGGAACTTTCAAGTCGTACGTCTGCACAATACCGAAGGCGACCGTCAAACCATCGGTACCCGCAAAGCAAGGGCTGTCGATTGGCTCATCGGTATGTTGGAAAGCTGCGGATATGACAGAAAAACGCTTTCGATGCTATACGAAATAGTAGAATCACTGGCAGTAAAGCCATCGTTCGCCGAACTTCGCAAAGACCTCATCCGGAAAGGCCATGAAGCATTAAGTCAAAGAATGGCCCGTATGAGCGCCCAAGATGCCGAACTTATCCTGAACCTTGTCCGTTACGAGCATGACAATCCCGGTTATGTAAGAAATCATTGGGACAAGCACGTCATCCGTCCGTTTCTCACCCCTGCTCCGGGCGTGGAATTTGAGGACGGCAAAGACGAAGCGGTATTGCCACACACACATTTCACGGAAATCATCCGAAAGACGGACATTACGGAACAAGCCTACCGCCCCAGCAAGGGCGAGGAAGAATCTATGACCACCACTTATTACAGCCACATCGGTATCATGCCCGACACGCTCCATGGCGGTTACATCCTCTTTGCCAACTGGGACATATTCTTGGGCCAATATTTCCTGACCACAGGTAAGGCCAACGAACGTTTGGTAGAAGGAACGAGCCGGTACGGCAAAAGTGTGAAAGACGGCAAAACTCAGGAAGAAAAGCTCATCAAGTCGTTCCGGAACTTCTCCCCCACGCTCTACCGTGTCCTGACCGATAAGGATTCGGCAGTAAAAGCCCTCCCCCGCCTCAAGATCGGGGAAGAAACCCTGAACGTATTGGCCATTAAGGCCACGGACATTGACAGTGCCAAAGAACGACTGGCCACCACTTGCATCGAAATCTGTAAAGAAATCAACGCGACCACACATCTGGCCGTCTGGCGCAGGTATTTGCAGACAGTGTGGTTGCATCAATAGAACATAAAGTTCACCTTAACACACTGATATACAAAAAGTGTTAGCCTTTTTTAAAACAAAACTCCTTGTAGGGGAGGTGAAGAAATAAACCGCTTTATTTTTCAGTTATGGCCAAAGTTTTTCTGTCCCACAGCAGCAGGGACAAAGAATTGGTAAGACGTGTAGCAAATATTTTAGGGAACAAGAACTGTACCCTTGATGAGATTTCTTTCGAAGCCGGGCGGCAAACACTGCCAGAAATATTCAGGGAGTTGGACTCATCCGATATTTTTGTCCTGTTCATATCAAACGATTCACTTAATTCCAAATGGGTAGAAAAAGAAATAACCCATGCGGAACGCAATCTTACAGAGGAGTTCATAGACCGTATCCTATCGGTCATCATAGACCCTACGGTAACCTATCGGGATACACGGATTCCTGAATGGATTGCAAAGCCTTACAACTTGAAGTACACGCGGAACGAGGCATTGATAACCAAGAAAATCAAGCAAGCCCTGCGTGAAGTATGTTTGAAGAACAACAAATTCAACCGTGAACGGGAAAAAAATTTCGTCGGGCGCAACGCCGAAATGGAACGCTTCGAGAACGACACCAACAATTTGGACGGTTGGACACCCACATATATCATTGCCTATAACTTTTTCGAGGGGATAGGACGACGCACCTTTTTGAAAAACGCGCTACGGAAATCCAATTACATTGAACCGTATTACGAACCGGTCATCATAACGATAGACGGAAAAGAGAGCGTGGAAAATTTCATATACAAACTCAACACGGTGAACCCAGACGACGCAGTCATGGCCTTTGATTTTTCCGCCGAGACACTGGAAACGAAAGTGAATATTGCCAAGGACATCGTAAAGGAGTTCATGAAGTTCCGTGAAATCATATTCATCATAGACGACGGGGGAATCATATTACCCAACCATGAGATTGTCGGCTGGTTCCGTGATTTAGTATGCGACGGGGCCTTCAAGAACAACTTGGTGTTCTGTCTTGTCTCACGATACAAACCCAATGACATGGCATTACGTGAGGAACATCGCTCGCTCTCCTACCGCATACCGGAATTGACCAAAACAGAAACACGCAACTTGTTCCTGAAACTGCTACACATCCACCACATGGATACCGTATCCCGCACAGACAAAGAGTTCTTCCTGTCCCATTTAGGAGGCATCCCCTCACAAATCAACCTCGCCGTTTACATGATGGAAAGCGATTTGCTCAATGCCCGCCGGAACATAAGTGAAATTGTGCAATATTCGGATTTCTATTGCAGCACGTTGCTTGAGCAGGTAAAGGCTGACACCTTAACCTACCAAATGGTGTTGCTTCTGGCCCGTAACGAAATTATCAGCCAGTCCCTGATAGAGAAAGTGTTCGGCGAAGGGGAAGAGACATTGGACGCCCTCCAAAAGCTCTATGACCTGTCATTGTACAACTATGCCTTAGGCGGATATGAGTATGTCAAACTGAACCCCACGGTGGCGGATTACATCAACCGCTCCAAATTAGCCTTGAACGAACAATATTCCCACAAGCTATCACAAGTAATGAAGCAAACCCTCGCCGAGGGACTGGACGAGGCATTAGCGGATGATTATTCGGAGTTCATGCTGACCCTACAACAGATGTTGGAAAAACGCATGAAGATTCCCGCCAAATACTTCATGCCGTCGCTCATCTTGAAGAATGTCATAAAGGAATATGACAGTGGCCATTACGACTATGTCATCTCTTTGTGCCTCGACTTGCTGAAAGAAACGAACTACGACGAACAAATCCTTTGGGAAACAAAATACAGGCTGACATTGGCTTACGCCCGCACAAAGGACGAACGTTTCTTCGACTACATCGGGAACTTCGACCGTGGGAACAAACTTGATTATTATTTCCTTCTTGGTTTCTATTACCGCCACAAAGGAGAATTAGCCCGCGCCTTGGATTACTATTCCAAAGTGCTCAAGCTCGCACCGGACCACTCACGAACCATGCGCGAGATGGTGAATATTCGTTTGTCTTTAGGCAAATACGATGAAGCCCTGGACCTGGCACGCCAGAACTACCTGAGCCGCAAGACGAACATCTACCACATCCAGTCCTACTTCATTGCCTTGATTCGCCGCCGGAGGGCTTTGTCCAACGACGACCGTACAGAATTGCAAAGACTGATAGAAGAAGTGGAACGCAGCAACCACTCCAAAGCCACAGACGTATGCCGCTGCATGCAAGGCGAATATTCTTATTACGTGGAACATGACATACAAAAAGCCATATCCATCCTGAATGAAGCCCTGAAAATCAACGAAAACAAAATGTACCCCAAAAAGTCGCTATTGGAAATCTACCGCAGGCAGGGCATGATTACGGCAGCAAAGGAACTGGAACAGCTAAAGGTGGATGAATAATCGAACATCACGGAATCATGCAGAACTCATCTCAAAACAATAAAAGGATAGCGAAGAACACAATGCTACTATATTTAAGGATGGCATTGTTAATGGTTGTTTCTTTTTATACGTCACGAATTATATTAAAGAATCTTGGAGTGTCCGACTTCGGGCTCTATAATGTCGTTGCAGGGTTTATTACCATGTTCGGATTCATCCAAGGTTCAATGGCGAATGGAGTCCAGAGATTCATGTCGTATGCAATCAAAAGACCTGATGAATATGACGTTGAAACTATTTTCAGGGCAAGTATGCGCATTCTTGCCATATTGAGCTTTGGCATACTGATATTGGCAGAAACCATAGGAGTCTGGTTTCTATATAATAAAATGACAATACCCATAGAACGGATAGATGCCGCCTTATGGGTGTTTCAATTATCATTACTGCAATTAATAGTCTTACTTTTGAGCGTACCGTACACGGCCATGATTGTAGCATATGAAAGAATGGGTGCTTTTGCATACATCTCAATATTAGAGGCTGCATGCAAACTTTCGATTGCGTTTTTGCTTGGCATAGTTTCAGCAGACAAACTTATATTATATGCAATTTTGATGTTTTCGGTACAATTGCTTATTAGAATTGTATATACCAGTTATTGTAACCAGAAGATTTCCAAAATGACATTCAAAGGCAAATGCGACTCCGCCATAATACGAAAGCTATTGGGGTATATAGGCTGGAATACGACATCGTTGTGTTCAGAAGTAGTACAAGTACAAGGAATAAACATATTATTAAATTTGTTTTTTTGACCTATTGTGAATGCGGCAAGAGGTATTGCCATGCAAGTAATGGGCGTAATACGTAATTTCAGTGTAAATTTTTTAATGGCTACCAATCCACAAATCATTAAATCATTCGCATCAGGAGATATTGCATACACAAAAAGCCTTATTTTCAAATCATCAAGGTTTGGTTTCATCCTTATGTTCTGCATCTCTTCCCCTATCATGTTGATAACGGACGACTTGTTAGAAATATGGCTAACAGAAGTACCATCATCTACCGGGGATTTCGTAAGATTAATAATATGCGCGACAATCATAAGTATAACCGCAGATCCAGTCAAGACGGCAATATCCGCCACAGGCCAAGTCAAACACATTAACATTTGGATGTCTGTGATTCTTTTATCCGTGATACCGCTATCCTATCTTTCCCTCGAAAAAGGATATGACGGACGTATTGTATTTATTATCCAAAGTATAGCCAATTCTCTCATACTGTTAGTCTCTTTATGTTTCTTGAGAAAACACATAGGTATAAGTAAAACGGAATACGGCAAGAACGTTCTAACAAGGATATCAGCGATTATATTAAGTGTGGCTTTGTTTGCATTTACAATAAAAACGCTATTACCCAATACTTTTACTTTCAGGTTATTGGAAGCCATATGTGTATTCCTAACATCCATAATCATATCATTCTTATTGGGAATAACAAGCAAAGAAAGAAATTTCATAATACAACTCATAAAGAAAAGATTAATAAGATTTTAGACCAAGCCCTTCTTCTTCCGGGAAAGTTTGCAGGAATGATTTTTCCCTATAAATTATCCGTATTGCTTAAACCATTCTTAAGACGTTTTTATACAGGATGGATTCGTCGGAATTTTAGCCGCATCGGACACAACTCGCTAATATGCGAAAACGTACGCCTTGTAGGGGGGCAAAATAAGCATAGGGAATGATTCCACGAAAACGCCCACTATCCACCAAAGGACCTATCGTAATAGGTTCGTACACATGGATCGGGGAAAACGTTTGCATAATGCCAAATGTAACTATTGGAAAGTATTGCGTAATTGGAGCCAATGCCGTAGTTACGACGTCTTTCCCTGACAGTTCAATTATTGCAGGAAACCCTGCCAGATTAATAAATACTATACAATGATGCAGAAAATCAAGAAAACAATAAGCTCTATTTCCTCCGTCTGCCACGTGGTTGGTATTTGTCAAGGACTTTACGCATACCTTTTACTATTCGTTGCCAAAAGGGTAAAAAGCCCAACCCTGATAGAAAAAAAGCATAACATAATAAGGGATTATATAAAACGAAATTACAGCGATATAACTACAAGCACAAATTTGTCAGAAAGTATAATACCTCACAAAACGTTGGACAAGAGACATAATGTATGGGTCTTTTGGTATCAGGGAAAAGAAAACATGCCACATGTCGTGAAACGTTGCTATGAACGACTTTGTACCAAAAACATATCGAACGATTGTGAAATCCACCTGATTTCCAAATATAATTTGGACGAATACCTGACTTTCCCTGAATACATCATCCAAAAAGTTGAAAGTGGAACCATCACCATTACTCATTTTTCGGATGTATTACGCTATGCTTTGCTATATCATTACTCAGGCTTCTGGATAGATGCGACGGTATGGTGTGAGCAACAAATTCCGGTTTCCATATTCAAGAGCAAGTATTGGACAATAAGGTTGCCACGTCCGCAATATACAATATCGGTCTCATATAAAAAATGGTCAACGTTTATTCTGTGGTACAGAGACATACACGATCCTTTGGCCAAGCACATGTTGAACCTGTTTATGGCATATTGGCAACGAGAAGACAGCCTTGTCGACTATCTTCTCTTTGACTATCTTCTCGAGTACTCGATCGATAGTCAAAGAGAAGGAAAAGAATTCCTTTCCATTGCAGAAAGTAATCATCACCTTTATCATTTAATGCAAAAAATGAAAAACAATTTTGTACCACAGGAATGGAATGAGATGAAATCCGACACTAAATTCTTTAAGCTATCCTACAAAGGGCACGATGTGCAAGCGGCGATGGACAATCCCCGATCATATTATAATATAGTCATTTCTAGCAAATGAAAAATAAAGTTCACAACAAACTGCGCATATTCTTCTATGTGCTGTACGCATATCTCATTTCATCAATAATCTTTCCTTCGAGTGACAACTATGGCTCAACGGCTGACTATGGTTTTAAGCGGCTGATTCCGCAACTTCTATCAACATTGGTCATTGCCCTGTCCATACCATGCGTTTTCAAGGCATTGAAGTCAAATATTTTATCAATAAGGACATTTTATATTTTTGCCTTAGTTACTTTCGTGAATTTCCTCGTATCACTATCTTCTAATGGGTTCTCGTTATTCTTCATGGCCGACCAATTCAAAATATTCGTATGGATATTTCCTATATATTATTTATATGGCATATTCAACCGTCTCGAACAAGACAAGATACAACCGATTTTGAAGATGTATATATTCTTATTTTATACATATCTGATAATTGCCATTTTCCAAGAATATGCCTTCCGGACTACAGGAAGTATTGAAATACTAACTGAAGGACAGGGTGTTTACT
>OOAJ01000672.1_pt1 | contig 21494 bp, 17 predicted proteins | sample 1671241 | NCBI WGS metagenome assembly OOAJ01 (sample SAMN06348136, study PRJEB24527) | human gut metagenome | biome: human gut; feature: ankylosing spondylitis patient; material: feces | host: Homo sapiens | place: China | collected 2015-10
CCTATGCGTCCCGAAATGACTGAAGTTCAATAGTTTACATTTGTTGTCGATTTCGATAAGCGTTGGGTATATACAACTTAGGGTTTACACCATTCAAGCGGGAATATCACCCAAAGCGGAAAAAAAGCCCAGTGCGACAGTCGATAATGCTCCTAGATATTAGAAATGTCGGCTGGACACAGTCTTTCATACCTGAGTAAGAATGAAAGAAAACTGGTGCTGGAAGATTTTTAGATCAGTGTTCAAATTCAAATAATGCAGAAACTCGAACGCCGCAGAGCTCGAGTTTTGCGATGTTCGATTTGATTTCGGCGAATTGCGAAAAAGATGTTCGTCAATTTGCCTGATCACGGGGCTGCTGCAGCAATTATTTCGTTTCAACACGCACGCCGTCCGAAGCGGCATGGAGCACATGGCTCGCAAAATTCGGATGACGAGCACGAACGAGTTCGATGAAACGCTCGGCAACGGTCTCAGACTTTGTGAGCGCAATCATCGTTGAACCTGATCCGCTGATGAAAAAAGCAGGCGCTCCTGCAGCCTTGGCAGAGGCCCGCACAGAGTCGTAGTCTTTGATGAGCTTGCGTCGGCAGGGTTCATGAAGCACGTCCTGACAGGCTTCGGCCAGAAGTTCTTCGCTGCCGGAGCGGAGCGCCTCAATCATGGCAATGGCATGAGAGGTCGTAAAGACGCTGTCTTTAACGGCGATTTCTTTAGGCATTGCACGTCGGGCGTCAGCCGTGCGCACTTCATAGTCAGGGATGATGACGGCAAACTTCCAATTTTGGTCAAGCGGCATACGCAGCGCGTGAAAGCGTTCATCCGAGGCAAAAGACGCGGTGAAGCCGCCGAATGTCACAGGGGCCGCGTTGTCAGGGTGACCCTCAAAGCGAGCGCAAATTTGAAAGAGCTCGTCCTTCACAAAGGGACTGCCGAGGAAAGCATTGGCGGCGGCAGCGCCGGCGGCGATGCAGGTGCTTGAACTCCCCAGGCCGCGGGCAACGGGAACCTCTGCGTCAATGTGAAGCTTCACGGAAAAGGGCGTCTGCCCGGCTTCACGGAAGACTTCTCGAAAGCCCTGAAGCACCAGATTGTCTTCATTTTGAAAAGCTTCCGGGCAGCCGGAAATCTGGAGCGCTTCAGCACGCTCAAAAGTGAAAACGGAGTAGAGCGAAAGTGCCAGGCCGAAGATGTCAAAACCCGGGCCGAGATTCGAAGTGGAGGCCGGAGCACGTACGGTGATCTGCATGAGACTGCTCGCGATGGAAAGAATAGAGATGAAGCAGCGGCAAAAGGGCTCCATGCCGCTCGGCCGCTGCCTATGATTTGCACAGCGTCAGAGCTTGGCGGCTGCGGCAAGCACGCGTTCAGGCGCCTGATCAACGTCATAGACCGCGTTGAAGCGCACGGACTGCGTGCGAAGTGCTGAGAGGCACTGCGGGGGTTCAACACCCGTGGAGTCAGCAAGCGCATCCATATATTCAAATGCTGCGGCTTCCGGCGTCGTGCTCTTTAACTTCAGGGGACCGTAAAGGGCATTGAAGACGTCGCGGCAGAATTTGAAGGGCGAGGCAGTGGAGAGCACCACCATCGGCACTTCCGGAGACGCCTGCTCCTGCGCAATCTTCCAGGCTACAGCCGTGTGCGGGTCGATGAGCCGCCCGGTGGTTTCCCAGGCTTCGCGCACAGCGTCGGACGTTTCGGCATCGTCAAGCCAGCCGCAGCCGTAGACGGCGCGGAATTTATCGAGCAGTTCGGGTTCGATCCGGTAGATGCCGTCCGCTTTCAAAGCAGCCATGCGTGCGGCCGTGCGCACGGGATCCATGTCGTCGAGATAGTAAAGCGCTCGCTCGAGGTTGCTCGAGACCAGAATATCCATCGACGGCGAAGACGTCCGCACGAGATCTCGGCGGCGGTCGTAGACGCCCGTTTCGAGGAAGTCGCTCAGGACATGGTTGGCGTTGCTCGCAACGATGAGGCGGCGAACGGGGAGCCCCAGCGTCTTGGCAAACCAGCCGGCAAGCACGTCGCCGTAATTGCCGGTCGGGACGCAGAAGTCGATGCGTTCGCCCTGACGGATAACGCCGGCTTCTGCGAGCTGGCGGTAGGCGTCAAAGTAATAAACCACCTGCGGCGCAAGACGGCCGATATTGATGGAATTGGCGCTCGTGAGCGTAATGTTCCGCGCGGCGAGCTCGGCTTTGAGCGGCGAAGCGAAGAGCGCCTTCACCGCGCTCTGAGCATCGTCGAAATTCCCGCGGAGCGCCGCAACTTCCACGTTGACGCCTTTTTGCGTTGCCATCTGCAGGCGCTGAATAGCGCTCACGCCCCCGTCAGGGTAAAAGACTGCAATGCCGATGCCCGGAACGTCAGCAAATCCTTCAAGCGCGGCTTTTCCGGTGTCGCCGCTCGTTGCCGTGGCAATCACAAGTCGGCGGCCGGTGCCGGCCAAGGCGCGGCTCATGAGCTGAGGGAGCATCTGGAGCGCTACGTCCTTGAAGGCGGCCGTGGGACCGTGATAGAGCTCAAGGAGGTGCATGCTGCCGATTTTCGTCACCGGAGTGACCGCGGGATCGGCAAAGGTATTTCCGTAAGCCGCCTCCACCGCGCCGGCGATTTCTTCGGCGCTGAAGTCTGAGAGCAGCGTACCGAGCACACGGCGGGCAGCGCCGGCATATCCGCCGGTGAGCGAAGCCGGGTCGATGTGAAGCTCGGGCAGCTCGTCGGTCACAAAAAGACCGCCGTCGGCGGCCAGACCCTGAAGAACAGCCTCGCGGCTGGTGAGCTGCTGAACGAGGCTGCGGGTGCTGTGATAGCGCATGATGCAATGAACTCCTGCTGTTTTCTTTGAGGTGCGGCGGCTTCTTTCAGTCTTCAGTCTGCCGGTTTTTTGCTGCGGTAAGTCTGCCGGAGACGGATAAACGTGTAAAACATGAAAAACAATTTCTTATAGAAGTGTTTTTGTCGCTTAAGATGTTGGGCAGACGCACGCTGATTGGAAATCATCCTACTCAACGCAAACCTCTGCGGGGCGAATGCGGTTCAAAAGGGCGCTTTTGCACAGAATTCTTTGGCCTTTGTCCGTATTCGCGCAGAACATCTAAGGTTTTTTACCGTCATTACTGAGATATTTTCCCCAAGGGCACTCAGGTAGGATAGTCCAAAGACGCACGCGAAGCGGCGCTTGTTCGTGAAGAACTCCAGCGCGCGGAATATTGAAGTCTTCCTCCGGCGCACCTGCGGATTCGAATCCGGTCGGCAAGCCTCAGGGGAAGCGTCAAGCCGCGAGCCTTGAGGTCCTTCAGGATGACCCGCTGCCATCTATAAACACCTATCCAGCAACCTCAGGCGAAACGCCTGAACATCATCTCAACGTTCAAACGTCAGCGCCGCGCAAAGTGCTTTGCCTGTAGGGAGAGCGGCCGCGCGCGATGCGGTGCCGGTTCTCGGAATTCACAAAAAACGGGAGCTGCCGATGAATCCATTGAATCAGACGAGCTTTCCGCGCCCGCCGGCGCGCTTAGAAATGCCGTCGGATCCGCAGGCCATCGGCTCCGATGCTTTTGCGATTCCGGATGAGCGACATGAGGACATTGGAACGGAGGAAGACATGCTCAAGATCGGACTTCTCGGCTTTGGGACGGTTGGCCGCAGTATTGCCGAACAGCTCGCCGAGCGCGACTGCGGCATTGAACTGCGCCACATTCTGCGCCGCCCGGGGAAAGCCGGCGGCCCGCTCATGACAGAGCATTTTGCCGAGATCATCAATGATCCTGAGGTTGATGTGGTAGTGGATGTGCTGGCCGGCATTGAACCCTCCCGCACGTATATCCGTGAGGCGCTCCTCGCCGGCAAAGCCGTCGTTACCGCCAACAAGGCTGCGCTCGCTGCCAACTACGAGGAGCTCCTCGGCATTGCGCATGCCAAGGGGCTGCCGCTCCTCTTTGAAGCGAGCTGCGGCGGCGGCATTCCCTGGATTGAAAACCTCAAAAAAGCCGCGCGCATCGACCGCATTGAGTCCATGCACGGCATTCTGAACGGCACGGGGAACTTTATCCTCGACCGCATGGACCGCTTCGGCATGGATTTTGATGAGGCGCTCAAGGAGGCGCAGGCGCTCGGCTATGCCGAAGCTGATCCGACGGCTGACATCGGCGGCTTTGATGTCGCCAACAAAGCCGTTATTTCCGCTTCTGTGGCGTGCGGCGCCCCGTTTAAGGACGATTTTCCGGTGCTCGGCATCGAGAAAGTGACGAAGTCCTTCCTCGACGATTTAAAACGCGAAGGCAAAACCCTTCGCCACATGATGCTTTTTAAGCGCACCAACAACCGCGCTGCCTTGGGCGTTGCGCCTGTTGTGCTTCCGCTCGAATCACTTGAAGCACAGGTGCGCAGCAACTTCAACTGCGTGACGCTTGAGGGCGACCTGGTCGGCAGACTCTCTTTTTACGGTCAGGGCGCCGGCGGCCAGCCGACCGCCGATGCGGTCCTGCAGGACCTCACAAGCATTCGAACACGGCGGGTCGAGCCCCCCGTCTATGACGCGGGGCTGCTTCGCGGAGCCGGGCTTACCGCCCACGGGATTCTGCCCGACCGCACCCTCGAAGAACTCGCCCGTGCTGCCCGCGAAACCGGCGAATTCATGACCTTTCAACCCGAACCCTGAACCCAACAGACTCTCTAATCATGCTTAAGATCACGAAATTCGGCGGCAGCAGCTGCGCTTCCGCAGAACAATTCCGCAAAGTCAAGGCCATCATCGAGGCCGATCCGTCACGACGCTTCGTCGTTATTTCCGCTGCCGGGCGCAAGACCCCTAAAGACAATAAGCTCACCGATCTCCTCTACCTCTGCCGCGCCCATATTGAATATCACGTGGACTGCCAGCCCGTCTTTGATCTGATTAAGGGGCGGCTCCTCGAGATTAAGAACGAGCTCGGCCTCGATACGCCCATTGAGGAAGAGCTCAGCCGATTCCGCGAAGCGCTCCCCGACCTCACGATTGACGACATTGCGAGCCGCGGCGAATACTTCACCTCCCGTCTGATGGCCGATTTCCTCGGCTTCCCCTTCGTGGATGCCAAGGACGTCGTAGCGATGGAGTTTGACGGCACGTTTAATTTTGAGAAGACGACGGAAAACCTCAAGGGCGTTCTGCAAAAGAACAGCCGCTTCGTTATGCCGGGGTTCTACGGCACGACGCCTGACGGCAAGATCAAGGTGATGACCCGTGGGGGCTCGGACATTTCGGGTTCCATTCTTGCGCGCTGCCTCAAGGCGGACCTCTACGAAAACTGGACGGACGTATCGGGCTTCCTGATGGCCGACCCGCGCATTGTGCCCAATCCGAAGAACATCGAGAAGATCACTTATGCGGAGCTGCGCGAACTCTCCTACATGGGAGCTAGCGTTCTGCACGAAGACGCAATATTCCCGATCCGCGAATACAACATTCCGATTCACGTGCTCAATACCAACCGTCCGCAGGATCCGGGCACGCTGGTGCTCGACAAGATCTCTGACCGCGACACGGGGCCGCTCGTCACCGGCATTGCCGGCAAGAAGGGGTTCCTCTCGATTGAAATTGTCAAGCGCAACATGTCCACCATGGTGGGCATCGTCTCGGGCGCGCTCGACGTGCTCAACAAATACGGCGTTTCAATTGAGCATCTGCCGAGCGGCATTGATTCCTTCAATGTCGTTGTCAACAAAAAGGATGTTGAACACAACCTTTACGAAATCCTTTCGGAAATCAAACAGGCCATTGCGCCCGATTCGATCCGTGTGCCCGAACCGATCGCACTGATTGCCGTTGTCGGCCGCAATATGAATGCCCGCGTGGGATCGTCCGCGAAGCTCTTCGGCGCCTTGGCCGAAGCCAACGTCAATATCCGCATGATCTCGCAGGGCTCGAGCGAAATCGACATCATCGTCGGCGTCTCTCAGCAGGACTTTTCGAAAGCCGTTCAGGCGCTCTACAACACCTTCACGAAATAAGCTTAGCGGCGCAAGCTGCGCCGAGGGAAGCGGGCTGCCTGCCGGCAGCCGCCTCTCCCTCGAGCGGCAGAACGCGTTTTTTGAAGCTTCCACGATGAACTGAATTCAAGCAAACCCAGAGGAATTCCATCATGACCGAACCCAAAGCACTCAAAGTCGGCATTCTCGGCGCCACGGGCGCCGTCGGCGAACAGATGATGATCGTACTGGCCGAGCGCAATTTCCCTGTTGCTGAGCTTCGTCTTTTTGGCAGCTCGCGCAGCGCCGGCTCGAAGCTCGCCTTCAAGGGCAAGGAGTACGAGGTCGAAGAGGCCAGTCTCGAACGCATGAAGGGGCTTGATCTCCTCTTAGGCGCGGCTGACAACGATGTGGCCAAGAAGTTCCTGCCCGACGCCGCCAAGCTCGGCGTTACGGTGGTCGACAATTCGAGCGCCTTCCGGCTGGATCCGGAAGTCCCGCTCGTTATCCCTGAAGTCAACCCCGAAGACGTCAAGTGGAGCAAGGGGCTCATTGCCAATCCGAACTGCGCCACGATCATCGGTCTTACGGCCATCGCGCCGCTGCACCGCAAGGCTAAAGTGAAGCGCCTCATCGCTTCGACCTATCAGGCCGTTTCCGGTGCCGGCAAGGGCGGCATTGATGAGCTTGAGGCTGAGGTGAAAGCGCCGGCCGGCACGCCCGCTCCCTGCAAGGTCTTCCCGTATCCCATCGCTTACAACCTCATTCCGCAGATTGGCGGCTTTAACGATGAGGCTTATACGAGCGAAGAAATGAAGATGCAGAACGAAGGCCGCAAGATGCTCCACGACGACAATCTGCTCGTCTCCTGCACCTGCGTGCGCGTGCCGATCATTCGTTCGCACTCCGAGGCGCTTACGATCGAGTTCGAAAACGAAATCTCGCCCGAAGAAGCCCGCGAGCTTTTGAAGGATGCGCCGGGCGTTCGCCTTTGGGATGAACCCGAGGAGAAGCACTATCCGATGCCGCTTCTGACGAGCGACCAGGATCTCGTCTACGTCGGCCGCATTCGCCGCGACCTTTCGGCGCCTAAGGAGAGTTACAACCGTTCGCTCGTGCTTTTCTGCTGCGCTGATCAGGTCCGCAAGGGGGCGGCAACCAATGCCGTGCAGATTGCCGAGCTGGTGTTCGGCTTAGCCCAAAGCGCTTTTTAAAGCGCAGAGCGCTTAAAGTCTTTAATGGGCGGGCGGCGGATCTCTTATCCGGCCGCCCGCCGGTCATTTCGGGCGCTCGCCCAAATATGGACGACCGGGCGCACCTTTTAGTTTGTCCCGTTGATTAAATAGTCAAAGATGTGGCGGTTGCGAAGCGCTTCTGCGGCTGCGCGTTCCTTATAGGCGTCATTGAGCGGCCGATTCAGAATGAAAGGAACTTCCATTTCATGGAGGCTTCCGTGAGAGCGCAGGCGATGGCCCGAGAGCCCCTTGAGATCATGTTTGGAGCGGCTGGTGCCGATGCAGACGTGCTCCTTGGCGAGCACCACCACATCCGCTTCGCGGTCCGGATAGAGCTCGAACATGCGCACTGCGCGTTCCTTGTCGACAGCAATGTCCACTTCCGGCAGCGCGGAAATGGTTTCGATAAGCTCTGCTGTTGAAACGCTGCCTTTGCTCCAGACGCGGACCAGACCGCCCAAGGCGCCGTGGTGCGCGACGAAAGCATCCGTGATCGGGCAGATGACCACCGCTTCTCCCTTGCCGAATTTGGCATCGAGAATATCTTGAAGCCAAAGTACATGAGGTTCGAGATTCTCGAGACTCATGTCGCTCATGCCGTGGTCTGCGGTCAGCCCCAGATTGATGTCTTCTGCGGCCAGAAGGCCAAAAAGGGCGTCGAGCTTTTGGTAGAACGAGAGCGCTTCAGGGGCTTCGGGCGCATAGCGATGCTGCACAAACAAAGTCAGTGAGCGAGAGGTACATGACTTCCGGACGGCGGTCACGAAGGAGCTTCAGGCCGGCCTGGAGCACGAAGAGCGAAAGCGCTTCGGAATATTTGCCGGGCTGGGGTTCGCCGACATAGGTGAGCACATTGTCAATGCCGTTTTCTTCGATCGTGCATTGATCCGCGTACTCGGCCGAAAAGGAGATATTGCCGCGCGTCAGATCGAGATCCTTTTGGAGCTGCCGGCGAAGTTTGTCTTTGGCAGTAATGGAGACCACGCGGGCGCCGGCATCGGCAAACCCCGAAAGAATGGTCTGTGCCATAAGCAGCTTGGGATCGGTCATGACAACCGGTTCCCAAGTTTTCGTGTCAAGGTAATAATTGCCGGAAATACCGTGCTGCGACACGGGAACGCCCGTGATGATGGACATGTTGTTGGGGCAGGTGAAGGCCGGTACGGAGGACTGGGCAGTGCCGGCGAATCCTTCCCGGATGAAACGCGCGATGTTTGGGAGCTCCCCGCGGGAGAGGTAGCGCGCGAGATAGCTCGGATCCGAGCCGTCGATGCAGACGGCAACGCAGGGGCGCAGCGGACGGCGATAGTGAATGTGATTGATGGCAAGCAATGACATAAATGAATTCCTGAATCAGAAAGGACTGGGTTTTTTAGGCACGGGTACTGGCCATGCGGTTGGCTTCAATGAGTTTTTGGGTATAGGGATGCTTCGGGCTGTTCATGACTGCTTCGGCGGGTCCGTATTCCACGATGCTTCCTCGATAGACCACGGCGATCTTTGTGGAGATATGCTCGACAACGTCCAAGTCGTGGCTGATGAAGAACATCGCAAAGCGGCGTTCCTGCTGCAGACGGTGCAGGGTGAGGAGGACCTGCACCTGTACCGTTGGATCCAGAGCGGAGACAATTTCGTCACAGATGAGCAGATCGGGGTGCGAAAGGATTCCGCGAGCGATGCATACACGCTGGCGCTGGCCGCCGGAAAGTTCATGCGGGTAGCGGGCGAGAAAATCCTCCGGCAGGCTCACGGACTGGAGCGCCTCCCGGATGCGCTCTTCCGCATGCGACTCTAGATTCATGAGTTCGAGCGGTTCACGCAGAGCCGCTTCGACGGTGAGCCTGGGATTCAAGGCGCCGAAGGGGTTTTGGAAAACAATTTGGCAGCGTTTTCTCAGCGCAAGCGCCATTTTGCGGGTACGGCTGATATCTTCCTCAAAAAGCGATACCTTGCCTTGACTCGGCTGAACCAACCCGGCAAGCAGCTTGGCAATGGTGGATTTTCCGCTCCCGGACTCTCCCAAAATGCCGAGCGTTTCCCCTGGATAGATGCGCAGAGAGATGTCCTTAAGCGTCGGCTGAGCGCGGCGGCAGAATCCGGCTGCGGGATAGGCATAGGAGACGTTTGAGAGCTCCCCGACGGGGGAGGCGTTGTTTTGGGCTTCGCAGGCTACGGGTTCAAGGGCGGCCAAATTCTCTTTGGCGCGGATGAGTTCCGCCGTATAAGCCTCGCGGGGATGGGCAAACACCGCTGCGATGTCCCCCGATTCTGCAATGCGGCCGTGCTGCAGCACATACACGCGGTGCGCGAGAAAACGTGCAGCAGCCATGTTGTGCGTAATAAAGAGCATAGAGAGCGAAAACGCTTTCTGCAGCCGCTCGAGCAGCTTCAGGATTTCAGCCTGCACGCAGGCATCCAGGGAACTCGTCGGTTCATCGGCGATCAAAAGCTGCGGACGATTGGCGAGCGCCATGGCAATCATGATGCGTTGCTGCTGGCCGCCAGAAAGTTCATAAGGGTATTTGCCGGCCGTCTGTTTGGGCTCGGGCAGATCGACCATTTCGAGGAGTTCGAGCACGCGCGCATGCGGATCCTCGTCTGACGCCGAGCCGCGCTTAAGGGCTTCAAGGATCTGTGTTCCTACGCGAAGATAAGGATTGAGACAGGACATCGGATCCTGAAAAATCATGCTGATTGAGCATCCCCGCCAGCGGCGCATCCGGGCATCGTTTTCAATGGGAAGAGGCTCTCCCAAAAAGTCAATGCGGCTCTCGGGTGCGAGGCGGCTCCGCTGCGGCTGCAGTCCCAAAATGCATTGGGCTAAAGTGGATTTGCCGGAGCCAGACTCTCCGATGAGGGCCACGGTTTCGCCCGCGCCGATCGTCAAATCGATGTCCTGCAGAATGGTTTTGTGCTCAATCGACAGTGTGAGATGACTGATGTCGAGTACGTTGGCGGTCATAGGGTCATCCGGGGATCGAAAAGTTTGTGCAGTGCATCAACAGCCGTGTTGATCAGCACCAGGGAGACAGCAATAAAGGACACGGCGGCCAGAACCACCGGGGTATCGCGTCCTTGAATGGCATTGAGGGCAAGGCTGCCGATGCCGGGAAGTCCAAAAAGGATTTCCATGGTTAAGGTGCCGGCAACGAGGCTGCCGGCAACCAGTCCGGAGAGCGAAAGCAAAATGCCGGCGGCATTAGGCAGGATGTGAAAAACGGCAATGCGCAGCGGCGCCAGTCCTTTGGCTTTTGCCGTGCGGACATAAGGCAGGGCAGCCGATTCTTTGAGCTCTTCACGCAGGGGCTTGACGATGGTTCCGCCGCTGTTGAGCCCCATAATGACAGCGGGCAGGACGAAGCTTCCGATCACCGGCAGCCAATGGAGTTCAATGCAGAAAAGGAGAATGAAAATAACGCCCGCACAAAAGGTCGGCATGGCAATGGACCAGGCATTGAGCCCTTCGACCAGACTGTCAGCGAAGGCTGACTGACGTGCAGCAGCCCAGAGCGAAAGACCGAGCGCGAGGAAGAGCCCCAGCACAAATGCCCAGCCGGCAAGCTGCAGCGTGACGGGAATGGCATTAAGGAGCATGTCCGATACGGATCGGCCGAAACGAAGCGACTGTCCCAAGTCGCCGTGGCTCGCTGCGCTGAGCCAGTCGCCGAACTGAACCAGCCAAGGGTCGTCAAGCTTCAATGCCTGACGAATGGCCGCAGCCTGCTCCGCAGTGAGTCCCCCTTCGAGCCCCAAAACGTCAACTGCGTCGCCGGGAATCGTCCGGCAAAAGAGAAATGTCAGAGCCACAATCAGGACGCACTGCAGGAGACCCTTGCCGGCAGTTGATGCGAGCAGCCATAACTTATGCATGATGAAACCTCCGTTCCTCAGCAGCGCTCAAGCCGCCGTATGGGATCGAGCCTTTCGCGCCATTCATTGGCCAGCAGGGAAAGTGAAAAGGTGAGGAGCACCAAGGCGCACAGGGGAACGATCACTTCATGCGGGGCGCGTTCCATCATGGGCGCTGCGTCGGCAATCATCCTTCCCCATGTCGGCTCATCCGGCGAGCTTCCCAGTCCAAGGAAACTCAGCACCGACTCCGTAACGATGCAGCGCGGCAAAACGATGCCCAGCTGGGTGATCAGCGCGCCCATGATGTTTGGGAGCAGGTGCAGCTTCAGGATGTGCATGCGGCTGCCGCCGAAACTTCTGGCGGCAAGCACATACTCCCGCGATGCTTCGCGCTGATAGACAGAACGCGCGACGTAAGCGACAAGGGGCGAAAAAGCAATGCCGGTGGCCGCCATGAGCTGCCACTGACCGCTGCCCAGCCCCACGATGACGAGGAGCGCCATCAGGGTGCTCGGCAGCGCGCGCACCAGATCGATAAAGGCAAAAAACACGCCGGCGGCAAAACGCCCCATGGAAAGCGCCGTCAAGCCGATGCCGGCGCCGATGAAAAAGGCGATGAAGGTGCCGCCCAGCGAGATCTCCAGCGTAGTTCTTGCCCCATAAACGAGCCGCGCCAGTATGTCTCTTCCCAGACTGTCGGTCCCCAAGGGGTGAGCCGGGGAAAAGGGCTGGTCTAAGTTCATGAGGTCTTGGTCAAGCGGAGAAACATCCGTGAGCCACGGTGCAAAGAGAGCCGCCAAGACGATGCCGCCCAGAGCTGCGTACAGAAGTATCTGCCGCAGGTCTGGAAAGCTTTGAATCTTGTCTGCGCCCGAGGGCGACGCCTTCAGCATGCTGAGCCTCCGTCTCAGGCCTTCAGGTCGGCATGATCCACGCCGCCGTCCGCCCAGTGACAGGCCCAGGTAAAGCCCGTGTGAAAGCCCGTGACGCCCTTGCGGATCGCAATGAGGTCGGGTGTCAGACCGATGACATAGAAGTAGCCCTTTTCCATTACGCGCTTAAAAGCCTTGAGGTAGGCTGTGCGGCGCGCCTGAGCATCGGTCGTTTCTGCGGCCTCGGCAATGAGCTTATCGAGCGTCGGATCCTGAATGCCGCCCCAGAGGACTGGGTTGGGACCTTCGCTCATCAGGCGGACATAGCGCAGATAAATGTCTGAGCGCGGGCCGGAGCTCATGACGGTGAGGTCCCAGTCATACTGAGACAGCCGCTTTTGCGTGCCGATGTCGTCGAGCGCAACGTGATGCACCTTGAAGCCCAGTCTGCGGATCATCTGCACGGCAATCTGCGCGTAGGGCACCTGCCACGAGACGAATTCAATCGTGTGCTTCGAGGGATCGACGCCGGCCTCTTTGAGAAGCGCCTTGGCTTTCTCAAGATCGGGCTTTTTGAACTCATCGGCCTCATAGAGCGCGCGGTCAAAATAGAAGTTGTTCGCCCCCACGAACTGGTTGCTCGTCTGCGCACGGCTGCCGCCCACAAAGTTCATGAACCCCGGCTTATCAATGCAGTGGGCCAGAGCCTTCCGCACGCGGATGTCGTCAAAGGGTTTGCGCGGCTTGCGGTTATTGAAGGAGAGGAAGTACCAGGCACTGTCTTTGAGGCCTTCAATGACCGCGGCGCCCGCGCGCTGCAGATCTTCGGCGGCATCTTTGCTGACATAGGCAACATCCAGGTCGCCCGAGCGGATGGCAAGGCTCTTGTCTGTGCCGTCGCGAAGGTCAAAATGCACGGCGGCGAGTTTGGGGAGCCCCTTTTGCCAGTAGTCAGCAAAAGCCGGAGCGTCCAGACTGACCTTCGGGAGCCATTTGCCGAAGCGGAAGGGGCCCGTGCCGATCGGCTGCGTAATCGTGGAGTCCCAGCCCGGGGATTTCGGCGAAAGAATCCAGAGCTCTGCCATGAGCGACATGAAGGGAGCGAAGGGGCGGGCGAAGGCAATCACCACCGTGCCGGGTTCGGGCACCGAGAGGCTCTCAACGTTTTTAAGCGATGAAACGAGCCACCCGCCCTTGATCTTCTCACGGATGCGGTTGATGTTGGCGACAACGTCTTCGGCAGTGAGCACGTCGCCGTTATGAAATTTGACGCCCTGACGAATTTTCAGGGTATACGTGCGCCCGTCGCTGCTCACCGTCACTTTTTCGGCGAGGAACGGTTTGACTTGGCCGTCGTCGGCAATGGAAGTGAGCGGTTCAGCGTAGCATTGCTGCACCGCAATGCTGCCGGTATGCCGATGCGGGTCAGACGTGTCGAGACCGAGCGTGGCATAGCGAAGTTCCCTGCGCACTGCAGCGTCGGCCGGAAAGCTCGGCAGAGCCGCGGCGGCAAGCGACGCAAGAAGCAGCGTGCGGCGGTGAAGCGAAAAAGCATTGCCCATGATTAATCTCCAAGAGTGGGAACACCAAGAATTTGCTGAAGAGAGCGCCCGTCCAATCCGTCAAGGGACAGTCCAAGAAACCTCAGAACCGTGGGCGCAATTAGGGTGAGATCCGTGGCGGCAGAGATCTCGCTCGGACGGAGGCCGGGATGATTGACAAGGCAGTACGGACTCTGTTCATGAAGACCCAATCCGCCGTGCTGACCGCAGCCGATGGGGTAAGGAGAGCCCGGCACCAAGCAGGCCAGACTCTCACCGGCAACACCGTACGGATTGAGGGCCGCGGGGTCAGACTTAAGGGAGAGGAAAAATTCAAGCGCCGGCGCCTGGGAAATGCCGTACAGCTCGAACTGCCGGCGGCAGACGACGTCGCTCAGCCAGTCGGCCTGCCGGAAAAACGCTTCCAGCCGTGCGCGCACGGCTTCAGGAGCCTGCAGATAGACCAAAGCAGCAGTGCCGTTGGGTGCAGTCACAAGCCGGCCCGAGGCAAGTTCTGACTCAAAGCCCGCCTCAGCGAGTTGCTTATCGATGTCGACCAGTCCGGACACGGTTTCGTGCCCATGGTCGGAGCCGGCTATAAAAAGAACGTCCTTTCCTTTTCTGCGGAGTTCATCGACACAGGCATAAACGGCAGAGACATTCTCATCGGTTCGCCGCAGTGCTTCCAAGTGCTCGGGCGAACCCAATGGGCAATGGTGCTGCGTCGTGTCGGGATGCCCCAGCCAGAGGAGGTTCACGGCGGCCAATTGGTTTTCGAGGTCGTCGATGAAACGCTCGGTCATTGCGCGGTCGCCTGCGAGATCCGAGCTCACATTGAGTGCTTCGGATTGCGGGAGTTGCCCGCGCGGACCGAAGCTTCCGGCTCGGTGAAAGACATGTCCGCGGTGCGTCGGATCCTGAACATAAGCGGCGCCGGGCGAGGCATTGCCGTACATCCGCAGCCCGCCCGCCGCCTCAGTTCTTTGGGCAAGCGTAGGAACGCCGAGCACATGACCCCGCAGTTCGCGGCAGAGAGAAAAGAACGAGGGTACTCCGACATCGAGGAGCCGGAGCTTTCCATGGTCAAGGAGACAAAGCTTGTTGCCCGCTAGTTCGTGGCGCAGTGGATAGCAGCCCGTTGCGATCGTGGCAGAACAAACGCGCGTGACCGAGGGCGCAGCGGAACGGTGGCGGCGAAGCCACACGGACTCGCCGCGCAGCACATCGAGCGCCGGCGTCGATTGCGCTTCAATGGAATCACGGCGCAGACCGTCCGTAATCACGATCACCGCCAGTTTGTCGACGCTCATGCAATGGCCTCACTGCTGAAGTTGGAATGAGAGGCAGTCTAGAGATCGTAGATTGCAGATTGCTGACAATCTGATGACCTTTATAATTCAACCATCTTTGGTGAGCCATAAACATGCCCGAAAACACTCAAATCGCGTTATTGACGAGCAAATCGCTTCCTGAACTGATTTGTTCAGAGCTAGAAGGCTGGATTGCACAAGGCAAAGTGTCGCCCGGACAGCCTTTGCGGGAAGCGGATATTTCTGCGCAAATGGGGCTTTCACGCGGTCCGGTGCGTGAGGCCTTCCGCATTTTGGAAGAGCGGGGATTGGTGTGCTGTGAGAAAAACAGAGGCGTCCGGGTAGGAAACCTCACCCTTGAACAAGTCAAAGAGATCTACGAACTGCGCGAAACGCTTGAAGGCCTAATCGGACGTCTGGCAGCAGAGCGGGCTGGAGCGGCCGAGAAAGCTGCGCTTAAGGGCATTGTGGAGGAGATGGCTAAAGCCGTGGACGCCGAAGATGTCGCCCGCTACACTGAGCTCAACTTCAAAATTCATGAGATGCTGGCCGGCTGCACGCAGAATGCGGTGCTCAAAGAAATCTATTTGCGTTTGGTTTCCAGACTCCATCTTTTTCGCAGCTACGTTCTTCGTCACCAGACGGGGAGCGCAAAACGGTCCTATCTGGAGCATCAGGCGATTGCCGAAGCGGTTTGTGCCGGTGAGGCCGATGAGGCAGAAAAACGGCTTAAAGCACATACGCGCGAGAGTCTGCAGCACCTGATTGCGATTGCAGAGAAATAATCTTTTAGTTGTCCTTGAGCCCATCGGCATGCTTCGGGGTGCGGGCTTGAGGCAAAAGAGGCCGGGGGATTCTTTCTCTTTGCCGATGCCGTTGCATCAGCTCCGGGCGGCGGCAAGCCTGAGACCGAAAAGAATGAGAATCACGCTCATGGTGCGGTTGAGCCACCGCTGAAAAGCCGGCCGTCCGAAGACCGGACGAATACGATCCATCATCACTACGAGCACGGCAAGCCAGGCAAGTCCGAGGAATGCCCAGGTGACGCCCATCAGCGCGAGCTGGGGCCCCGCGGGGAGCGCCGCGTCCATAAACTGCGGAAAGAACGTGAGCACGAAAAGCACCACCTTCGGGTTCAGAAGATTGCAAAAGAGCCCGCTTCGAAAGGCGGCGGCCGGCGTTTCGGCCTCGGCGTTCTGAAGGGCGGCAGCTGCAGCTTCAATCGGGGCGCCGTCTTCATGAGATTCATGACGGCGGGACGCAAGGAGCGAACGAAGGCCGAGATAGAAGAGGTAAGCCGCACCCGCCCATTTGAGGACGGCAAAGAGCTCTGCGGAACCGGCAATCACCGCAGAAATCCCAAGAATGGCTGCGATGGTATGCACCGCTACGCCGCAGTTGATGCCGAGTGCGCAGGCGAGGGCCTGACGGCGCCCGGAGAGGAGTGCTGTTTTGACAACAATGGCAAAGTCGGGTCCGGGCAGCAGCGTGATGACAAGAACGGCCGGCAGAAAGAGGAGGTAGTTTGTGAGCGAGAACATGATGAGGAGCCGGAAAAAACATGCTGTGGCGGCGGCTCGAGAGGGCGGCCCAGCGCCGAATGCGCAGCCTCGGCATTAAAGAGAATGCTATCGCTAAAAGCGAGCGGGGAGACATCAGGCCTCTCGTTTGAACCGCGGCCGCTCTTTTGAATTTCGTCACATGTTGTCCGAACAAATGTGAAGCCTTCTGATTCAATTCTCTTGGTCTGTAAAGAAAAGTTTTCTGCTCCGCTCTTATATGCTCGAAAAAGAAGAACGATGAGACGTCCGCAGAAATTCGCTGCGGGCTTCACCCGGAAAAGTTTTATGACGAGCTCGTTCTTAGAGCCTGCGGACAGCATTGAGCTGCTGCCTAATCATCGTCCGCCGGATTATCCATGTTGAAAATGACGCACGCTTTTTCTCGGAGGATTCTTATGAATCGACTCTCCTCAGCCTTTGCCGAGTCCCGTCTCGTCGGCAGCATCGCTGCCGTTATGCTCGCCGCCGCAGCCTCCGGCACTCATGCCGCTCCCCTCGAAACCCTCACCATCGCCGTCAACACTGGTTTCACGACAATGGATCCGTGGGACGCCACGGACAACCTTTCCCGTACCGCGGCGCGCTCCTTTTATGAGAGCCTTTATACGTTTGACAAGAATCTCAAGCCGACGCCGCAGCTCGCAGAATCGGTCGACATCAGTCCGGACGGGCGCATTTATACCTTTAAGCTCCGGCAGGGCGTGAAGTTTCACGACGGCACGATCTTGGATGCTGAAGCCGTCAAGCTCAGCTTCGAGCTCGGCGCAAGTCAGGATCTCAAACGCACGCGCCGAAATTTCTTCAATTTTGTCGAAAAAATCGAAGCCGCAGACCAGTACACCGTCCGCTTCACCTTGAAGAGTCCGATGACGGCTTTCCTTGAACGGCTCTCCAACGGCACAGCTGCAATCGCCTGCCCGAGTCTGCTCGCCCGCGCGAAGACGAAGCAGGCGCTTGCTTTTGAAGCCTGCGGCACGGGGCCCTATAAGCTGGTCCGCTTCAATCCCGCCGAGGAGCTTCTGGTTGAACGCAACCCTGACTACCGAGTGCCGGGGCTGCCCAAATTTAAGGCACTGCGCTGGGTGCCGGTGGTGGAGAACAGTACCCGCGCGGCGATGCTGCAGACGGGCGAGGCACAGTTCATACAAATGGCGCCGGTGGAGCAGATTCCGGTTCTGAAGGCCAATCCCAATTTGGCGGTCAACGTGGTGCCGTCTGTTGTTATGCGCTATATGTCCATGAATATGAACGAGAAACCTTTTGACAACCCGAAGGTGCGGCAAGCCGTCAACTATGCCATCAATAAGCAGGCGCTCTGCAAAGTGGCATTCAGCGGCTATGCGCGTCCGGCTGACGGCGTGATTCCTGAGCAGATTCCCAATGCTGTTAAGCTCGGTCCCTGGCCCTATGATCCGAAGAAAGCCCGTGAGCTCTTAAAAGAGGCAGGCTATCCGAACGGTTTTAAGACAACGCTCTGGTCAGCTTTTAACAACACGACGGCCGTGAAGACGATGCAGTTCGTCCAGCAGCAGCTCGCGCAGGTAGGCATCAAGGCCGAGGCACGGGCGCTTGAAGCCGGGCAGCGCGTACAGGTCTACGGCAACAAGGATCCGAAGAAGGCACCCAACCGCCTCTATATCATTGGCTGGTCCAATTCCACCGTTGACCCGGACTGGGGCATGCGCCCGGCGCTTTATTCGAAGAACCAGCCGCCGGTCCTGAATAACGAAGCGTATTACCAAAATCCGAAGGTCGACGCGCTCTTGGATCAGGCGCTCGCGGACACGGATCCGGCAAAGCGCGCAGCCGAATATAAGGAACTGCAGGAAATGGTCTGGCAGGATGCGCCGTGGGCGTTTTTGGTGTTCGAGGATGTGACCTCGGCGGCCAACAAGCACCTCAAGAATTTCAATACGTTGGCTGACGGCAGCTTCGAATTCTATTCGGCCGAGTGGCAGGAAGACTGAGGGCTTATGCAGTCTCCCTCTGAGACTGAGGCATAAGCAAACGTCCTCTGAGAACGGCTTCGGCGCTCAGAGGACGGTTTATTCGGCTGTAGAGAGCAGTCTTCAGAAAGAAAATAAAACCGATGCTTTCAACGGTGACGATTCTCGTCTTCCAGCATCATCTCTGGATTCATGGGCGGGTGTTTCTTGAACCAGAGGCAGATTTCCGAGCGCACCCACTGCAGCGCAAAGTCGGCATTGTTGCGCCGGTGCCAGATGATCTGCGGGTTCCAGCCTCGAATGTCGGCCGGATCCGTTTCCAAAATGGCGAGCGGCAGGTGTGAAGACAAGAGTTCTGCGCCTTCTCTGGGCAGCAGTGCATAGGCATCTGACTGCGCGAGCAGATAGGGCATTGAGAGGAAATAGGGCGTTTCAATGCGCACCGGGCTTGGGTTTTCAGCCCGCCAGGCGAGGTCAATGTTTCTCAGCGACCGCCACTGGGGCATCGAAATCGAAATATAAGGATAGGGTGCAAGGACCTTGGCGCCGACAGGGATGCCGGCCTTAACGCTGGGATGGTTCAGCAGGGGATGGCCGCGGCGCATGACGGCGACATGCCGGCTCTTAAAAAGCGTGGCGGACTGAATGTCGCCGGGAAGCTCGCGGTCGATATCAAAACCGAAGGCCAGATTTGTGGTGCCGTCCCAGAGATTCTCGAGGGTGAGCCCAGCAGCCGGGCGAATCCGGATTTTCAGCTTGGGCGCCCGTTCTGTCAGTGCGGGCAGCGCCGGCGCGAGAAGCACGGCGGCGGCGTTGTCGACCATTTCGAAAATGATCGTACGGTCAATTTCCAGCGGCGAGAATCGTTCTTCAGCGAAAATCCCTTCGAGCGCTTCCAGCGCACGGCGCATGGTCGGCACCAAGGCCTCCATGCGTTTTGTAGGCACAAGGGAGTTGCCCGAGCGGACAAAGAGTTCGTCGCCGATCAGGGCTCTGGCGTGATTGAGCCGGTGCGACGCTTTGGGCGTGGACCAGGCGAGCGTCATTGCAGAACGCGTGAGCGAGCGTTTCTCGGCAAGGAGCAGCAAGAGCGCCAGGTCGTCGTGGGTGAGGTCGTTGGTGAATTCGGGCATCGGGAAGCCGCACTCTGTTTGTCTGAAAAAGAAAATAGAGAAACCGTTTCGAGCTTAGTGCGTCGAAACGGTTTCCCCATCTTAGCGAATTCCCGAATATATGCTGCTCAAACAAACAGCAGACGAATAAGCAGTCGGACGGCGTTTAGAAGAAATACGTGAGCCCCGCCATGACCTGAGAGGAATTCGGATCGCTCGAATCGCTGAAATTCTTCGTGTCAAAGAGCCCGGAACCGTGCGTCCAGTTGGCCGAGGCATAGAGGTGAGTGTGCTTGGAGAGCGGATACTCAAAAGCGGCGCCAAAGAGCACTCGCTTGAGATCCGTTGTCTGACCGTCTACGACATGGCCTTTATATTCCCAATCATCGTAGGCGGACGTGAGGTACAGGTCGCCGCCGAAGCACTTGATTTGGGCATTGAGGCTCGCTACCCAGCCGTCAAAACCGCGTCCGGCAATGCCGGATTGATTGTCGGGGGCGAGATTCCCCGCGCTGATGAGCTTGCTGACAGGATGTTCAGGCGTGCCCGGCGCACTGTAGACGTTTTTAAAGCCTTGTCCGACAACGAAGAGCCGGACATCGGGATGCACGAGAAAGTTGACGGTCAGACTGGCAATGGTGGTGTCTTCGCCGTAATCGGCGCCGTCCTTATGCGTATTCATGATGCGGTCGAGAACACCGACAGCGGTGAGCGACTGCCCCTGCCAGCGAAAGGCCGCAGAAGCGCGGCGGGTATTGTGACGCTCCTTGCTTTCTTCAACACCGGGATCCGCATTGGTGCCCGTTTGGAAGGAATACTGTGCAAAGAGCTGCAGGCCGCCGGCGATGGTCGGCGTAGCATAGGAAATGGTGTTGTCGAGGCGGTCGCCGCCCACCATCCAGTGCATGCCGCCCGAACGCCCCCAGCCGAAGCCGAAGGGCGTTGCCTGCATGCCGAAAATACCCCAATGACCAAAGGGCGACACGAGCGCGCCCATGCGCCCGACAGCAATTTCACCCATAGAGCCCTCGAGAGCGAGCGAAGCTTCGCCGCCCCAGAGACGGCTGAAAAGCATTTCGCCGTCATCGGATTCAAAAAGGTTCTCAAGCAGCATCTTCACTTTGGTGCCGTTTCCGAGGTCTTCGGTTCCGGTCAGGCCGATGCGCGGTCCGAGATTGACGCCGAACTCTTCTCTCGCAGAGGTGGAGGACGGCTGAGAGCCCATCTTGTTGTGTTCAACGATGATGCCCGTATCCACAATGCCGTAGACACTGAAGTCGGCAGCCTGAACGGAAAAAGCTGCAGCGAAGGCTGCAGCAGCGGCAAGACGGGTAAGTCGCAGGGCTTGTGTTTTCATGACGTCGAAGGAGAAAAAAGCTCAGGTATTTAAAACGGAATAAAAGTGAAAAACTTCCCCGCAAGCGGGTCGGCGCACGGCGCCTCAAGCTTTCGAACGGTGAGGGCGCTTCACTTGCGGCAGAGGAAACAAGCCGCCGCAGCGAAGCGCCCGCGATCAGGATGGCAGTTCAGGCATTACTTGGAGGGTTTCATGGCCTCCTGAATCGAGAACGGCCAAGCCTGGTAGCCGAAGGTGTCTTTGAGATGCATGACGACGGACGGTTCCTTGGCGCCCCAGTCGAATTCGGTGAGGTAGGGCGAAGGCATGGCCTTGCCTTTGCTCACGCGCATGCCGGCGGTGGAGAAGTAGCCGACCACGGAGTCCTTGTCCCCAGCGTATTCACAAAGGCCGGTGACGGGCGAGTAGTAGTCGTGACCCTTTTCTTCGCCGTAGGTCCAGATCTGTTCAATCGTCATCTTGGATTCATTTACGCGGTAGACGACCAGACGGGTGTACTTCATGTCGGCGAGCGCCGGCTGCTCCATGCCGCGGCCGTCGCCGTTGTCAAAGACGGTGAGATAAACGTCGCCCTTCTTGGATTTTTCGTTGATTCGCCATGCCGTGTGCTGCGTCCAGGTCCAGTCGAACTTGTTTTCGCAGGGGTTCATGAATTTGTCGCAGGCAATGGGCTTCCCGGAGGCGTCGACCGGCGTAAGGAGCTTGTCGGCGAAGGGCTTCTTCCAGCCTTCATGGCTGCCGATGATCCACTT
>OOAJ01000673.1_pt1 | contig 21447 bp, 18 predicted proteins | sample 1671241 | NCBI WGS metagenome assembly OOAJ01 (sample SAMN06348136, study PRJEB24527) | human gut metagenome | biome: human gut; feature: ankylosing spondylitis patient; material: feces | host: Homo sapiens | place: China | collected 2015-10
TTCTCTGCCAGTGCCTTCAGGGCGCGCAGGCCGATATCGCTGCGCTTGTGCAGCTTTTCAAAGCTGATCTTCTCTGCCGCCTCATAGGCATGGCTCAGCGCATTGGTCAGCCGCGGGCCGGTGGCGGTGACACCCAGCACACGGCCGCCGGCCGTGACAAGGGCGCCGTCCTCGGTGATGGCAGTGCCGGAGTGGTAGACCGTCACATTCTCCTCGCCGGGCAGCTGGCCGTCCACAAGGCCTGTGATGGGCTTGCCCTTCTCGTAAGCCACCGGGTAGCCGCCGGAAGCCAGAATGACGCAGGCGGCAGCACCGTCCGAGAACTTGACCTCCTCGTTTTCCAGCGTGCCGTTGGTGCAGGCCTGCATGATGTGCAGCAGGTCGCCTTCCAGCAGGGGCAGCACCACCTGCGTTTCGGGGTCACCAAAGCGGCAGTTGTACTCGATGACCTTCGGGCCGTCCGGGGTGAGCATCAGGCCGAAGTAGAGGCAGCCCTTGAAGGGGCAGCCCTCGGCGTTCATGGCCTTGATGGTGGGCAGGAAAATTTTCTCCATGCACTCAGCGGCCACTTCCGGGGTGTAGTAGGGGTTGGGAGCAATGGTGCCCATGCCGCCGGTGTTCAGGCCGGTGTCGTGGTCGTTGGCACGCTTGTGGTCCATGCTGGACACCATGGGCTTGACCACCTTGCCGTCCGTAAAGCTCAGCACACTGACCTCGGGGCCGGTGAGGAATTCCTCCACCACCACATGGTTGCCGGATGCGCCGAATTTCTTATCCAGCATGATCTCCTTCACGCCGTCCGCAGCCTGCTGCTCGTTTTCGCAGATCAGCACGCCCTTGCCCAGTGCCAGACCGTCGGCCTTGATGACCACCGGGTACTTGCCCTCGGCCTTGATGTACTCCATGACCTTGGCGGGGTCGTCAAAGGTCTCGTACTTTGCGGTGGGGATGCCGTATTTCTTCATCAGGTCCTTGGAGAACACCTTGGAGGCCTCGATGCGGGCAGCGGCCTTATCCGGGCCAAAGGCCGGGATGCCCACTGCTGCCAGCGCATCCACCATGCCCAGAGCCAGCGGGTCGTCCTGCGCCACCACAACGTAATCGAACTTTTCTTCTACGGCAAAGCCCACCATGGTGTCCACATCGGTAGACTTGATGTTTTTGCATTTTGCGTCATAGCTGATGCCGCCGTTGCCGGGTGCGCACCAGATCTCGCCGCAGTCAGGGCTCTTTTTCAGTGCCTTGATGATGGCGTGCTCACGGCCGCCGCCGCCGACAACCAGAATTTTTTTCTTCATAATTGCACCTTCTCTATGCATCGGCACGGCGGAAGTTTCTCCGAGGACCGTCCGCTGGGGTGGGACCCTGCCGCCGCAGGCCGCAGGGCGGGCGATGGAATGGCCCGATTCGTGTCCGAGGAGGAAGCTTCCGCTGTGCCGTACTATCAGTGATGGAACAGCCGCAGGCCGCAGAAAGCCATTGCGATGCCGTACTTGTTGCAGGTGTCAATGACCTGCTGGTCGCGGATGGAGCCGCCGGGCTGCACGATGGCGGTCACGCCGGAGCGGCGGGCACGCTCGATGTTGTCGCCGAAGGGGAAGAAGGCATCCGAGCCAAGGCACACGCCGGTCACTTTGCTCAGATATTCCTTCTTTTCCTCAGCGGTCAGCGGGGCGGGCTGCTCGGTAAAGGTCTCGGCCCACACATCGTCGCCAATCACATCCTCGGGCGTATCGCCGATGTAAACATCAATGGCGTTGTCACGGTTGGGCTTTGCCACATCGTCGCGGAAGGGCAGGTTGAGCACCTTATCCATGTGGCGCAGCTGCCAGTTGTCGGCCTTCTGGCCTGCCAGACGGGTGCAGTGGATGCGGCTCTGCTGGCCTGCGCCCACGCCGATGGTCTGGCCGTGGTAGGTGTAGCACACGCTGTTGGACTGAGTATACTTCAGGGTGATGAGTGCAATGACCAGATCACGCTTCTGCTCCTCGGTCACGTCCTTGTTCTCAGTGACCCAGTTGTTCAGCATGGTGTCGGCGTTGATGACCAGCTCGTTGCGGCCCTGCTCAAAGGTGATGCCGTACACCTGCTTGTGCTCGATGGGAGCGGGCTTGTAGGCCGGGTCGATGGCGACCACATTGTAGTTACCCTTTTTCTTGCCGGACAGGATAGCCAGTGCCTCCGGCTCGTAGCCCGGGGCGATGATGCCGTCGGACACCTCGTGCTGGATCAGCTTTGCGGTGGGCACATCGCAGATGTCCGAAAGGGCGATCCAGTCGCCAAAGGAGGACATGCGGTCCGCACCGCGTGCACGGGCATAGGCATTTGCCAGCGGCGACAGCTCCATATCCGGGGCAATGTGGTACATCTTGCGTTCCACATCGGTGAGCGGCAGCCCCAGCGCTGCGCCTGCCGGGGAAACGTGCTTGAAGGAAGCTGCTGCGGGCAGACCACAGGCAGCTTTCAGCTCCTTGACCAGCTGGATGGAGTTGAGCGCGTCCAGAAAATTGATGTAGCCGGGCTTGCCGTTCAGCACAGTGACCGGCAGGTCAGAGCCATCTTCCATATAAATGCGGCTGGGCTTCTGGTTGGGGTTGCAGCCGTACTTCAGTGCCAGTTCGTTCATTGGTGCATCCTCCTTATTTCTCTATTGTTTTAGTCCTGTTTTTCCTCTGCGTCAAGCTTTTTGAGCAGTTCCAGCTCTTCGGGCAGCAGCTCCGGCTCTTCGGGGTCGTCCAGATCGCTGCACACGGCATCGTACTTGTTAAAGATCATGTCGCCGGTCTCGCCGGAGTCCAGATCAATGACCCGGGCAAACAGGCTCACCTTGTTGTCCGGGTTCAGGCTGCTCCACAGACCCTGTGCAAAATCGCCGATGGTGCGGGGGCAGGCAAAGCGCAGCGGCTCACCTTCAAAGCTGGGGATGGGATTTCCGTTGTGCTTGTAGGTGCTGATGAAATGGCCCTCGCCTGCAACGGGCTGGGGGTAATCAAAGAAATAGCGCTGCACGCTGTCGCCATTGCCGTCCGCAGACTTGAGAATGCTCATCTGATAGCTGCCGTCGGCGTACACCACAGCGGAGATGCGGGGGGTGTAGTTGGGGCCGTCCGGCTCAAAGGTGCGGGTGCGCAGGGCATCGGCAAAGCTCTTGCCCTGACTCATCAGGTCATAAATGGTATCGGTCTGGTCGCCGTTGGTCACGATATGGGTCTTGCCCAGCGTCAGCACCGGATTGTAAATAATGAGGCTGGGGTCCTCCAGCTTTGCGGGGTCCGCTGCGATGGTGCAGATGCCGCCGCGCTCGGGCACGGGGTCAAACACGCGGTTGCGGCTGTTCTCGCTGCGGCCCATGATAAAGTAGCCAATGAACATCTGGCGGCCATCCGGAGCCATTGCCACAGCAATGCCGCGGCCGGGATACTCGTTGGATGCCAGATACTCGTTCAGGTTGATCTTTTCCATGTCAAATTCTCCTATTACGGAACTCCCCCAGTCGCCTGCGGCGACAGCCCCCTCGGAGAGGGAGCCTTGCCTCCCTCCTTGAGGGAAGTGGCACGCCGTCAGGCGTGACGGAAGGAGTTTTCACTCGATCTCTCCGCTGCACACCATAGCCACAGCCTTGGGCAGCAGCTTCCACTCGGCCTGCTCCATCACACGCTTCTGCAACACCTCGGGGGTGTCGCCGGGCAGGATGTCCACGGCCTTCTGCAGCAGGATGGGCCCGCCGTCGCACTCTTCGTTCACGAAGTGGACGGTGGCACCGGTCACCTTGCAGCCCCGGGCCAGAGCCGCCTCATGCGGACGCAGACCGTACATGCCGGGCCCGCAGAAAGACGGGATGAGTGCCGGGTGCACATTCAGGATGCGGCGGGGATACGCTTCAATGACACTGGGCCCCAGCACGGACAGAAAGCCTGCCAGCACCACCAGATCGATGTTGTGGTCTTTCAACGTTTTCAGCAGAGCTGCGTCAAAATCCTCACTACTGGCGTAATCCTTGCGGCGCACCACGCAGCCTTCCACACCGGCCTTTGCGGCCCGTTCCAGCGCATAGACACCGGGCTTGGAGGCCACCACAAGGGTGATCCTGCCGTTGGGGTTCTCACCTCGGGCTTCGCTGTCCAGCAGAGCCTGCAGGTTGGTGCCGCCGCCGGAGACTAAAACTGCAATGTTCAGCACAGCTCCACGCCCTCACCTTCTGCAATGACGCCCAGACGGTAAGCTTCCGGCTCGCCATTTGCGTGCAGGATGTCCAGCGCCTTGTCGGCCTGCTCTGCGGGGACGGTGAGCACCATGCCAACGCCCATGTTGAAGGTGTTGAACATATCGTGCTCGGAGATATTGCCGGTCTTCTGCATCAGCTGGAACAGAGCCGGGGTGCGGACATCTACCTTGTTGATGCGTGCGCAGCAGCCCTTTTTCAGGCTGCGGGGAATGTTCTCGTAGAAGCCACCGCCGGTGATGTGGGAAATGCCCTTCACATCCACCTCTTCCAGCACCTTGAGCACAGGCTTGACGTAGATCTTGGTGGGAGCCAGCAGGGCCTCGCCCAGCGTCTTGCCGCCCAGCTCTGCAGGGGCAGTGTGCAGCACATCGGGGTTCGCGTCAATGTCAAAGATCTTGCGCACCAGCGAGAAACCGTTGGAGTGCACACCGGTGGAAGGCAGGGCAAGGATCACATCACCGGCTGCCATGGTCTCGTTGCTCAGGATCTTTTCCTTATCCACGACACCCACGGTGAAACCGGCCAGATCGTACTCCTCCTCCGGCATCATGCCCGGGTGCTCGGCAGTCTCGCCGCCCACCAGAGAGCAGTCGGCCTGCACGCAGCCCTCAGCCACGCCCTTGACGATCTCTGCGATCTTCTCGGGAATGTTGCGGCCGCAGGCGATGTAATCCAGGAACACCAGCGGCTTTGCACCGGCGCAGATGACATCGTTCACGCACATAGCCACGCAGTCGATGCCGATGGTATCGTGCTTGTCCATGATCATGGCAATTTTCAGCTTGGTGCCCACGCCGTCGGTGCCGGAGATCAGCACCGGGTGCTTGTAGCCGGTGCAGTCCAGCTCAAACAGGCCACCAAAGCCGCCCAGACCGCCAATGCAGTGCTCGTTCATGGTGCGGGCCACATACTGCTTCATCAGTTCAACAGAGCGATAACCGGCGGTGATATCCACACCGGCGGCTGCATAGCTTTCAGAATAGCTTTTTTCCATGGTCTTACTCTCCTAACTTTTTCTCGTCCTTGGGACGGTCGTTCAGGTGGCGTTCGTGAATATCGGTGGAAAGCACCTCGTCCGGCTTCACGGCATATTCGCCGGTAAAGCAGGCGGTGCAGAATCCGCATTTTGCGTTCTTTGCAAGCTGGACAACATGCTCAGTGGAAAGGTAGCCCAGCGTATCGGCCCCGATCACTTCATTGATCTGCTCGACCGTGCGGCCGGTGGCCACCAGCAGCTTCTGATCCGGGATGTCAGTGCCAAAGTAGCAGGGGTACTTGAACGGCGGTGCCGACACCATAAAGTGCACCTCGGTGGCACCTGCGTCCCGCAGCAGCTTGATGATGCGGGCAGATGTGGTGCCGCGCACGATGGAGTCATCCACCAGCACCACGCGCTTGCCCTTGACGGTGCTGGAAACGACGTTCAGCTTGATGCGCACGCTGTTCTCGCGCTGCTTCTGACTGCCCTGAATGAAGGTGCGGCCGATGTACTTATTCTTAATAAAGCCGATGCCATAGGGGATGCCGCTCTCCTGTGAGTAGCCGAGAGCTGCATCCAGACCGGAATCCGGCACGCCGATGACCACGTCCGCTTCCACGGGGTGTTCCTGTGCAAGGAACCGGCCGGCCTGCTTGCGGGCCTCGTGCACCGAGCTGCCCTCGATGATGCTGTCCGGGCGGGAGAAATAGATGAACTCGAACACGCACATCTGGGTGTCCGGGCGTCCGCAATGGTCCTTGATGCTGCGCAGCTCACCGGTTTTTGCGTCTGCCACCACGATCTCGCCGGGCTCCACATCCCGCAGCAGAGTGGCACCGGCGGCATCCAGTGCACAGCTCTCGCTGGCAAATACGTAGCCGCCGCCGGGCAGGGTGCCGATGCACAGGGGCCGATAGCCGCGGGGGTCGCGCACGGCGATCAGCTTGGTAGCGGACATGATCACCAGACTGTAGGCACCTTCCAGCACATCCATCGTCTTGCTGATGGCGGTCTCGATGCTGCCCATGCGCAGGCGGTTGCGGGTGATCAGGTAGCAGATCACCTCGGTATCGGAGGAGCCGTGGAAGATGGCACCTTCATTTTCCAGCTGGCGGCGCAGCTCGATGGCGTTGGTCAGGTTGCCGTTGTGGCACAGTGCCATGGTGCCGCGGCCGTGCCGGACGATCATGGGCTGTGCATTGGCGCGCACACGGCTGCCTGCCGTGGCGTAGCGCACGTGACCGGTAGCCATGTGCGCATTGGGGTTTGCCAGACTTGCCAGCACCGCCGGGGTGAACACCTCGTTCACAAGGCCGAGGTCGCGGTGGCCGTTGATCACGCCATCATCGTTCACGGCGATGCCGCAGCTCTCCTGACCACGGTGCTGCAGGGCATACAGGGCCGAGTAGGCCGCAGCGGCCACATCCTCGGTACCGGCACGGTCGTAAATGCCGAAAACGCCGCATTCTTCGTGCAGCGGATATGCAAAATCAGACATTGGTTCTCCTTTACAGCTGGGCGATCTCAGCCTGCAGCTTTTCCTCTTTGGCAGCGATCTGTGCGGCCATGGCGGTGCGCTCTGCTGCCAGCTTTTCGGCCAGAGCGTCGTCGCTCAAAGCCAGAATTTCCGCAGCCAGCCATGCGGCGTTCTTGGCACCGTTCAGAGCCACCGTTGCCACCGGGATGCCGCTGGGCATCTGCACCGTGGCAAGCAGAGCATCCATGCCGTCCATGGCACCGCCCTTCATGGGAATGCCGATCACCGGCAGGGTGGTGTTGGCAGCAAAGGCACCCGCCAGATGTGCTGCCATGCCTGCTGCGCACAGGATCACGCCGAAGCCGTTGGCACGGGCGCTTTTGGCAAACTCCGCTGCCCCGGCAGGGGTGCGGTGTGCCGAAAGGATGTGCGCCTCAAAAGGGATGTCCAGCGCTTTCAGCTGGGCACATGCGCCCTTTACCACCGGCCAATCGCTGTCAGAACCCATGATCACAGCCACTTTACGAACCATATCCAAACCTCTCTTTCTCAACCGACAAACAAAAAAGGCTGCGGTACACCCGTACCACGGCCTTTAATTCTGCGTATGCTCTCCCGACGCTTTGCACAAAGTTGCACGATGCCCCTGACATGCCCGAATGTTGTTTCGACCCATGAGACCCGGCAGCATCTTCATCATTGAAGTTCTCCTCCGCAGTTCCTTGTGCTTGCGTTTTCAGGCGGCGGAAAAGCCCTTTCTGCGGGCCGCCGTCCCTGTACTACATACAGTTTACGGCAAAAAAACATCTTTGAAAAGAGTGTTCCCACAAATTCTACCTTGTGTTTTCATGCCGTCAAAAAACTTTCAAAAGTTTTGTGCAGTTTCGACATTGTTTTTCTTTTTAAGTATGACTTATATTTTAAGTATATTTTATGTAAATAGGATGCGTTAACTTTTTGTACAATAGACGGACTTTTTTAAAAAATAATTTTTGCTGTAATTGCCCGTGCAGCACGGATGAGGTCCGCCGGGGCACAGCACACCTGCGTGCCGATGCGCCCGCCGGAGACATAGACCTTCTTCTGTGTCAGCACGCTCTCATCGAACACAGTCTTATACTGCTTTTTCATGCCTACCGGGCTGCAGCCACCGCGCACATAGCCGGTGACCTTGTTGATATCGGCCACATGGATCATGGCAACGCTTTTTTCGCCCACACTGCGGGCAGCGGCTTTCAGATCCAGCTCTGCTGCCACCGGAATGACGAACACAAAATAGTTTTTGCTATTGCCCTGCGTCACCAGCGTCTTATACACGCAGGCAGGGTCTTCGCCCATGCTGCCTGCCACATCCACACCTGCCACGGCAACGCCCTCTTCATGAGCGTACTCGTGGGCGGTGTAGGGCACCTTCTCGCGCTCCAGAATGCGCATGGCATTGGTTTTTGCTTCTTTTCCCATTGTAGTATTCCCCTTTATATTTAGCTGGTTCTATTCTTAAGTATGATGGCATTGGGTCAGCGTCCTCGCCCTCTCCGTCATTGCTAACGCAATGCCACCTCTCCCAAAGTGAGAGGCTTTGGCAATCCACGCAAAGTTTCCGTTTTTGCCAAGGGCTCCCCCTTTGGGGGAGCTGCTGAGCGCAAGCGAAGCTGAGAGGGCGAGCCTGCTTTTCCTTTTCCTGCCCCCATTCTACCACTTTCTTCAAAAAAATTCAAAATTCTCTTGACTTCAGTTTCCTGAAGTGATATCATAGCGTCACACACTTCAGAACCCTGAAGTTTGACACTGCAAGCTGCGGCAAAGGAGCCGGTCTCCCTCGCCGTTTCACACGATAAGGCAAAGGAGACAAAACACTATGATCATCGTACTCAAACAGGACGCACCTGAGGTACAGGTACGCGAGTTCTGCCACGAACTGCAGGATATGGGCCTGCAGATCAACGATTCCAAGGGCAGTGAGAGCCACATTCTGGGCCTGATCGGCGACACCAAGGCCGTGGCCGAGAGCTGGGTGCTGGCAAACCCGGTGGTGGAGACCTGCCGCCGCGTGACCGAGCCTTATAAGAAGGCCAACCGCAAGTTCCACCCGGACGACAGCGTGATCGATGTGGACGGCGTAAAGATCGGCGGCGGAAACTTTGCGGTCATTGCAGGCCCCTGCAGCATCGAGAGCGAGCAGCAGATCACCTACTGCGCACAGCGCGTGAAGGCTGCGGGTGCTTCCCTGCTGCGCGGCGGCGCATTCAAGCCCCGCACCTCGCCCTACTCCTTTCAGGGTATGCGCAGCGAGGGCCTCGACCTGCTCAAGCTGGCACGCCGCGCCACCGGTGCTCCCATCGTGACCGAGATCATGAACACCGAGCACCTGCCCCTGTTCGAGAATGTAGACCTCATTCAGGTGGGTGCCCGCAACATGCAGAACTTTGAGCTGCTCAAGGCCGTTGGCCGTCAGAAGAAGCCGGTGCTGCTCAAGCGCGGCCTTGCCAATACGCTGGAAGAGTTCGTGATGAGCGCCGAGTACATCATGGCCGAGGGCAACGAGAACGTCATCCTCTGCGAGCGCGGCATCCGCACCTTTGAGACCAGCATGCGCAACACCCTCGACCTTGCCGGTGTGGTGATGCTGCACAAGATGACCCACCTGCCCGTTATTGTGGACCCCAGCCATGCCTGCGGCCACGCATGGATGGTGCCGGATCTGGCAAAGGCCGCTGTTGCTGCCGGTGCCGACGGCCTGATGATCGAAGTGCACAACAACCCCGCCAAGGCAAAGTGCGACGGTGCCCAGAGCCTGACCCCCGACCAGTTCGATGAGCTGATGCAGTTCATTGGCAAAGAGGTGGAGTTCTTTGGCAAAAAGCTGAACTGATGATTTGAACTATCCTCTGCGGAATTATTATTTTGTGTTTGCAACGAGGAAGATCCTGCGGGATCTTCCTCGTTGCTTTTTTCACACTGCATCTTCCGGTTCTGCCCCTTTTCCTGTGAAAAAAACAACCCCGGGGCGCTTGCGGTCACCCCGGGGTTGTTACAAGAATGATCTACTTTTTCAGGAGATCAGGCTCTTTTCCTTGGCCTTATCCCAGACAAGGCAGGTTTGGAGCTTGGTCACATAGCGATAGGGGCGGAACTCGTTTTCCTTCACATCGTCCATCAGACCCTGCTCTTCCATCCAGCTGGCAGCCTGCCGCAGATGAAGGTCGGCGTCATCGATGTCGCTGAAGCTCTTCACCGTCTGCGGTTCCGGGCAGCCGGCCTTTTCCCAGATCAGGGTCGCCAGACCGGCGCGGTTGGAGGGCATGGGGACACCGGGCATATTCAGCACGCGATAGATGCCGGTTCCGGTTTCGTAAATGCCCCACACGGCTGCACCGGTCAGCGCAACAGCCGCAATGCCGGCCACCACATCGCTGCTGCCGCTGCCGCTCGGGTTGTCGATGTCAACATTTCCACCCTGATACAGCGCTTCGACGGTCACGTTGCAACCGGGCATCTCAAAGTGTGCGGTCTGATCATCGCCCAGCTTCAGCGCAATGCCGTCAGCACGCACGGCGCTCCAGCCGAGGAACTCTGCGCCCTCCGGGAGGTTTGCCGTCACGGTCACGGTGGTGTGTTCCGGCACAACGGTGGCAGTATCCAGCTCCTGCTCCCCGGCACCGAGGTTAGCGGTTGCCTTCGCATTTTCAGTGGTGACGATGTTGCCGTTGGCATCTGCCAGATAGCGGTATTCCACGCCATCATCGCCGCGCTTATAGCCGATGATGTAGTGGGGATCCACGCTGATGAGTTTCAGCTTGTTCTGATAGCTGAGATCCTCGTTTTCCAGCGTGATATGACGGCCGAGGCTTGGATCGTCGGTCAGGATCGTTGCCGTACCGGTAAAGGTCTTTTTGATGTTGATCTTCTGGCCATCGCCCAGATGGATATCGTTGGTGTTGCCCTCAAAGGTCGCCTGCGTCAGGGTCACTCCGGAGCTGCCAAGATCCTTCAGAAGGATGCCGTCTTGTCCGCCCTTGATGGTGCCACCGTTGATCCACGCACCGCCGTAATTGCCGGTGCAGTCAATGACCGCGGCACCTGGATTCGTGCTGGCGACCGTACCTTTGTTCATGCGCAGGCTGCCGCGGTTTTCGATGGTGCAGGCTGCGCCCGAGGTAATGGTGCCGCCGTTGATTTCCACAAGACCCCATTTGTTGTTGATGCAGCTGGCACCCTCAGACGCAAAGGTTCCGTCTGTTGTGATGCCCTTGTTAATGGTCAGGTTTGCAGAGCTGTTGACAAAGCAGCTTTTTGTGCCGGTGGTTTGGAAGTCGCCGCCATTGACGTCCACCGTGCCGGTACTGTTAATGATAACAGGTTCCTCGGAGGTCGCTGTAACATCGTTCAACGTCATGTGGCCACCATTAAAAATCCAGAAATTTGCTCTGTTCTGATTTGTATTGCTGTGGGTATGTGTACCACGGTTAACAACAACCTTTGCACTGCCGCTACTGGTCACAGCATAGCCACTGGTCTCCGTTGTCATATCATTCAGCGTGGTCGTTCCAGCGTACGCCATGACCACATTACGTGTCGCAGTTACATATGTGCCGCCGTTGACTGTTACATTGCCGGAGGATACATCCAAGAAATGAGCATCCGATGGTTTACAGTTTACTTCATGCCCATCGTTTGTAATTGTCACCTCGTCAGCATTCTTCACATTGATAAACATAACCTGCTGTGTGCCGTTATAGGTTATACCGCCTTTAATAGCAATGTTCACAGGCTCTGATGTATCGGTCAGATTAACGGTAATATTACCAGCGTACTTTCCCTCAGGGATCTCGTAATTGCCGCCTTTGGTGATGGTCGTGCCTTCAAACGGGATCGTTTCGACTGCGGTATCTTCCTGCGCAGTTACGCCATTTTCAGGCGTACCCCCCCCCCAGAGCAAGTGCATTGACCGGAAGGACAGATGTCATCATGCATGCCGCAAGCACTGCACTGATGAACCGCATCTTCTGTTTTTTCATCCTCAAAACCTCTGCTTTCTGTTAAATTTCTGAGACTTATGTCTCGCATTTTTAGTATAGCACCTCTATTTTCTGCATACAATCTTCACCTGCACTGAAATTTGCCTTGTAATTTCTTCTAATTTTTGTTGCCTTTGCTCGAAATTTTCCGAAACTTCTCCCGGTAGTACCGGACCCCCCCGGCATTCCATTTTTTGCGTATTTGTGTTATACTATAGTGTATTTGCAATCCACCCTGAAATGAGGTTTTTTTATGAAAGCACATATCGCACGCAACCAGAACGCCGGTGTCCCGCTGGTTCTGGGCTGGAACCTTTCCCCCGCCGACCGCGGCAAACTGGATGGCATGGCTCCTGCTTTTGGCATGAAGCTGCTGCTCGTCTCCCCTGCCGATGCGGGCAAGACCGTGGCCCAGCTGCTGGGCGAGGTGGAGACCAAGGCCACCCGCACGCTGGTGCTGGAACCGGGTGCCTACCCGCCGGCAGTGGTTCTGGCCAACTTCAAGGAGAAGGACGTAGACACCCTGCTGGATCTGATGAAGCAGGCACAGGTCACCATTCCGCTCAAGGCCGTTGTGACTCCCTCCAACCGCAGCTGGGTGTTCGGCGATCTGCTGGCCCACCTGCAGGAGGAGCACGCCGCCTTTACCGCCGCAAAGGAGAACCGCACCGTATGAAGACCCGCGCAAAACGTTTCGTCAGCGCCCTGCTGGCCGGGGTGCTCTGCCTGAGCCTGCTGGCAGGCTGTGCCTCCAAAAAGAAAGAGCTTACCCGCTATTCCACCGTTTTTTATGATGTGTTCGATACCGTAACGCAGGTGATCGCCTACTGCGAGAGCGAGGAAGAATTCAACACCCAGATGGATGCCCTGCACGCAGACCTTATTACCTATAACCAGCTGTATGATATCTACAACGATTACCCCGGCGTGACCAACGTCAAAACCATCAACGACAATGCCGGCAGCGCTCCGGTGGAGGTGGACGACCGCATCCTCTCCATGCTGGAGCTGGCCGACCAGATGTACCAGACCACCAACGGCAAGCTGAACATTGCCATGGGCAGCGTGCTGAATATCTGGCACAATTACCGCGAAGCTGCCGAAGCCGCCGAGACGGATGCCGACAACAAGCTGCCCACCATGGAAGAGCTGGAAGCAGCCGCCCAGCACTGTGATATCAACAATGTGATCATCGACGCGGATGCCAAGACCGTTTATCTGGCCGACCCGGAAATGCTGCTGGATGTGGGCAGCGTGGGCAAGGGCTACGCCGTGGAAATGGTGTGTCAGGCTGCCGAGGCCCGCGGCCTGACCAGCGCTCTGGTGAGCGTGGGCGGCAACCTGCGCGCCATTGGTGTAAAACCGGACGGCAGCCAGTGGACCGGCGGCGTGGAAAACCCATGGAGCTCTTCGGATGTATACACCTCGGATTCCATGCTGGACGGTGCCATCAACATGAGCGATATGGCCCTTGTGACCAGCGGCGACTACCAGCGCTACTACGTGGTGGACGGCAAGCGCTACCACCACCTGATCGACCCGGACACCCTGTTCCCCGCCGCCTACTTTAACGGCGTGACCGTGCTGTGCAGCGACTCCGGCCTTGCCGACTGCCTGACCACCGGCCTGTTCTGCCAGCCGCTGGAGGACGGGATGAAGATCGTGGAAAGTCTGGACGGCGTGGAAGCCATGTGGTGCACACCGGATCAGCAGGTCATCACCTCTTCCGGCTGGGATTCCCATTTGAAAAAATAACCCTTAAAACGGCAAAAGGCCGACGCAGTGCTGCGTCGGCCTTTTGCTGTTTTATCAGATGGTGAACTGCACCACACAGAATGCCGCGTAGATGCACAGCAGCGCAATGCCCTGCGGGCGGCTCAGCCTGCCCTTGAAGAGAGCGGGCAGGGTGAGCAGCAGCATCACGGCGAACATGACCGGGAACTCCAGCACCAGCGATGCATTGTGGCCGAAGAGCAGGGAGTTCTGCGGAATGCTAAAGGGTGCCACCACTGCGGAAACACCGCTCACCAGCACCAGATTGAACACGTTTGCACCAATGACATTGCCCAGCGAAAGTGCACCGTGGCCCTTTGCCAGCGAGGTGATGGCCGTTACCAGCTCCGGCAGCGAGGTGCCCAGTGCCACAAAGGTGAGCGCGATCACCGACTCCGGCACGCCCAGTGCCTGTGCGATCAGGGTGCCGTTGTCCACCAGCAGGTTGGCACCCACGGCAATGAGCACAGCGCCCACGGCCAGCAGACCCAGCTCCTTGGCAAAGGATGCATTTTCTTCCGGTTCTTCCCCTTCTTCCGGGGCGGGGGCGTTCTTCATGGCCATCACGTTGCAGATGATATACGCTGCGAACATGGCCAGAAGGATCAGGCCCACCGGGCGGGAGAAGTAGCCGGTGGTGTAGGCCACACCGGCATAGAAGGCCGCTGCCACAAAGAAGAACAGCACCGGCGTGCGCAGGCTCTTGGGGTCTACCTTGCCCGGCTTTACCGCAATGGTGAGGGCCGCAATGAGCGATGCATTGCAGATGATCGAACCGATGGCGTTGCCGTAGGCGATCTCGCCGTGGCCGGTGAGAGCCGAGGTGGTGGAGACCATCACCTCCGGCAGGGTGGTGCCGATGGACACCACGGTGGCACCGATGAGCAGCTCCGGCACATGGAAGCGGCGGGCAATGCCCGTGGCACCATCCACGAACCAGTCACCGCCCTTGATGAGGCACAGCAGGCCCACGATGAACAGCAAAACAGGAATGAGCATAGTTTTCTCCTTTTGTTTTTGGCAGAGCAGCAATAAAAAAGAGACCTTTATTACATCCTGCCCAAAAACGGGAAAGTGTAATAAAAGTCTCAAGCTTCCGGTGACACAGCGGGCATTTCTGCCGGGATGTCGCTGCGCCACAGCGCACCGTTTTTGCAAAACGAGCGCCCTTTACTCCCTTTTATCCGAAAAATATTATACCGGTTTTTGCACCAAAGTGCAAGAGGAGCGTTGAAATTTCATCCGGCCTTGGTCACTTTCTTCGCGTTGGGATAAATACGCTCCATGCGGGCATCGTCAAAATACGCATCCAGCAGCATATCGATGCTGTTCTTGGGCGCTTCACCGCTGGTGCGGGCATCGTACCGGGCCAGCGCCAGCGCACTGGTGAGCATGTTCACCGCCATGAACACTGCCAGCAGGACGGTCATCCATGGGCGGACGCGGCTGCGCACCTTCTTCATGCCTCTGAGCACCAGCGGATAGCCGTAGCGCATCCATACCACCGCCGCAATGCCCCAGAAAAAGCAGTACAGCAGGTTGATGCGCCCGCCCAGATTGAACTTGAACTTGCTGTAGTCCCAGAACACGGTACCGAACAGCAGCTCGGTGACGGCGCTGCACACGTATTCGTACACACCGCCCATGACGGTGCCGAAGGCGAACAGGTAGCGGTCGCTCCGGTCCTTTTCCTGACGCAGCAGCACCGTTGCCAGCACCAGCGCCAGACCCCACACCACGCTGAACGGCCCCCAGACCAGACTGGAGCGGCTCATCCAGACCCCGGCGGTCACGCGGCAGAACACCGTCTCCACCATGTCGCCCAGAAACGCGCCGATCACGAACAGCCACAGCAGGTCGGACACGCTGAGGAAGTTCTTTTCCCCTTTCCGGAGCGCAGTCTGCTCCTGCCGGGCCGCAGCCGGGTAAGCATACTGGATGCGTTTTTCAATGTAAAGCGCGATCCTGCGGCGCAGCGTGTCCGACCGCTCCCCCAGTCTCTGGTTGAGCTGCTCCAGCACCGGGTGCCGGGCCGCATACTGCTGCACCAGCACCGCCGAACCGATCTGGTCCAGCACCGCCACCGTCAGCGAGACCCATACTGCCGGGCGCAGCAGCCAGACAGGGATCTGCGCACACAGCCGCAGCAGCACATCATTGCCCCACAGCACACTTGCCGTGCCCAGCGCACCCCACAGCAGCGAATACTGCAGGCACACATAGCCGTTCAGATTGAATTTTTTTCCGGAATAGTCCCACCACTTGCGGCGGTGCAGGCGTTCCAGCAGCTTGGCGGTGATCCATTCCATCACCGTTGCCGCCATCATACAGGCAAAGAACAGGTAGACCGGCTCGGTGCGCAGGTCGCCGAAACTCACGGCCAGCAGCACGCCGGTGGTACCGTAGATAAAGCAGAACGGGCCTGCCGCCGCACCGCGGTTGGCAAACCTTCCGCCCCGGATGGTCGCGACTACCGTCTCAGCCACCCAGCCCAGAAAGGAATATACTAGATAAATAACACCCAGAGTATAGAAGTTCAGCGTCATAATGTTCCTTTCGCTTCCAGTTTTTTCTTACTGCATTGATTGTACCCGTTTTGGGCGCTGTGTACAAGAGCCGTGCAGAAATTTTGTCACTCTGCGACGCGGCAGGCTCTCCGGGCATCTCTGAAAAGACGAAGATCCAGTCTGTTGCTTTGTTTTCAGATACATCTTAGAAAAAGGCCCTGCCATCCCGAAGGACAGCAGGGCTCAAAATTACAGCTTGAATTTACAGAGCGGAATCACAGCTGGCTCTTATATAGTTCCACGATCTCTTCCACGCTGGTGTCGCGGGGATTGCCGGGACGGCAGGCGTCTGCAAATGCGGACTCGGCGAGGAACTGGATATCCTCTTCCTTCAGGATGCCGTGCAGATTTGTGGGGATGCCCACGTCTGCGCTCAGCTGCTTGACGGCGGCGATGGTGGCATCGGCGGCTTCCACATCGTTCATCTCATCGATGCCCACAACGCCCATGGCCTTGCCCACGGCGCGGTAGCGCTCACCGGCAACGCTCTTGTTGTACTCCAGACCCACCGGCAGCAGGATGGCGCAGGCCACACCGTGCGGGGTGTCATACAGAGCGGACAGGCCATGTGCCATGGAGTGGACGATGCCCAGACCCACGTTGGAGAAGCCCATGCCGGCGATGTACTGGCCCAGAGCCATGCCCTCGCGGCCTTCCGGGGTGTTCTGCACTGCGCCGCGCAGGCTCTGGCTGATGAGCTTGATGGCTTCCAGATGGAACATATCGGAGATGACGCAGTGCCCCTTGGTAATGTAGCCCTCGATAGCGTGGGTCAGAGCGTCCATGCCGGTGGCAGCGGTCAGGCCCTTGGGCATGGAGGACATCATATCGGGATCGACCACAGCGATCTCGGGGATATCGTTGGTATCCACGCAGACGAACTTGCGCTTCTTCTCCACATCGGTGATGACGTAGTTGATGGTGACCTCGGCAGCAGTGCCGGCGGTGGTGGGAACAGCGATGGTGAACACAGCGTGCTTCTTGGTAGGAGCAACACCTTCCAGAGAGCGGACATCCGCAAACTCGGGGTTGTTGATGATGATGCCGATGGCCTTTGCGGTATCCATGGAGGAGCCGCCGCCGATGGTCACGATGCAGTCAGCCTCAGCAGCCTTGAAAGCGGCCACGCCGTCCTGCACGTTGGCGATGGTGGGGTTGGGCTTGATCTCGCTGTAAACAGCGTAGGCAAAGTTTGCAGCATCCAGCAGATCGGTGACCTTCTTGGTGACGCCGAACTTGATCAGGTCGGGGTCGGAGCAGACGAATGCCTTCTTGTAGCCGCGGGCGGTCAGTTCGGGAACGATGTTCTCAATGGCACCGTGGCCATGGTAGGAGATGGTATTCAGAACGATGCGATCAGCCATAGTTATTTTTCCTCCAAATCTCTTTTCCGCCACTTTCCGGGCGGAGCTCTCTGTTTTTCAGCATAGCACATTGTTAAAAGCTTTGCAATGTGAAATTGTTTGAATTTATTGTAAATTTTTATCAATGTGCAGTGTTTTATAGGCACTTTTCCCAACTTCCCACAGTTTTATGGTGTTTTTTCTTTTTCCCCTTGACAAACAAAGCAAATCGTGTATTATTGTATCAAGCGCTTAATACAGCAAGACAAGGAGATGATACCATGGGCGAACAGTTTGATGCCAGCCGCCCGATCTATGCCCAGCTTGTGGAACGGCTGAAGGCCCGGATCCTGGCCGGCACCTACCCGCCGGGCGGGCATCTGGATTCAGTACGTGATCTGGCCGCAGCCGCCGGGGTGAACCCAAACACGATGCAGCGGGCCCTTGCCCAGCTGGAGACGGAAGGGCTGGTGCGCACCGAACGCACCGCAGGCCGCTATGTTACGGAGGATACTGCATTGATCGAACAGCTTCGCGCCGACACCGCCCGGACGCTGGCGTCGGATTTTCTGGAAAAGATGCGCGGCATCGGCTACAGTCCCGCACAGGCGGCCGCGCTTTTGGAACACTGGGACGCAAAGGAGGATCGCAATGAGTGAGCTTTTGAGCTGTGAAGCACTGACCAAGTGCTACCAGAAGGATAAGACCGCACTGGAAAATGTAGACCTGCACATCGGCTTTGGCCGCATCGTGGGGCTGCTTGGCCCCAACGGCAGCGGCAAGACCACCCTCATCAAGCTGGCGAACGGTCTGCTGCAGCCCAGTGCAGGCAGCATCCGGATCGCCGGCATGACCCCCGGGCCGGACACCAAAGCCATCGTGTCCTATCTGCCGGACGCCGACTGGCTGCCGGACTGGATGCGTGTGGAGCAGCTGGTGGAAATGTTCCACGAATTTTATGCCGATTTTGACCCCGCTAAGGCAAACGAAATGCTGGCCCGGCTGGAACTGGAACCGAAGGCGCGGCTCAAGACCCTCTCCAAGGGCAGCAAGGAAAAGGTACAGCTGATCCTTGCCATGAGCCGCGCCGCAAAGCTCTACCTGCTGGATGAGCCTATTGGCGGCGTGGACCCTGCCGCCCGGGACTATATCCTGAGCACCATCCTGAACAACTACAGCCGGGATGCGACCGTCATTCTATCCACCCACCTCATCGGCGATATCGAGCCAATTCTGGACGAAGCCGTCTTTTTGAAGGATGGCCGGGTGTTCGCCCACCGCAATGCCGAAGAGCTGCGCGAGACCGAGGGCATGAGCGTGGATGCATATTTCCGGGAGGTATTCAAATGCTGAAACAGCTGTTAAAATATGAATTCAAGGCCACCGGCCGCACCTACGGCGGGCTGTATCTGGCCCTTGTTGCGCTGGCAGTGCTGAGCGGCTTTTCCCTGCGCAGCTCTTCCAAGGACGACTTTGCATCTCTGCTGCTGTTCGCCTACATGGTCGTAGCCGTCGCGGTGGCAGTGGTGTCTGTGATGACCATTGTGACCCGCTTCACCCGCAATCTGCTGGGCCGCGAGGGCTACCTGATGCACACCCTGCCGGTGACGGAAAGCCAGCTCATCCTTTCCAAGCTGATCTCCAGCGTGGTGTGGATGCTTTGCAGCAGCATCGTGGGTATTTTCTCCTTTGCGGTGATGCTGCTGGCTCTGTCTCTGAACAGCGCGGCCCTGCAGCAGCTGCCGGAGCTGTGGCAGAAAGTGGTAGAGATCTTCCGAGAGATCTTCCGCATGACCGGCAGCTCCGGGTGGCTCTGGCTGATCTTTGAAACGCTGAATGGGCTGGTGGCACTGGTGTCCAGCATCCTGTGCATCTATGCCGCATGCATGATCGGCCACCAGTTCAAAAAGCACATGGTCCCGGCCGGTATTCTGTCATTTTTCCTGCTGTCCTTCCTGCAGAACTGGCTGAGTTCCGGTGTCAGCAGTGCCGACATGCTGCAGGCTGTTTCCGATCCCACCCTTGGCGGTGTAGATGTTTCCATTGCTGCGCCCAGTGCGTTCACCACCCTGTTCGGGCTGGCGGTCAGCATCGCCTTTGCCGCAGGATACTTTCTGCTGACCCGCTGGCTGATGGAGCATAAGCTGAATCTGGAATGATCTTCATGTCCTCCGCTTTCGTTCTGGGCATTTTCAGCGAAACTACTTCTTAATTGCAATTTGTAAAAGGCCGAACCATAAACTTCATCTGATACAAAAAACATCTGCAAGCTGCCCCATTCCGGGCAAAGCTTGCAGATGTTTTTCTTGTTATAAAGTGTTCAGCACTCGTCGTACTGCTTTTTCAGGTAGTTCAGGCATTCCACCGCGTTTTCCGGGGTGGTATTCTCCAGCGTTGCAAAGATATAGGGCTTTTCCTGCTTTGCAAACCGCAGGATGGTGCGGTAGTCCTCCATACCGCCCTGCCCTGCACCCGTAGCAGCCAGCTGGCCGCCCGCATCCTTGCGCAGGAAATCCTTGAAGTGGATCATGGCGATGTCCTTGCCCAGAAGCTCGATGGCCTCGGCGAACACTTCCTCGCGGCGGTCCACATTTTCCATGTTCAGCAGGTTGACGGGGTCGAACAGGATCTGCAGGTTCGGGCTGCCGATCTCATCCAGCACGGTGCGGGCGCGTCTGGCATCGTACACGATGTGCTTGACCACCGGCTCAATGGCAATGGTCACGCCGTACTGCTCGGCACAGCGCACCACCGGCTTGAAGTTCTTGATAAAGGTGGAAAGTGCGGCATCGCTGCGGCACTCCGGACAGAATTTGTACTCCGCGTTGGGCGCACCGGTCTCGGTGCCCACCATGCCGCAGCCCAGAAGACTTGCAAAGCGGATATGGGCATAGTATTTTTCCTGAATGGCGTGCAGGGCATCCGCATCCGGGTGGGCAAGGTTCAGGTAGTTGCCCAGCACGGCAATGTCGATGCCGTTTTTCTCAAACAGATGCCGCAGATACAGCGCATAGCCGGGGGTCAGGGCGCTGGGGGTGCAGGGCAGCTCCTTGAAGGATTTGCTCAGAGCCACATGGGCGCAGGTAAAGCCTTTCTGGCGCACCAGCGGCAGCACCTGTTCAACGGGCAGCTTTTCCGCGTCATGCAGACGCAGGCCGAATTGGATCATGGAAAACCTCCTCCTTTCCCGCACAACACGCGGGGTTGCATTGACTTTATTATACACGAAAGCTGCGTTCCATGGAACAGCCTGAAACAAAAAAGAGCATCACTTTGCACCCTCACCGGATACAAATGATGCTCTTTTTTCAGATCTGGTCCTGGCAGATGCGGCTCATTCTCAGCGCCGGTACTTTGCAGCGGCCTGCAGGCGCTGCATCGCACGGTCGAGCGCGATCTTGCTCTGATAATATTCATGCATGCTCTGCTGATGCTGCAAACGCTCCTCGGCACGGATGCGGGCAGCCTCGGCACGGTTCTTGTCGATATCCTCCGGACGCTCGGCGCTGTCCACCAGCACCATCACGTAGGCAGGCGTCACCTCGGCAATGCCATCGCCTACCAGGATGTCCTGGCTTTCACCGTTCACCTCAAAGTGCAGGATGCCCATGTGGATGGCCACCAGCACCGGGCTGTGTCCGGCCTGTATGCCGTACACGCCATCGCTGATGGGCAGCACAAGGTCTTCGCAATCGCCCTGATAGTACTCACCGCTGGACGCAGTGATGTTCAGCATGAACTTGTTCATCAGACGGCACCGCCCTTTTCCTCAGCCAGCTTTTCCGCTGCCTTCTGGCGGGCATCTTCCAGCGTACCAACGTTGAAGAAAGCCCACTCCGGCAGATCATCGGCCTCGCCGTCCACAATGGCGGCAAAGCCGCGCACGGTATCCTGCAGCGGCACATACTTGCCCTTCAGGCCGGTAAAGTTCTCGGCCACAGCAAAGGGCTGGGACAGGAACTTCTGCAGCTTGCGGGCGCGGGCAACGGTGAGCTTGTCGTTCTCGTCCAGCTCGTCCATGCCCAGAATGGCGATGATGTCCTGCAGTTCCTGATAGCGCTGCAG
>OOAJ01000716.1_pt1 | contig 19982 bp, 16 predicted proteins | sample 1671241 | NCBI WGS metagenome assembly OOAJ01 (sample SAMN06348136, study PRJEB24527) | human gut metagenome | biome: human gut; feature: ankylosing spondylitis patient; material: feces | host: Homo sapiens | place: China | collected 2015-10
TTATTTATTTAAATACTGAATGACAAAGATACGATTTGGCGGTGAATCCGGCAATATTTCCGGTTCCTTTTTAAGGGGGCTGAGTGAAAAAGCAGACGGTCAGTCTTTCTTTTTCAGCAAATCGGGACGCAAAGCCTTTGTGCGTTCGAAAGACTGTTGCAGTTCCCATTCCTTAATCTTGGCTTCGTGCCCGGAAAGTAAAATTTCCGGCACGGTCCAGCCTTTATAATCGGCCGGACGGGTATATACGGGAGCTGCCAGCAGGTTGTCCTGGAACGAGTCGGAGAGGGCGCTTTGTTCGTCACCGATGACACCGGGCACGATACGTACTATGGCATCTGTCATGACAGCGGCTGCCAGTTCTCCGCCCGTCAGTACGTAATCTCCTATACTGACTTCTTTCGTGATGAGGTGTTCACGGATGCGGTAGTCTATACCTTTATAATGTCCGCACAGGATGATGAGGTTTTCACAAAGGGAAAGCGTGTTGGCCATCGGTTGGTCGAACTGTTCGCCGTCCGGTGTGGTGAAAATCACTTCGTCGTAGTCCCGTTCAGCCTTCAAGGCCGAGATGCAGCGGTCTATCGGTTCGCACTGCATCACCATGCCCGCAAAGCCGCCGAAAGGATAGTCGTCCACCCGGCGGTACTTATTCGTGGCATAGTCGCGCAAGTTGTGCAAATGGATTTCCACCAAGCCTTTCTTTTGGGCACGTCCTAATATGCTTTCACGCACAAAGCCTTCGAGCAATTCCGGCAAAACGGTAATGATGTCTATTCTCATGGGAATCTGTTTTCTTGTAATCTACTGCAAAAGTAGTGATTTTGTGCCGGATTTCATGGCGTGTGGCGGCTGATTACTAAAAATAGAAGTTAAAAAGGAAATTTTGGGAACAGAAAACGTTCCGTAGATTTGCTTTTCTAAACCTTTAGATATACATTTGCCATATCAATAACTAAAGTATTAGAAATAATGGGAAAGCAGGGCACACTGACAAAAGCTGAGATGCAAGTCATGAACATCCTTTGGAGTCTGCCTTCGATGAAGGGCACCATTTCGGATGTGCTTGAGGGGTACGGCGAGAAGAAACCGGCTTATACTACCGTAGCCACGTTCATGAAGATTTTGTTGAACAAGGGATACGTAGGATTTGAGAAGCTGAAAGGAACGAAAACCCAGTGTTATTATCCTTTGATTACGAAACAGGAATATACGCGGAAAGTGCTGGACGGGGTGAAGGAGGACTTGTTCGGCGGTTCGTTGTCCTCTTTGGTTCGTTTTTTTGTCAAAGAGGAACGTATCTCGGAAGAAGAATTGAAAGAAATGCTTGAGATGGTGGAACGGCAGGGGGATGAGCCCCGGCGCGCGTAGCCCGCAGTCCACAGGGCATGGTGGTGGAACAGTTTAAAATATAGGATATGGGAACATTCTTGGTTTATATCATCAAATCGGCTTTGTGCCTGACATTGCTTTATCTGCCTTATACCTTATTATTACGTAAGGAAAGGCTGCATCGCTTGAACCGTATGGCCTTGTTGGCCATACTTGCGGCTTCGTTCCTTTTCCCGCTTTCGCAGGAGGAGTGGTTTGGCGGAATGTGGCATTCGTGGCAGTCTGCCGCACCGGAAGGGGCGTATGCCGGATTGATAGACCGGCTTGGGCGGACGGAGCTTTTCATGCCGGAGGTCGTCATCATGCCGGATGCGGATGTTCCTGTTTGGCCTTTGGTGTGTGTCTGTCTTTATTTCGCAGGTCTGGCGGTGTCGTTGTCCGTCCGTATGTACCAGTTCTTCCGTATGCGTCGGGCGATATCTCGCGGTTGTCTGTGGCGCGAGAGCTTTTCAGACGGTATTACGCTCTACTGTCATGCCCGTCCCATGCCGCCTTTCAGTTGGATGCACAGCGTCGTGATGTGGGAAGGAGACTTGGAGGGCGATGCCGGCGAAGCCATTCTCATGCACGAAAAGGCCCATGTGCTGTACGGCCATTCCTACGATACGCTGCTGATGTTGGCTGTGGAGGCTGTACAGTGGTTCAATCCAGTGGTTTGGATGATGGAGATGGACTTGCGCTGCATTCATGAGTATCAGGCCGACGAGTACGTACTGAACCATGGAGTCAACGCGAAGAACTATCAGTTATATCTAATAAAAAAGGCCGTTGGCAGCCGACTGCAATCTTTTGCCAACGGTCTGAATCAAAGCACACTTAAAAAACGTATTGCTATGATGTGTAACAAAAAATCAACGAAATGGGCAGTTTTGAAGTACATGTACCTGCTGCCCGTGGGGGCTTTTGCCACAGTGGCATTCGCCCGTCCGGAGATCGTAAACGGAGTAGACGGCCGGTTGGAGCAACTCTCAGCGGTCAAAGTTACGGATTTATCCGCAACCGCGAAAGCCGTCGCGGCTGAAAATGTTCAGCCGGAACCTTTAAAAATGGGAAAAAGGGCTTCCAAAGCGGAAGTCTCAGAGGTGAAAGCCTCCAAGCCTTCTTCGGTTGTGGCGAAGGCAGATTCGGCCGTTGCCTCTTCGGAAAGGACGTCCGAAGGTATTGTGGTGAAAGCGATGGCACCCCGGAATGACCTTCCAGACCGTGTGGAGTTCAAGGGGACAGAGCTTGCCCGAACTGATGGGAAAGATTCAGCGTCTTATTATTTGAGGTTGAAAAGTGCCAAGGTCGTACCTCGTAATGTGTATGACGTGGTAGACGTTAAGCCGATGTTTCCGGGAGGTGATGCCGAGTGCATGGCTTATGTGGCGCGTAACATGAAATATCCAAGCGAATGTTTGAAGAACGGTGTGACGGGACGCGTGCTCTGTAGTTTTGTCATCGACACGGACGGGAGCCTGTGCCGTATCGAAGCGGGGGAGAAAAGTTATGCGCAGGCGGTGGACGGCAGTCCGGCATCCAAAGAAATGTTGCGACTGTTTGTCGACGAGGCTTTCCGCGTGATAAGCGGAATGCCGAAATGGACACCGGGACAGAAGGACGGGAAGGCGGTGCCCGTGCGCTATGTTTTGCCGTTTACGTTCCGCTTGCAATAGCATGTGAGCCGGTCGATATACGGACTGTCTTTCGGTGGGGGATGGACGTTCCGGTTTGACTTTACCTTGATGGGCCCGTTCCGTAGGGTCGAGGTTATGACGCCTCCTACGGGACGGGCTGTTTTTGTACCGCGTTTTCCGCGATGGCCCGCGCCACGGTGTATGCCGTGGTCCATGCGGCCTGAAAGTTAAATCCTCCGGTCACGCCGTCGATGTCGAGCACTTCGCCTGCAAAGTACAGTCCGGGGCAGGTCTTGCTTTCCAGCGTTTGCCGGTACACCGATTCGAGGCTTACCCCTCCGCACGTGACGAACTCTTCGCGGAACGTACTCCTGCCGTCCACGTCGTAGCGGTCGTTGCACAACGTGTCGGCCAGTTTGCAAAGCCCTTTGTGCCCCAATTCGTTCCATTTCCGGTCGGGAGCGATGCCGGATTTACCGATGAGGTAATGCCATAACCGCGCAGGCAAGTCGTACGGGCGCAAGCCGGAGATTTTCTTTTGCGGGTGGCGTTGCGCCATGTTTTGTAGGATGCCGGTCACGGTTTCGCTGTGGGGGTCGTTTGTCCAGTTGACGAAAATGGGGAAGCGGTAAGCTTTCTCCTGTATGAAACGGGCGGCATGGGAAGACAATTTCAGGATGGCCGGGCCGCTCATGCCCCAATGGGTGACGAGCAACGCGCCTGAATGCCTGAATTTGGTACCGGGGATGCCGACCAATGCCGGGTCTACCACGGTGCCCATCAGCCCGCGCAGTGCCGGGGAGGCAATGTTGAACGTAAAGAGCGAAGGGACGGGCGTTTCGATACGATGCCCCAACCGTTCCAGATAAGCGAAGCTTTCGCCACGCGGTGAACCGCCGGTGGTGATGGCCACGCGGTCGAATAGCAGACGGCCTTGGCGCACATCCTGAAACGTGATTTCATACTTCCCGCCGCAAGGCGTGAGGGTTTCCACGCGGTGGGAGGTTTTCACCGTGACCCCCAATTCCGCAGCAAGGCTTTTCAGGCAACCGGCTACGGCACGGGCATCCTGTGCGGCCGGAAACACACAATGGTCGTCTTGCGCGACGAGCGGCACGCCGTGCGCTTCGAACCATCGGTAGGCATCCCGGTGACCGAACTGTTTGAAAAGCCCCTTCAAGAGCTTGTGCCCACGGGGATAGACCTGTTTCAGGTCTGTCACACCCTCAAAAGTATTGGTCAGGTTGCAGCGTCCGCCGCCCGAGACCAGTACTTTTTTCAATACATCCGCCTGCCTTTCGAATACCGTGACCTCCACCTGCGGCGCGAATGTTTTCAGGTTGACGGCCAGAAAGAAGCCGGCCGCTCCTCCGCCAATGATTGCTATCTCCATTGCTTCCACGATTCTTTTTAATGGGCAAAGGTAAGTATAATCGGGCGGATTTGAAATGATGATTCTGACATTTTGCTACTTTCAGCTCCAAATCAGTAGTTTCAAAAGACAGCGGTTAGGAGAATCTAAAAAGACAGAAATGTATAAGTATGCAATTTCCGTGTCGTTTTTACTGTTTTATGCAGTATATATTCATTTACTTTGAGGAAAGAAAAAAATCGTTTGCAGCCAAACGAAAAATTTCTTTCCTCATATAAATTCCGGGTACTCCGCATGTCGTGGAAAAAATCCGCCCGAAATGGGAATTTTTCGCTGCACGGAGAGGGGCAAAACTGCTTTTTTGCGGCTTTTTCGTTCTATTTTCCTGTATTTCGCCGACAAGAATTTACGGACAGAATGTTGGCGGTTCCGCCTCGCAGGTTTCACCGGAAGAAGAAAGAAGCGGAGGACAGGCGGTTCCCGTCTGCTTTCGTCTTGTGAAAAAGCTTTCAGGCTGTCTTTTTGATTTTTCCGGGAGGCGCGTGCGTCGCTTATTGGGCATCGAGGTCGCATCGAGGGGCGAATGGACGATTCTCGAAGGTATGGGATTGACGTTTTGACAGATTGTGCCGGAAAAGTACGCTTTTCTTTTTTCTTTGCGCCCTTGGGCGTTTTCTGCGAATTGACTATCTTTGCTTATGCGAATGACGGGGGAGCCGTTCGCGGGAACAGAGCCGCGATGTCTCCCCGTCAGGGTTTATCATTGAATGCAAATGGAAGTAAAGGAACAGATAGAGCGGCTTCGCAATGAATTGCACCGCCACAACTATAATTATTATGTGTTGAACGTCCCGGAGATTTCCGACCAAGAGTTCGACCGCATGATGCGGGAGTTGCAAGACCTCGAGGCGGCCCATCCCGAATTTGACGAGCCGGACTCGCCGACGCGGCGCGTGGGGAGCGACCTGAATCAGGAGTTCGTTCAGGTGCCCCACCGCTATCCCATGTTGTCGTTGTCCAATACGTACAACAAGCAAGAGGTGGCCGACTTTTATGAACGCGTCCGTTCCGGTTTGGAAGGCGAGCCGTTCGAGCTTTGTTGTGAAATGAAATACGACGGGCTTTCCATCTCGCTGACCTACGAGCAGGGGCGATTGGTGCGTGCCGTGACGCGGGGCGACGGGGTACAGGGCGACGACGTGACGGAAAACGTCAAGACCATTCGTTGTATTCCGCTTCGTCTGAACGGGAACGGTTACCCCGAAGAGTTTGAAATCCGTGGGGAAATCCTGATGCCGTGGACGAGCTTCGAGGCATTGAACCGTGAACGCGAAGAACGCGAAGAACCGCTTTTCGCCAATCCGCGTAACGCGGCTTCGGGGACGCTGAAAAGCAAAAACTCAGCGGTGGTGGCGCAACGCAAGCTTGACGCTTACTTATATTACCTTTTGGGAGAACACATTCCTTTTGACGGGCATTATGAAAATTTGCAGGCGGCCCGCTCATGGGGATTCAAGATATCCGGGGGGATGAAGAAAGTAACTACGCTCCAGGACATTTATGATTTCATAGATTATTGGGACGTGGAGCGCAAGAACCTGCCTGTGGCTACGGACGGCATCGTGCTGAAGGTCAACTCCCAGAGGCAGCAACGTGCGTTGGGCTATACCGCCAAAAGCCCCCGTTGGGCCATCGCTTACAAGTTTCAGGCGGAGCGTGCCCGTACGCGCCTGAATGCTGTGACCTTCCAAGTCGGACGTACCGGAACGGTGACGCCGGTGGCCAATATGGATCCGGTGCAGTTGGCCGGTACGGTCGTGCGGCGTGCCACGTTGCACAATGCCGACGTGATGGAGCAGTTGGATTTGCATATCGGGGACATGGTGTATGTGGAAAAAGGAGGGGAAATCATTCCCAAAATCGTCGGTGTGGATGCCGATGCGCGGGGACCGGAAACGGGACCAAGGGCCGAGTTCATCACCCGTTGTCCGGAATGCGGGGCCGAACTGGTGCGTTACGAGGGAGAAGCCGCATGGTATTGTCCCAACGACACGGCTTGTCCGCCGCAAATCAAGGGGCGCATAGAGCATTACATCAGCCGCAGGGCCATGAACATAGACAGTCTGGGACCCGAAACCGTGGACGATTACTACCGCCGCGGCTTGATACGCGATGTGGCCGACCTGTACGATATACAGGTGCAGCAGATTAACGGCGAGGACGGCACGCGCGAGAAATCCGCGCAAAAGATAGTCCGCTCGATTGCCGACTCCGTAGAAGTTCCTTTCGAACGCGTGGTGTTTGCCTTGGGCATACGTTTTGTCGGTGAAATTGCGGCTAAAGCCTTGGCACGCCATTTCAAGTCGATGGACGCGCTGGCCTCGGCATCGTTGGAGGACATGTTGCAGATCAACGGAATCGGTGTGGTGATAGCCGAGAGCGTGATCCGCTATTTTGCAAACGAAGCCAACCGCGATTTGGTGCGCCGTTTGCGGGAAAAAGGGGTCCGGATGGAGCTTTCCGACGAAGAATTGAGCAGCCATTCCGACAAGTTATCCGGGCAGAGTATTGTGGTGAGCGGGGTGTTCTCGCTTCATTCGCGCGACGAATATAAAGCCATGATAGAACAGCACGGTGGAAAAAATGTGGGCAGCATCTCTTCGAAGACTTCTTTCGTGCTGGCCGGAGCCAACATGGGACCGGCCAAACTGGAGAAAGCCGGTAAATTGGGTATCCCTATCCTCTCGGAAGAAGAGTTCTTGAAAAAGATAGAATCGTGAAAGATTGTTTGCATTATGGGATTTTATTTGTATTTTTGTCGCGAAATAGATAGAACTACTTAAACTATGGCACAAAATAAGTTCAAGGGGTTGGGAATTGCTTTGATAACTCCTTTTAAATCGGATGGTGAAGTGGACTATGAGGCGTTGACCCGTCTGGTAGAATATCAGATACGGAATGGCGTGGATTTCCTGTGTATTATGGGAACGACGGCCGAAACACCTTGCCTCTCGGCTGACGAGAAGAAGATATTGAAAAAGATGCTTGTGGAGCGTGTAGCCGGCCGTGTTCCTTTGTTGATGGGATGTGGCGGGAATAACACGGCAGCAGTAGTTAAAGACCTGAAGGAAGGGGATTGGAGCGGCATCGACGGTATCTTGTCGGTTTGTCCTTATTATAACAAGCCTTCGCAGGAGGGGTTGTACCAGCATTTCAAAGCCATAGCGGAGGCTTCGCCCGTGCCGGTCGTGTTGTATAACGTACCGGGGCGTACGGGAGATCGGAAGAGCACACGTCTGAACTCCAGTCACGTGTTGTATAACGTACCGGGGCGTACGGGAGTCAACATGAGTGCGGAGACGACATTGCGCTTGGCCCGTGATTTCGAGAATATAGTGGCCGTCAAGGAGGCCAGTGGGAATATGACCCAGTTGGAGGATGTGATAAAAAACAAGCCTCGCGACTTCGATGTCCTTTCAGGGGATGACGGCATCACTTATCCGCTGATTACGATGGGGGCGGTAGGCGTGATTTCAGTGATAGGCAATGCCTTGCCCGCCGAATTCAGCCGTATGGTCCGCATGGCACTGAACGGAGATTACGAGCATGCCCGTATCATTCACCACAAGTTCTCGGATTTGTTCAAATTGTTGTTTGTGGATGGCAATCCGGCCGGCGTAAAAGCCATGCTCCATGCCATGGGAATGATTGAGAACCAACTTCGTCTGCCTTTGGTGCCTACACGGTTGACCACAATGGAGAAAATCTCGTCTATTTTGAAAGAGTTGGATATCCGCTATTAAGCAGATACCGGATTGAATCGTATGCAGCCGCCTGCCGGAGAGTTTATTCCGTCGGGTGGCTTTTTTTGTATCTCCTGTTTCCGATGGGTTGATAGGTGTTCTGAATAGTTAAATAATGTGTGTTTTTGCGGATTTTCCGGCAGACGTTCGTAAACCGTGTAGAAAGCATTGGAAATAAGAACGGAAACCAATATTTATCATTTATGAAGAAACTATCTCTTTTTACGGTGGCTTTGTTTTTCAGCATCGGAGGGGGCGGGGTATATGCCCAAGGGGCATTCGTCCATCCGGGGCTTTTGCACAGTCAGAATGACTTTGACCAAATCAAGAAACGCCTGGCAGAGCACGATGCCCAGACGCTACAGGCTTTTGAGGTGTTGAAGAACAGTTGGGTGGCCAACAAGGCAGTGAACGACATTTGGGGAGTGACGGAATATATCAAACGTGGAATTGCCGGTGACGAAAACTACATGAACGCCTATCGCAATGCGGCCAAGGCTTACCAGTGTGCCTTGCTTTGGAAAATTACAGGCGAGGCGCAATGGGCGGAACGGGCTGTCTATGTGTTGAACCAGTACGTAGCGATTACCAAAGGAATCGGTGGGAATACGAACCAGTCCTTGGTGCCCGGCTTTATCGGTTACCAATTTCTGAATGCGGCCGAGTTGATGCGTGATTACGAAAAGTGGGAGAAAGAGGATTTCGAACGCTTCAAGCAGTGGATGATCGACGTGTGGTTCACTACGGCACAAGACTTTCTGGAACGTCGGCACGATACTGTAGTGCGCGAAGGTAACTGGTATCACTATCACAGTAATTGGGGATTGGGAAATGCCCTTTTCTGTGTGTCGCTGGGCATCTTCGCCGATTTGCCGGACATTTATAATTACGGTATGTACTGGATAAAAGAAGGGCCGGGCAATGAATCGCTTTATGTGGGCGACAGTCATCCTGTGAAGCCAGACCAGGGTATGTGTGGTTACGGATGGGGACTCATTCCTTGGTTTCATGAGGATACCCGCGGTCCGTTCGGATACTTAAACCAGATGCAGGAAAGCGGCCGCGACCAGGGGCATGCCATGGCGGCGTTGGGCTTGTTGTCATACGCCCTTCAGTCGGCCTACAATCAGGGAGACAATGCCTTTTGTAACTTATATAACCCTTTGATTCCGGGTGAGGCGGGGCAGACCATGGTGGCCGGTGCGGCGGAATATGTGGCTATGTACAACTGCAATCAAGTAGACCCCGCCGATATTCCTTACACTCAGAATTGGTGGATGGGTGGATTGAGCGGTACGGGGCGCGGACAATGGCGGCCGATATGGCAGTTGTTCATCAATCACTATCAGAACCGTATGGGAATGCCAATGGAGTACTGCACGCGGATGTCCAAGATTGTGGGGATAGAGGCCGGGGGAGGTTCCTACGGTACGAATAGCGGCGGTTTCGACCATACGGGATTCGGGACGCTGATGCATGCGGACGAGGCGGTGACGGAGAAGACGAAGCCCACCGTGCTTTCTCCGGAAATCGTGCAGGACGGTACTGTACGCCCATACGCCGAGATGAAAGAAGTGAAGAAGGGTACGCCGTTAACCTTGCGGGCTGTATTGCCCGATGGCGAAACCGACACGGGAAATTGGGAATGGGAAGACGGCATGAAAGGAGCGAGCCGCGACATTACGGCCGATGCTTCGGGTGTTTATCGTTTGTTTTACACCAATACGCAGGGGGTGAAGAGTGTGCAGATGTTTTGCATTTCCGTATACGGAGAGGGCATTCGCGCCACGTTGACCCCGTGGATAGAGTACGACGGGGTACGCATGAACCAGACGAGCGAGTTCAGTGCCGTCAACGGAAGGGACGTGACCCTCGGGGCTGATTATGCCAATTGGAACTATGTGGCTTCCACCAGATGGTATGACAGTCAGGGTAAGCTGTTGGGCTCCGGTGGTTCTTATACATTCCGGCAAGGGAATTCCGACCAGACTTTCAAGGTGGTGCTGACCAACGAGTCCGGCGTGGAGATAAGCCGGGAATTCACGATTAAGAATTCGGTGGTAATTCCTACGTTAACGGTGGACGGGAAAGAGCAGGAGACTTTGCGAGCCATTGTCACACAAGGGCATGATGTGGTAATGAAAGGTAAGATAACTTCCGTCCGTTATCGGAACGGAGTCTACACTTGGAGTTCCGGCGAGCATACGGAGTCCATTTCTTTTGAGAACGTACAATCTTCCATCTACCGCCATTTGGACTGGATAGACACTTCATCTTCCATAAAGACATACGAGGCTAATTTTGATTTTGAAGTCAAGGTGTATCAGGAAGGACGGACGCTGGAAGACGGTTATTATCGTATGAAAGACCGTGCTACGGGGAAATACCTGAACAGCCGTACGATGAAGTTCGAGGCATTGGAAGGAGATGGGGATTCGACGGCTTTCGTTTGGCACTGCACATGGTTAGAGGATGTGGAGCGTTATAAGATACAGAACCACAACGACTCGGCTTATCTGAACAACGAAGGAACGCTGACCGACCGCACTTACAGCAAAGCGCGTAGCAGCTTCTATTTATATACGTTGGTAGGGGGAGAGGAATTGGAATGCTTCGTGCAGACACCGGAGCGCTACGGTTCTTATTATTGGGAAACCGACGGCGAGACGTTGGTTTGCGACCAGGCTGACAAGATGCCTTCCGACTTCCCATTCGTATTGGAAAAGGTGACTGGCAACGGAGGCGAAACAGGTATTTCCGAGACTGTGGTGCGCGATGCGGCATTTACGGTGGACGTGACACATTCAGGGATTACGGTTACGTCCGGGAGTGTGGTCGGTATGACGGTTTACACGATGGCCGGTAGTCCGGTAATGCGTACCCGATTAGGAACCGGTACGCATACGATACACACCGCTCCGTTGGCTCCGGGCATTTACATCGTCCGCGTGACGGACGGAAAGACGGTAAGGAGTGTGAAATTCGTCCGATAGGACAGAATGAACGCATCAAGAGCAGGTGAAGCCCGCCCGGTATTGTCGGGCGGGCTTCTTCAATATCTGCATGCAAAGCTTTTTTCTTCTTTCGGAAAATAGTATATTTGCCGATAGGTTTTGTGAGGAAGTGTGACATGAAAATATACGTACGTTATTTTATAATAGGATTTCTGTCTCTGGTTTCTTCTTGCGTCAATGAAAAGGAAGATGCCGGCATGCAGCCGGATGCGGTGGAAGTGGGAGACATGTTGCCGGAATTTACCGTAGTGATGAATGACGGACGGACGGTGGAGAGCGGAAGTTTGCAAGGGCAACCTTCGTTCATATTGTTCTTCAATACGGCGTGCGGGGATTGTCGCTGTGAATTGCCGCTCGTACAACAGATGTACGAAAGGTACGGAGCGGACGGTCGTATGGTTTTTATGGCCATCAGTCGGGAGCAGGACGCGGTAGCTGTCGGAGAGTATTGGGCGGACAACGGACTTACGATACCTTTTTCCGCACAGACCGACCGTACGGTTTACCATTTGTTTGCTTATTCGTCCATACCTCGCATTTATGTCGTGGATGCGTCGCGGATTGTCCGGGCGGTTTTTACGGACTCTCCTTTGGCCACGTCGGAAGACTTGACGTACGAGATAGAACGTGTATTGACGGAAATAAAAGATACGGAAAAGTAAGTTTGAGATTATGAAATGTTTGGTGATAGGTGCCGGAGGCGTGGGCGGCTCTTTGGCTGCTCTGCTGGCCTTGGCCGGGAATGAAGTAACGTGTGTGGCTCGCGGGGAGCATAAGGAAAAAATGTTGGCGCATGGGTTGCGTTTCCATTCGGGAATCAAAGGAGAGCAGGTCGTCCCGTGTTATGTTTACGACGGGACGGAGGAACGTCCGGGAGAGATTGGTGTGGCTACGGCCGAAACTTATCGGGGGAAGGCCGAGCTGATATTGGTCTGCGTGAAAGGGTATTCCGTCGATTCCGTGGCGGATTGCATCGTCCGTGCTTCGGGTGAGCGTACCGTGGTGCTGCCCATCCTGAATGTATATGGTTCGGGGCCCAGAATCGCCCGTGCCTGTCCGGGTTCACGGGTCATCGACGGTTGCATTTACATCGTAGGGTATATCCAGGCTCCGGGCGAGGTGACACAGAGCGGCCAGGTGTGCAAACTTGTGTTTGGGGCACGTCCAGGGGACGGCGTTTCTCCGGAAGAACTCGAAACCGTTCGCCGCACGTTGGCGGACGCGGGAGTGAAAGCGATTCTTTCGGAAGACATAGACCGGGATACTTTTGCCAAATGGGGATTTATCAGCGCGATGGCCGGAATGGGGGCTTTCTTTGACGCACCGATGGGAGCCGTACAGAGAGAAGGCGAGGAACGGGATGTGTTCATCGGCCTGACGAAGGAGAGCACGGCGTTGGGAGAGCGCTTGGGCATCCGTTTCCGGGAAGACCCTGTGGCGGCCAACCTGCGTGTCATAGATGCCTTAGACCCACAGACGACTTCTTCTTTGCAGAAAGACTTGAAGAAAGGGCGGGAGTCTGAAATACAAGGACAATTATTCGATATGCTGGATGCCTGCCGGAAGCAGGGGATAGAGGCTCCGACATACGAACGGGTGGTAGCGAAATTCAGGAACTCCTGAATGAGGACAGCCCAGGCAGAAACTGAAACAGGAAACTCCTCCGGCTGACATCGCTTTGCGGTGGTCGGCCGGAGGAGTTTCTATTACGGGATGAACCTTGGCGGCAGAAGCCGCCGTTAGGTTTATGCTTTCTTTTTCAGGCGGTTCTTCCAGAGTGCCGTCATGTCCTCCAATGTCTTACCTTTGGTTTCGGGCACGCTCTTCCAGACGAACAGGGCTGCAAGCAGACAGATGATACCATACAGGCTGTAAGCGAACATAGGGCTGAAATCGTACAAAGCCGGAAAGGTGGACGACACCAAGTAGTTGAACACCCATTGGAACGCTACGGCGATGGCCACGGCTTTTCCTCGGATGGTGTTGGGGAAGATCTCGGCAATGAGAACCCAGCAAATCGGCCCCCATGACATCATGAAGAATGCAGCGTACACGATGACGGACAGAACCGGAACGATACCTTTGACGCCCATCTGGTCGCAAAGGGCTACGGCAAAGGCACCGACAGCCATACCGATGGAACCGATGATGAGCAACGGTTTGCGTCCGAAACGGTCGACGGTGAAAATGGCTACCAAAGTGAAGAGGATGTTGACCACACCCATGATGACGGTCTGCATCATACCGCCTCCTTCGGCGCCGGCACTTTCAAATATGCGTGGGGCATAGTAAAGCACGGCATTGATGCCGATGGCTTGTTGGAAGACGGAGAGAAGAATGCCGATGACGATGACAGCCACACCGTATGTGAATAGCTTTTCAGTCTTTTCCTTGGACGTCTGTTTGATTTCCTCCAGTACCCTTCCGGCTACATTGCGGCCATTGATTTTCTCCAAAATGGCAAATGCCCTTTCGTCTTCACCGCACATCACCAGATAGCGCGGAGTCTTGGGTACGCAGAACAGCAACAGGCCGAACAAGGCGGCCGGGAAGGCTTCGGACCCGAACATATAACGCCAACCCTCGTACACGCTCCACATGTCGGACTCGGGGCTGACAGACATCACACCGCTTACGGCGTCTTTCAGGATGACCGGATTCTGATGGTCGCCCATAATCATATAGTTGACGAAATAGACTACGAGCATGCCGAAGATAATGGCAAACTGGTTGCACGACACCAGTGTGCCGCGGATGTGGGAAGGGGCAATCTCGGCGATATACATCGGACAGACGGCAGAAGCCAGTCCGACGCCGACTCCGCCCAACACACGATAGAGGTTGAAGGCAATCAGCAAGTCCCAGTTGGCCTTTCCGTATTCGAAGAAAAGAAACTCCGGATAGTAGGAACCCAATGCGGAGAGGAAAAACATGACGGAAGCCAGACGGAGGGAATCGCGTCGCCCCAGACGGGAGGCCAGATAGCCGGATATGGCGCCGCCGATGACGCAACCTATCAATGCACTGGACGAGGTGATGCCGTGCATCACCTTGTCATACTGAAAATCAGTCGCGGTGAGGAAAAAGGCTTCAAGGCCTTTCTCGGCACCGGAAATCACTGCCGTGTCGTAGCCGAACAACAGTCCGCCCAAGATGGCTACGGTGGTAATGGAGTACAAGTACAGTCTGTCTCCTTCTTGTGTCAAATTCATGATGATTCGTTTGATGTTAAATTAATAAATTTCATTATGTTCGTCCGGACTGAACGACTTGCCCATGCCGTGCAGTTTGTTGTACAACTTACGGTCGAATTTGTAGTACCGCGCGGCCCGGTGGGCTACGCCGGTCTGGAATTCTTCCAGAGGAAGCACATATTTCATTTGGGCAATCCGTTTGTGGAAATTGCGAACGTCGAATTTCCGGTCATATATCGTTTCGTAAAGTGTGCGGAGTTCGGCTGCGGTGAATCTCTTGGGGAGAAGGTCGAACAGGGCAGCGGGCTGCGTCTGCACGTATTGCCGCACGAACCATAGGGCTTCGCCGATAATCTGGTTGTGGTCGAAAGCCAAAGGGCAGAGCGCATCGATGTCCGTCCAACAGGCTTCGTAGCGGTCGGACAAATGGGTAAGTTTCTTGTCGATTTTTACCATCGTCAGGTAGGTGATGGTGACGATGCGTTCCACTTTCTGGTTTAATTGGTGGAAGCGTTCCAGCCATTTGATGTCTTTCGGATTGTTGGTCCGATTTTTAGAGCCGAACGCCCTGAACTGTATGAGGTGAAGCTCATTCAGTCCTGTCAGTTCATAGAGAACCCGCTGTGCCGCCTCGTCCAGGTCTTCGTCATTGTAAATCAGACTGCCCGGCAATTTCATGTTATTATAGTAGCCGCTTTCTTCGTGGCCGGTCTGCTTTACGAGAAGCACTTTGAGATGTTCGCCGTCAAAACCTAATACGACACAGTCAACAGAGACGTGAGGATTGATCATTTCATCGACGCGTAGGGGATTTTTCATCGTATTGTCGTATTTTGCATACAAAGATAGTATGGCGGGAGGGGAATGGGAGATACCTTTTTTATGTTATATAACATATAATCAAGGGGCTTCGGGACTACTTTTCATCTTTAGTATGATAAGGTACGGGGTTTTACCTGATTCCGGAAAAATGTACGGGGCATATCTACTGTACGATTTGATGCGGGAGTTTTTTTCTTGGATACAGATAATCAGTTTTTTATCGTTCGCAACTTTGCTCTCGGAGCGTAGGGTACAGTTTTCTCCGGCAGAAATGCGGCATACGCTTTCACCGGAAAGGGAATTACAATAAGTCTTGGCTTTAAAAAAAGTTAAGCCGAGAGTGGTTCGGGCGGCTTCCTTTCGTGAGCGGCAGGCGGTGAAGGAGGAAATAGAATCGTAGAGTACGTTTTATTTTACACCAAAGAAGGGTTTTCTTTTCTGCGCCAAACGAAAAATCAATCTCAGCCGAATGATTTTTCGTTTGGCTGAGATTGATTTTTCATTCTCAGCAGATTTTTTTGTCCATCTCAATCAGTTGAAAACCAATGCTATGCAGAATGCAGTTCTTTTGTCTGAAATCCTTATATTCCGTATCCCCTGCGAGGTGCATGTCCGGCAGGTGTACCCGTTTCCTTTAGGGGTGAAAACGAAAGCAGGCAGAAAGGTCTTGTGAACCCCTCTGCCTGCCATATCCCTCTCTTACGGAGTATTTTTGATGATGTTCCGTAGATTATTGTTTGCCTCCGGCTTTCCAGAAATTTTCTTCTTTCTCTATTTTTGCTTTCTGAGCCTTATATTCGGCATTGGCCTTTTCGTACTCTGCGTTCTTACGCTGTACTTCCTGAATCTTCTCTTTCAGACGATTGGCAGAACCTGAGATGCTGACGTCCTCCTGAGCAGCTTTCGTACAATACGAGATAGCCTCTGAGAAGTTTTTGGATGAGGCCAGAATCTGTGCGCGCACCAAATGAGCCTTTCCCGTAATACCTGCGTTGTATTGTACGGCTTTGTCCAGATATGAAAATGCCTTGGCGGAGTCTCCCGTTTTAGACACGGCATTGGCAATCTTCAATGCAATGGCCGCTTTAGTTTGGTCGGTGGGGCATAATTCAAGGGCTTTATCAAAGTATTGCACCGATTCGGCCACTTTTCCGTCTTTGTAGTATTTCTGTGCCGTACCGATGGCCGATTCGTAGCTCGGTTCGATGTTGTAAGCGTATTCTGCTGCCTTGAAATAAATGTCGGTATCGTCGCAATCATTAGCAGCCAATAAGGTCAGCGCTGATTTCAGATAAGCCAGATTCGTTTTGTTTTCTTCGATTTTCGGACCGAAAATAGCAATAAGTTGCTCGCGGTCGGCAGCTTTGGACTGGGCAAACAAGGTTTCGATGCGGTTCAGTGTCGGGTCGTACTGTGCCACGATCTTTTGAGCCGCTACGGAGTCTGTCGCTTCGTTGGCCAAGCTCAACATGCCTTGGCAAGCTTCGCGACTTTCCATATAATCTTTCAGGAACTGCTCGCGGAAAGCGGTAGAGTCGGCCATGTATCTTTGATATGAGATTTCAAAGAATTTGTCCAATACGAAACCGGGGACCTCTTTTGCGCCATCCTTATTAATAAGGTCTATACCCTCGCGGAACATGGTGTAGGCCTTGTCCAGCGAATAACCGTCGGCCACACCCGCACCGTAGTAAGCATAGTCGAAAGCCTTACGGGCCAGGATGTCACCCTTTGTGGCACGCTTGTCTGCCTTCGTAAAAGAATTGAGGGCATCCATGTGCTTCAGACGCGTGTCATATAAGTTCATCAATTCGTTGAAGTATGCCTTTTTCTTCGTCATGTCCTGCTCTTTGACCAGTACGTTGGCCAAAATCATGGCACCATAGGCATACGTGCTCACTTCGGCGCACGGAGCCATCGTGAACACGGCTTTCCAGGGCTCGTACGCCCCTACGTAATCCTGGGCTTTGTAGCTGTCTTTGTAGGCTACGATATTACCTAAGGTCGTGATACTGTCTTGCCCATGTCCAATACGGTCGTACACTCTCGTTCCTTCGTATTGAGCCATAGTCGGTACACAAACAGCCGTTAAACCAAGAACCGTTGCAATTTTTGTAAATTTCATTTTTATCCTTCTTTTAGCTGATTCAACAAATTTTGTTCTTTTAATTTGAGTCGAATAATCTTGCGCAAAAATACAAAAAAAATTGTGCCGTAAAGACCATTTGTGAGAAAAAACAATGGATTTTCTGATTAATTATGTTTTTTCACGAAGAATACTTGTCGGGGGAAACAGAAAAAGTGCGCGGAAAAGAGGTGGTTTGAATTCTTTTTTGCACTTTTGCATATAAAAATACGACTATGTTGAATTTGGATGATTTTTACAGGGCCAGGTATGTCTTGAGCAATGTGGTGCGTCGGACGGATTTGATTTATGCACCCAAAATCAATCAGGAAAGTGAGATTTACCTGAAACCCGAAAATTTGCAGGTGACCGGCTCTTTCAAGCTGAGGGGAGCTTGTTATAAGATATCGCAGTTGGGCGATGAGGAGAAGGCCAAGGGCGTGATTGCCTGTTCGGCTGGAAACCATGCTCAGGGAGTGGCGCTCGGGGCCGCCAAATACGGCATTAAATCTTTGATCTGCTTACCCGAAGGGGCACCGATCAGCAAGGTGGAGGCCACACGTCGGTTGGGAGCCGACATTTGTTTGGTACCCGGCGTATACGATGACGCCTACCGTAAGGCTTTGGAACTGCGTGATGAATTCGGGTACACCTTCATACATCCTTTCGACGACGAGAGGGTGATAGCCGGACAAGGAACGATCGGTTTGGAGCTGATTGAACAGTTGCCGGACGTGGATACGGTGATTGTACCGATAGGAGGCGGAGGGTTGGCCAGTGGGATCGCCTTTGCCATCAAGACTTTGAATCCGAAAATAAAGGTGTATGGCGTGCAGGCCTGTGGAGCGCCCGGCATGTTGCAGAGCCTCGAGCACCAGAAGATAGAATGCCTGGATGCTGTGTCTACGATTGCTGACGGAATAGCGGTGAAAGAGCCGGGGGAACTTACTTACCGGACGTGCAAACAGTATCTCGACGGGGTCGTGACGGTGACGGAAGATGAGATATGTGCCGCGATTCTGGCTTTGATAGAACAGCATAAACTGATTGCGGAAGGAGCCGGAGCCGTCAGCGTGGCTGCCGCCATGTTCAACAAGGTGCCCGTAAAAGGGTGCAAGACCGTTTGTGTAGTGAGCGGCGGAAATATCGACGTGACGATATTGAGCCGCGTGATTAACCGCGGGCTTTCCAAAAGCGGGCGGATATACACCTTTTGCGTGGAACTGGACGATAAACCGGGGCAGTTGTTTGTGGTCAGTCAGATTGCCGCGTCGGTGGGGGCGAATATCATCAGCGTGTATCATGAGCGGAATGACGATACGTCCAACGTCACGGCCTGTTGGTGGAAACCCGTAATGCGGAACATGTACAGGAACTCCAGCTTGCATTGAAGAATGCAGGTTTAAAACTAATATAAATAAAAAAAGATTTTATGAAAGCTTTACACACGAAATCGGCACCTGCTGCCATCGGCCCTTACAGTCAGGCCATTGAAGTGAATGGATTTGTTTTTGCTTCCGGCCAGATACCTATTGATCCGGCTACCGGAGAATTTGTCGAAGGCGGTATCAAAGAGCAGACCCGTCAGGCGTTGACAAATGCCGCCCATATCATGGCGGAAGCCGGCATCGACTTGTCGCATGTGGTCAAGACTACGGTCTTTTTGGCAGATATGGCAGATTTTGCCGCTATGAACGAAGTATATTCCACTTTCTTTAAAGAACCTTTTCCTGCACGTTCGGCAGTTGCCGTAAAGGCATTGCCTAAAGGTGCGTTGGTGGAAGTGGAATGCGTGGCCGTCAAATAAGGCTGGCTACTCATTACAACCGGGAAACTTTCTAATAATGATCGTAATGTGTGATTTCGGGAGTTTCCCGGCTTGTATTTTCTTCGAAGCGGCTGCACAGCCGTTTGGCTTCGGCCACGTAGCGTTCGCCGGTCCAGTTGCATTCACAGATAATGGGGTTTTTCATCCATTGCATGTATTTGCCGTGCTTACAGTTGTAGCACTTTACCATTTTGTCTTTATTGCCAGCCATAATACTCTTTTATGATATGCGATGGAACTTCTCGGGAATATTCTTGCGATTGCTTTGCAGCACTAAGGAGTCTGGTGTCAGTTTCAAAATGTCCAGTGTGTCGTTTCTCGTTTCCGCTCCGTGTACGCCTTCGCTTTCCCGTAACAGAATTAATTTGCAGTTGTACAGACTCCATTGGTTGTACTTATATGGGCCGGTGGCTAAAGACCGGGCTTTACCGTTCATCTCCAATTGGAATCCGTGTTGTTTGTCAGTGTCCGATTGCCATTTCCTTTGGGCGAGTTGGTTGATGTTCAGAGCCACGTTTACACTTTGGTTGTCGTCGCACGTCGTAATGGCATATTGGTCGGTGTAGTTCGCTATTTCGCCCAATATACGTCCCGGTTCCCCTGTTTTTTCGTTGGTTTTGTTTAACGCCAGTGTGTCGCCGTCGTCGGTAATAAGCTCAAGACTGCTCATTCCCGTGCCTTCTCCCAAATGACCGTAGAAAGCCGTGTCGGGCGGATAAACCGTCACAGAATCATTCTCCTCCATATAGTCTTTGCTTTGTTGTCCACCGGTACATCCCGCCAGATCGGAAGAGCACACGTCTGAACTCCAGTCAC
>OOAJ01000721.1_pt1 | contig 19907 bp, 7 predicted proteins | sample 1671241 | NCBI WGS metagenome assembly OOAJ01 (sample SAMN06348136, study PRJEB24527) | human gut metagenome | biome: human gut; feature: ankylosing spondylitis patient; material: feces | host: Homo sapiens | place: China | collected 2015-10
TCAAGTTTCCGACGTTCACACTTATCGGTTCGTTGAATCTGATTTTTAAAGAACTTCGCTGACCTCGATCAGCGCAGAAGAAAGAGTTTATCTGAACTTTTTCTTCTTGTCAAGAACGTCTCAACGATTCGTTTGAATGCATCTCAATGTTGCTTGATTTTCTGCCCCTCGTTCGAAGCAGGTTGCGAACTATATAGGGTTCATTTCGTCTTGTCAAGGGTACAAAAAATCCGCGGTCTCATGGACCGCGGATTTCTGCCGTTTAGCTGCGGATCAGGCCGGCGGCCTCCAGCTCCCTGCGGCGGCACTCTTTGAGGACATTCACCCAAATCCGCTTTTCGCCGTCCTCATTGGCTTCCAAGTAGACGCCCTGAAGTTCAGGGGCGAATCCCGGGAACCGATTGACGCCGACAGCCAGCGCTTCGAAATACGCCTTCACCGCACCGCCCCAGATTTCACCCGGAACACAGCAGATGACGCCGGGCGGATACGGCAGCGCGCCTTCCAAGGCGATGCGACCCTCGGCCTCAGCGAGCGGAATGTACTCGGCATTGCCGCGCATAAATTCAAAGTTCGCCTGCTGAGCAGACATGACCGCCTTGGGAAAATGCTCCCGGCGGAACATCGCTTTCTGCAGATCCTTGATATTGAATTCGCGGGAGAAATCGTGCATTTCCTGGCAAAGCTCGCGAATGCAGTAACCCTCGTAGCGCTCTTCCCAGTCGCGGTAAACCTGCGGAATCACCTCCTTCATCGGCGCATTGGCGTCAAGCAGACGCTCAAACCGGGCAATCTGCGTTGTCAGGGACGAGATCTTGGCTGTCGTCTGCGAGGGCGTCAGCAGGAAGAGAATCGAATTGAGGTCACACTTCTCGGGCACAACGCCGTGCGCACGAAGGTAGTTTGCGAGAATCGTCGCGGGCACGCCGAAGTCCTCGTACTCGCCGGTTTCGGTATCAATGCCCGGCGTCGTTAAGAGGAATTTGCACGGATCCACAAAGTACTGGTTGGAGCCGTATCCTTCAAAGGCATGCCATTTCGCCCCCGGTTCGAATTTAAAGAACCTCAGGTCGCGTGCGATTTCCTCGGTGGGATAGCTCTCCCACGGACGGCCAATCACGACCGGCGGCACAAACGGCTGAATGTAGCGGCAGGTGCGCTTCAACTGCTTGCGCGCCTCAATGCCGATCTTCACGCATTCGGCCCAAATGCGGCGTCCCGAGACGCCCGAATGCATCTTGGCATTGATGTCAATCGAGGCAAAAAGCGGATAGAAGGGAGAGGTAGACGCATGAAGCATAAAGGCGTTGTTCACCTGCTTATGCGTCACATACCGCGCCTGCCCTTTCACATGGGCATCCTTTTTGTGAATCTGCGAGGTCTGTGAAAAACCCGCCTGCTGCTTATGCACGGACTGCGTGACGAAAATGCCCGGATCGTCAGGCCCGAGCTCCAGGAGCAGCGGCGAGCAGTCCTTCATCATCGGAATGAACTGCTCATAACCCACCCAGGCAGAGTCAAAGAGAATGTAGTCGCACAAGCGTCCGATGCGGTCCACCACCTGACGGGCGTTATAGATGGTGCCGTCATAGGTGCCGAGCTGAATCACGGCGCAGCGGAAGGGTCTGGGCGCATCTGCCTTTTCGGGCGCAATCTCAGCCACGCGGCGGCGCAGCTCCGCCTCGTCAAAGCACGCATCATCAATGCCGCCGATAAACCCATACGGATTGCGCGACGTTTCCAGATACACCGGACGCGCACCGGCAAGCACCAGCGCCCCCTGATGACAGGATTTGTGGTTGTTGCGGTCAAAGAGCACCAAATCGCCCGGGGTGAGGAGCGAAGAAAGCACCACTTTGTTTGAGGTAGACGTGCCGTTCAGCACAAAGTACGTCTTGTCGGCATTGAACACCTTGGCTGCGTGCTTCTCGGCCTCAGCTGCTGCCCCCTCATGAATCAGCAGGTCCCCCATGTCCACGTCCGCGTTGCACAGATCGGCACGGAAGATGGTTTCACCGAAAAAGTTGGTGAATTCACGCCCGGCCGGATGCCGGCGGAAGAATGCGCCGCCCTGATGCCCCGGGCAGTCGAACTGCTCGTTGGCTGTGCTGACGTAGCGGCGAAGACTGCGAAAGAAAGGCGGCAGAATCTTTTCCTCATAACTCGTCGCCGCATCCACAAGCTGCCGGACGAAATAGGCCTCTTCGACCGGGTCGTCGTTGACGACGCCCATGCAGCGTCCGATCAGCTCGTCGGGCACGTAGCGGCCTCGTTCGACAAAAATGAAAATCGGAATGCCGAAGCCGTGAGCCTCAATGCGGTCGAGTTCGCCGACTTCAGCGTCCTCTACTGACATGAGCACCACGCTCGTCTCTGTCATTTCTGCTTCGGAAAGCTTCACGACGACCCGATCCTTCGGGAAGTTTTGGAAGGACACGTTGTTGCTCACGGCAATGGCAAGCTTCTGCATGACGAAAGATCCTGAAATGAAATGGCGGCGGCCAATGGAATGCCGGCGCGCGTATCTTAACGGGAGAAGGTGTGGATTTTGAAGCGCTGCAGACAGTTCAAGCGGCCTGCAGCATAAAAATGCTGAAGCCGCGCAAGGCGATGCGGCCTCCCGCGGCTTCATTCATTTAAGCATGCCGGCCGCTCAAGATGTCGGCCGGCAGGCACTCAGCTGATCAGCCGACCCACTGGCGGGCGTTGCGGAACATGCGCATCCACCCGGAGGCTTCTGACCATTGAGCCGGATGCCACGAGAGCTGAACTGCACGGTGGCTGCGTTCCGGATGAGGCATCATGATCGTAAAGCGCCCGTCATCGGTCGTGAACGCCGTGAGGCCGCCTTCGGAACCATTCGGGTTCTGCGGATAATAAACCGCAGGCTGTCCATTGCCGTCAACAAATCGGGCTGCGGCGTGCGAGAGCACCGCGTCTTCGGGCTTGAGGAATTCAACGCGTCCCTCGCCGTGACTATTGACGATCGGCATCACCGAACCGGCCATTCCGGCGAAAAGAATCGAGGGGGACTCGAGAATTTCAACCGAAACGAGGCGTGCTTCAAACTGTTCGGAACGATTGCGCAGGAACTGCGGCCAGTGTGAAGCCCCCGGGATGAGCGAACGCAGACGGCTCATCATCTGGCAGCCGTTGCAGACGCCAAGACCAAACGTGTCTCCGCGCTCAAAGAAGGTGCGGAACATTGCCGAAAGACGATCATTGTTGAGAATCGTCGCCGCCCAGCCGCCGCCGGCGCCGAGAACGTCGCCGTAAGAGACCCCGCCGCAGGCTGCCAGCCCCTTGAAACCCGAAAGATCCAGACGCCCCGAGAGGAGATCGGTCATATGAACATCCCAGGGTTCGAATCCGGCACGCAGGAAGGCCGCAGCCATTTCGTTCTGTGAGTTCACGCCTTCTTCACGCAGGATGGCAATCTTCGGACGAACGCCGGACGCAATGAAGGGCGCGGCGATGTCTTCATCGACATTGAACGTCGTCTTGGCAATGAGATTCGTCGCGCGCTCGGCCGAGATGCCTTCAAACTCTTCATCTGCGCAGGCCGGATTGTCGCGGCCGCGGGCAATGAGATGCGAAGCTTCGCTCCAAGCGGACTGGAGCTTCTCGCGCGGGAAGACCGCAAGCGTCTCACCGTTGGCGCAGACTTCAAGCGCGTCGCTCTTGATAAATTCACCCACGAAATGGCAGCAGTCGGCCAGACCGGCCGCACGCATTTCAGCAACCACTTCCTTCACGCGGTCGCTCGGAACCTGAATCAAGGCGCCGAGCTCTTCGTTAAAGAGTGTATTGAGAACCGTTGCGCCGTGAGCTTCTAGGAGAGAGTCGAGCGTGAGGCGGATGCCGATGCGGGAAGCAAACTGCATTTCCGCCGCCGCAGCAAAGAGACCGCCGTCAGCACGATCGTGGTAGCTCATCACGCAGCCCGAAAGCTCGAGCTTGCGCAGCGACGTGACAAAGCGGCCGAGCAGCGTCGGATCTTCGCAGTCGGGCGCCGTATCGCCGAAGCGCTGCGTCGTCTGAGCGAGGATAGAGCCGCCCATGCGGTTTTTGCCCAGGCCCAAATCCACCAAAACAAGCATGCTGTCTTCGAGAACAGGCGTCTTTTTGATTTCCGGGGTGAGCGTCAGCATCGCATTCGTCACCGGCGCGGCAGCCGAAACGATGAGTGACACCGGAGAGGTGACCGTCTTCTTTTCGCCGGCATCTGTCCAACTCGTGCGCATGGAGAGCGAATCCTTGCCGACCGGAATCGAAATGCCTAAGCCGATGCAGAATTCACTGGCGGCCTTCACGGCGTCAAAGAGACGCGCATCTTCACCGGGGGCGCCGCAGGCGGCCATCCAGTTAGCCGAAAGCTTCACGCGGGCGAGTTCGATATCGGCCGCGGCAATGTTCGTGACGGCTTCACCAATCGCCATGCGGCTCGCGGCAGCGGAATTGATCACTGCCAAGGGCGTACGTTCGCCGACGGCCATGGCTTCACCGCGCTGAGTCGTAAAGCCGAGCGTCGTAACGGCACAGTCGGCAACCGGAACCTGCCAGGGGCCGACCATTTGGTCGCGCGCGGTCAGGCCGCCCACCGAGCGGTCGCCGATCGTAATGAGGAAGGACTTCGAACCCACCGTCGGATGGCGCATCACATCGTACGCCGCATCCTCGAGCTCAATGCCTTCTTCGGCAAAGGCTGTGAGCACCTTGTCTTCGTGCTTGACGTTGCGGTGCATACGGGGTGCCTTGCCGAGGAGAACCTCCATCGGCATATTCACGGCGTCGTCTTCGCCCGGGCGCTCCACCTTGAGGTCGCTCTTTTCCGTAATGTGACCGATCACTGCATAGGGGCAGCGTTCACGGCGGCAGAAGGCGTCAAACTTGTCGAGTCCGGCGGGATCGAGCGCAATCACATAGCGTTCCTGTGATTCGTTGCACCAGATTTCCAAGGGCGACATGCCGGTTTCTTCAACCGGAACCTTCGAGAGGTCAAACTGCGCTCCCTTGCCCGAGAGATCGGCGAGCTCAGGCATTGCGTTGGAAAGGCCGCCCGCGCCGACGTCATGGATAGCCAGGATCGGGTTGGCTTCGCCCATCGACCAGCAGCGGTCGATCACTTCCTGAGCACGGCGTTCCATTTCCGGATTGCCGCGCTGCACGCTGTCAAAGTCGAGTGCTTCGGAGTTTGCGCCCGTATTCATCGAGCTTGCAGCGCCGCCGCCCAAACCGATGCGCATGCCCGGGCCGCCGAGGACGATGAGCAGGCTGCCCGCCGGAGGCGTCAGCTTCTTTGTCTGATCATCGCGGATGTTGCCGATGCCGCCCGCGAGCATGATGGGCTTGTGGTAGCCGTAACGCACGCCGCCCACATTGGCTTCAAAAGTACGGAAGTAGCCGAGCAGATTCGGACGGCCGAATTCGTTGTTGAATGCCGCACCCCCCAAGGGACCTTCAGTCATGATGGAAAGCGGCGTAGCGATGCGGCCGGGCGCGCCGTAGGGCTGCGCGTTTTCGACGCCCGCGGAGCAGTCGGAATCGTCTTCCCACTTGTGCGGGGCTTCGTTCAGACGGAGCGACGAAGTCGTAAAGCCCGTGAGACCCGCTTTCGGACGTGCGCCGCGGCCGGTCGCGCCTTCGTCTCGGATTTCGCCGCCCGAGCCGGTAGACGCACCGGGGAACGGAGAAATGGCGGTCGGATGGTTATGCGTTTCAACCTTAAAGACCGTATGCGTACGCTCGGTCTTCATTTCAAAGGTAGAGCCGAAAGGATCCGCATCGCTCGGGCGCGGATAGAGGCGCTCAACGTCACGGCCTTCAAAGATGGCCGCGTTGTCGGCATAGGCCGTAATGGTGAACTGCGGAGCTGCCTTGTGCGTAGCACGGATCATGCCGAAAAGCGTTTCAGTCTTCTTTTCTCCGTCAATCGTCCATTCGGCGTTGAAGATCTTATGGCGGCAGTGTTCCGAATTGGCCTGCGCAAACATCATCAGTTCAACGTCAGTCGGATCACGCTGAAGCTTTTCGAAGGCGTCTGCCAAGTAGGCGATTTCATCGTCGGAAAGCGCAAGACCCATGTCCGCATTGGCTTCTTCAAGCGCCTTACGGCCCTGAGCCAAAAGCGGCACCGTTTCCATCGGACGCCCCTGCAGATCTACAAAGAGGTTCTGAACAGGAAAATCCGGCGGCACCGCGGATTCCGTCATGCGGTCGTGAAGGAGCGCGGCAAGTGCGCTCTTTTCATCATCCGTAAGCACCGTGCCCGCTTTCATCTGCACGGAAAAAAGCGTGCCGCGTTCAACGCGAAGCACGCCGGCGACGCCGCAGTTGCCGACGATATCCGTTGCCTTTGAAGCCCAGGGCGAAATCGTGCCGAGGCGGGGAACGACCAGCACGTCAAACGTATTTTCAAGAACCTTGGACGGCGTGGGACCGTAGTTGAGAAGAGCCTGCAGACGGTCAACCGATGCCGCATCGAGCTCCTTCTCAGCATGCACAAAATGAATGAAGCGGCTCGATACCGCTTCAACGGCGCTGTTGACCTTCTCGAGAGCGCGTAGCAGCCGCTCCTCACGAAAATCCGAAAGTGCGCGAGGCCCTTCGAGGTTGAAGACGATGCCGGCAATGGACGCCATGACTCAGTTCCTATTTGAAGAGAGGGATCAACTTTTTTACCCGCTGACTCGGCCGCATACAGATGGCCGAACGAGCATTTTGCGCGGGATTATAAAGGTGCGGCAGGGTACAGTTGGTCGTCATGCGATGAAAACAATCAGGGAAACATCATCTTCTAAGCACAACACGGCGACTGATCAACGATCCTTTGATCGAACCAACTATAGGATCATAATGATCAAAGGATCGTGAAATACCATTTCAAAAGATTATATTTAAATCGCCCATTAGTTTATAAGATATTCACCTTGTCTTTATCCAAAAATATCTTCAGAAACGGGGACGATAAAGAACCCATGCAGAAGTATTGTAGGTCAAATAATTACCACTAGGAAGGAAAACAGGCTGAACACCCCATTTACTCCTGATCAACCTCTGCATTTCTTTTCCCTCATATTCACCTGCTATTACAGCAAAGAGATGATTAGTTTTAATAAGATCAACAACAGGCCATCCTTTTGTTTCCGCCAAAACCCGTAATTCATTAACAGCATTCATATAATTTTCTTCACGCAATTTATGAGATGAATTGGTAGATTTATTGCTCAAAACAGAAGGAGTGTCATTTATTTTTTCAGTTTTGTCTACATCTTGTATTGACGGCGTAACCTCTTCAATTGGCAAACCTTTTTCGACAAGTTTCCGAAGTTTAGCTTCAACTGCTGCCGTGGGTTTTGTGATTCCGTTAGAAATTTGACTCACATAACCCGATGAAATACCTACTACGTCAGCAATTTGCCTATGTGTCCAGCCAAGGCTTCGCAATTTTTGGATATAAGAGACTCCCTCTGCTAAATGCTTGTCAATATCCACCGGTTCATCACTCTTCAAGGATGATGTTTTATTTTCAATTTTGTCCAACGAGTCAATATTATCAACACTTAAAACATCATCACAACCAGACGCTTTAATTTCTGCCGAGCAATTAGAAGCAGATGTTCTATCCAGATCATTTATTTCAGCATTGAATAATGACGGGGCATTATTTTCAATTCCGCCTTGTGGATCGCCGTTTATTTCAAATGCGCCATTGACCTCCAGCGTCATAACATCAACAGAACCTCTTGTTACAGGTCCTGCTGCTTGCCTGACTCTGCAGAGCAGTTGATCTCCATTATCCTGACGGTCTTCTTCTGTTTTTTTATCCGGGTATATGCCAAGTTCCTCGAGTTCGCGCACCACTCGATTCATCGCTTTTTCAGGATCTCGGAAATACTCTGAGCCACGCAAACGGATGAAGGACCAACCAATACGTTCCAATACGGTCTGGCGACGCATATCCTCTTCAATTTTTTGCGCACCTGAATGATAGCGATCGCCATCGCATTCGAGAGCGACACGTTTATAGCCTGTACCAAAAACAGCTATATCAATGCGAAAATTACCAACAGGCTCCTGTTGCCGAATACGATAACCAAGTTGTTTGAGATGTTTGGCTACTGGTACTTCAAAAAACTGAGAATTAGGATCAGCATCCGCGCGAATTTTTTCATCTGATGCCGCTCCAGACAAAACTTTATCGGCATGTTCAAAAAGTTTTCGTCGTAAGTCTTCAAAGTTCAACTGAGTCTTCCAATCGAAGGAGTGGACAAGCCAAACTTGATCACGGGCACGAGAGACCGCAACATTATACCGTTTGGTCATAATTTCTTGTCGATCTCCTTCTTTTTTGAGTAATTTTCCTTCCACATCGCCACTATCGACAAAGGATAAGAAAATCACGTCTCGTTCATCACCTTGAAATTCGGCTGAAAGACCGCAAAGAATATGCCTGTCTTTTATAACATCCGCACTAAAAGTCTGGGCAATTACATTCTGAATAAGGCGCACTTGAGAAGATTTACTCCGCATAACAATTACGCCAAAGGTTTTTCCCTTATATTCAGGCTGATCTATACAGGCCTTCATGAGGGACGCTATTGCATGGGCCTCTTCATGGTTTTCATCGTTCTCGCGACGAATGCCAGGAACCCGCTCGATCACAAACGGAGGGTGCACCGTTGTGTCATCATCATGACGCAGCGGTTGTATTTTTCGTTCATAACACAGTCTATTGCTGAATTCAATAATGCTTGGTACACACCGAAAATGTTCTGAGAGACGAACCATCCTCATTGTAGGTATCACCATGTCATATAACGACATATCAAATTCATAGGACTCTGCATGTGGTACACGACCTGTCAGCCACGAACGACGCAATGCATCTACCGCTTCATTTTTGGTACCGATGGAAACTGGACTAACCTGTTTATCGTCACCAACAATAATTGCGTTTTCTGCAAGATATAAAAGCGGCAAAGCGGTGAGATCAGCTTGGCTAGCCTCATCAACGATCAGCAGATCAAACCGGGATTGAACATCGACGAAAGAGGTTAAAGCCTGATCAATCGTCATAATCCAGACAGGTACAATCCCGCTACCTACCCTTAGCTCATTTTGTGCATTCTGTAAATGAACAGCGGACATCTTCCCTGTGCCCTTGCCGACTCTCTTCATAGCCTGTGCAGCGCGCTTTAAGGAAGACAACATTTTGGGCTCGGATTCCAGCCGTCTTGATGCAGCAAGCCAAGCCTTGGCTGCAGCTAATTTCTCAGTTTGCGATCGATACTTTCTAGAAAGATCAGTGGCCTTTCGTTGTAAAGACTTAAGATTCGTTGATGTTTTTGAATTATATATTTGCTCCAGTTGTTTTATACGCCATGCTTGGGATAATTCTGAATAAATAGGAGGCTCGTTCTCAGAAAGAGCCTTTGCTGACTTTAATCTCTCGGCAAAAGTTGGAGCTGCTGAAGAGAGCTTATCAAAAACAATTCTCCACCTTTCATAGACCGTTCTTAGTTCATTAAGTCTCTCAATATTTTCGTATGCAGCTTTATACTTTTCGCTTCGTTCGCCGACAGCAAGCCATAAATCCATTCCAACAGCAGTTGTTCCAAATGGCTCTAAATAATTTTGTAAATTATTGAGAAGCGAATCAATTTCAAATCGTCTCGTTTCACGACCAACAATCTCCATCGCGGCCTTTGATACGGGAAGAAATCTTTTGCGGAAAAATTCAATCTGCTCCTTTTCATTCGAATCTTGCGCAGGATTAAAGAGAGAATCAACATTCACCCCCATCTCTCGCCAAGATTTGATTAATGGGTCCACAACTCCCCTTTTTAAAGTTAAGGCATTCTGCAATCTAACGAAATATTTTCGATAAATGGCTTCAAAATTATTATCCAGATCCTCTGCACTCAACTCATTAACGCCTGAATCATTTAGTAAACGGTCCCATAGCCGGTTAAAACTCTGGCGAGTTTGAAACATTTCAATTCGTAGCTTAACGGCATTAACAGCGTCAGTTGTATTGGGGATTTTTCCATTGACGGTCACCTGTTCAATTTTTTTGCAAATAGCCCCGTGACTCAACTTCCATAACCAACTTGGCTGACCATTAGGAGCCTCATTTCTAAATTTTATAAAAGACTCAACCCAATTCTGATCTTTCAGGCAATCATTAGCAACATTTACTTCATAATCCAACTCAACTTCTTTATAAAGTCGCTCTGCCTCCTTAGCAGCAACCATCGAGTTCAATAATTTCTCAAAAGATAAAGCTTTAATCTTATCTCCAAAACCAGCAATAAATGCCAGATTAATCATGGGATATTTCAAAGCATCATCAAAAATAGTAAATACCTCTTTTACGCCGTCCCACACTTCGACTATTTTATTTCCGTTCTTCGTTGGAAAACTAAAGTTTGGCAGTCCCTTAGTCATTTGAAATGTAGTTGTATTTAGCCCTTTTATATCAGTACGCTTTACAACGTTGGAAATTACATCAGGCTTCTCAAAAGATTCAATATTTTTTAGTTCAGCAATTGCAGCATCAAAATTAGCGACCGGCATCAATCGATCCAAGGCAGGAATCTCGTGATTTAATGATTCAATATCATCATCTTGCTGTGAACCTCGCCATTTTGTCAGCAGCTCATATTCTTCTTCTGATAATGGTAACGACGGCACATCAATTGTTCTGCCCGGTATAAGTGCGAGCAATCTATCCTGTTCATGCAGTTTTTTGGCAACTGCCGTAAGACTTAAACTTTCCCCATCAAAAGAAATGGATCCAATCTCTTGATTAAGTTGAGAAAAAATTGCATCACGAACTTTAACCAAGTCATTAAGCAAGTTTAAGCGTTCAGCCATCAATGTCTCAATAAGTCGCTGTTCGTCTCTATCATTTAAGCTTTCTATCCGTTCAGAAAAACGTGTGGCAGTATCTAAAATTTCTTTTTGATTTTCAGAAACACGTGATACACAAAGATCTCGAAAACTTTGAGGAAGTTTTTCCTTGAGTACAGATAGGGATTTTGTCTTTTGGCTTGTGACCAAAATACGTTTTCCTTCTGATAGAAAATGACCTATCAGATTAGCAATAGTATGTGTCTTACCCGTCCCCGGCGGCCCCTGCACAACGACAGACCCAGCTTCACGGATACGGCGAGCAATCATCAGCTGTTCTTTGTTCGCTGCTTTTGCGAGTAAAATGTCCGGGTCCTCACCTGCCGTAGCAGCAAGACGCTGTTCATATGTTTCCTCTCCGTGATCCGTATATTTTTGATTTTTTTTACATTCACAAATCACGTTTTGTAAATGGTTAGGAACTTTCCCAGAAGAAGCAATTGTTTTTCTGATGCGGTCAATTGCTGTATCCAAACCCAAAACACGGTCTCGAAGCATCAGGATTGGATATTCATATAGCAAAAAATCCACTTCTGTTGGAAAATCAGGAGAAGGAGATGTGCTCCTGCCTAACCAATTCGCTCGAGGATGAAGTTTCAATATAAAACTACGAAAAAGATCCTCATAGTCATCACCATTGATAAGATCTCCAGCCGCATCGATAACAGCTTCTCTCAGTCCCTCTTTTGCTTTAGGATTAAAACCAACTTCAGCAAAATAAGTCAACAAACTATCATTAAAGATTCCTTCTTCTTCATCAGGCTTCAATTCAATAATACTGCGATTGTATTGATCGACACCCAATTCAATTGTTAATCTCCTTGTTACTAACGGATATAATACGGGCGCCGGTAAGCCTTCATCTTCTCTTGAGGAGAAGATGAAATTACCAAGAACAATTTCCTTTCTTAAATTGGAATTTTCAACTTCTTGAAGAATTTCATTAAGCCGAAGGTACCATTTGCGAGTTTTTTTTCGTCTTGGACAAATTAATCTTCCAAGACTCTCTGACACCTAACCAATGATGAAATTGCTTCACTCGATCGTCATCATCTTCAAACTGAATTGTGATAAATTCAGTTTGATTAGTTTCGTCACCTGAAATTAAAATATTTGAAGCTAATTTTTTGAAGGGAATGATAGCAGTATTAGGATCCCAATCTGGATCATCATAATTTGGTTCCCTCAACCACGCAGCGATTTCTTTTGGAGGAAGCGGACAAACTGGTATTGGCAAATTAGCGACCTGCATCACCCATGTTTGATGACCATCTCCAAAGCGAATGCCTGGCAATTGATCTTCTTTAATTTTGTCAATCCATATTTTCTTATCGACATCTTTAACGTGAAATATTTTCTTATTTTTAATCTTTGAGAGCTCTCTGATGAATCCAAATACACTGGCAACCTGATCATTCGAGTTCCCATAAATATCTTTTTGTTCTTCTAAATTATTACTAGTCTTCATAATTGCACAGAGACCGCTATAAGAAAATATATTGCTCATTTCTCACCGACATATGTCAGATACAACATAGCATCAGTTTACGGATGAGACGCTTTTAAAAGTTTACCGTCTGAAACCTTTAATTGTTGTAAGTCGTCACGATGGTATTCATATTAGTACGACTTATTTTGACACAGCTCAGGCCGAGGCCTTCATCATGATCAGGCCGACAACAATGAAGCCGGCTGCAGTCACCCGCATGAGTGAGAGTGATTCGCCGAACATAACGACGCCCGCCGCAAACGCGCCGACAGCGCCGATCCCCGTCCAGACGACATAGGCCGTGCCGAGCGGCAGCGTCCTCATGGCAAGCGCAAGGAGCGCGACTGAGCCAATCATCGCGAGCACAGTGATAAGGGACGGAATCAGCAGCGTGAAACCATTTGAAGCCTTCATGGCAACGGCCCAAAGCGTTTCAAGAATGCCTGCCGCAATTAAGTAAATCCAGGCCACAGAGGCCTCCTTCCTGAAAAAGAATGAAGCTCCGGGCCGTCCCGGGCAAGAGTTCCCAGACTGCCCCTTATTGCGGCGCAGCCGGATCGAGGTCGTCCTCGATAAGTTGAGGACCCATTCTCGCACGTGAAGCGCTCTGCGGAGCCCTTAAAACTTCGGGCGGCCGCCCGAAAAAGGCGGCCGCCCGAATACTGACGGCTCTATCAGATTTCAAATCAGCCCATTATTCACGCCAGAGCGGCGCAGCCTCCGACTGCTTATCGCGAAGCCACTTGTCAACCGCCGCTGCGCACTCACGCCCTTCAGCCAGAGCGTTGACGACAAGCGACTGACCGAACCGGCCGTCGCCCGCCGCGAAGATGCCTTCGGCAGCCGTGCGCCATGCTTCAGGACCGTCTACCGGCGCTGCAATGGAGCCGCGTTTATCGGTAGCCAGTCCCAACGCCTTCACAATGGCATGCGAAGGATGCGCGTAGCCCATCGCAATCAGCACAACGTCAGCCTTGACCTCGCTTTCGGTGCCTTCGATCGGCGTGATTTTGCGCCCGGGTCCCCATTTGACCTGTACGGTCTTCACGGACTCCACGGCTTTCTTGCCTTCAAAGCTCACCGTATTGGTGGCAAAAAGCCGCATGCAGCCTTCTTCCTGAGAAGTAGAAGTCCGCTTGATATGGCGCCAGTCCGGCCACTCACGCATCAGATCGGCCTTGAGCGGCAGTTCGGCGTGATAGTCGAGCTGCGTCACGGAGGCAGCCCCGAGTCGGCTGGCCGTGCCGATGCAGTCGCTTGCCGTTTCGCCGCCGCCGATCACCACCACATGCTTGCCGCGAACCTGCACCGGATTGACGCCGCCGCCGGAATTCACCCGATTCTGTGCAATCAGGAAGTCAAGCGCGAAGTGAATCCCGGCGAGCTCGCGCCCGGGGAGCTTCAAATCGCGCGGCACTTCAGCGCCCAAAGCCAACACGACGGCGTCGTACTTGGCCTGAAGGGCAGAAATGGAAATGGTCGATTCCGCATCATCATGAACCCCCGGCTCAAGCGTTTCTCCGTCGGTCCCCGTGACGCGGATGGAGAGCACGAAACGCACCCCCTCGCGCACAAGCTGATCGAGTCGGCGGTCAACCACCTTCTTGCCGAGCTTGAAGTCAGGAATGCCGTAGCGCAAAAGACCGCCCGGCTTATCCATCTTTTCGTAAACGGTAACCGCATGCCCCATCCGAGCAAGCTGCTGTGCCGCGGCCAGGCCTGCTGGGCCAGAGCCCACCACAGCCACAGAGCAGCCCGTTGAGGCAGCTGCCGGCTGCGGCGTCACATAACCTCGGCTGAAGGCCACCTCGGCAATTTTCTTTTCGATCGCCTTGATCGAAACTGCATCGCGGTGAAGACCAAGCGTGCAGCCTTCCTCGCAGGGTGCGGGGCAGATGCGTCCGGTAATCTCCGGGAAGCTGTTGGTGGAGTCGAGCACTCGCCAAGCCGATTCCCAGTCTCCGTCAGAGACGTACTGCTGGGTATCGGGCATGGTGTTGTGCAGCGGGCACTGGTGCTGACAGAAAGGGATCCCGCAGTCCATGCAGCGGGACGCCTGTTCACGCCCTTCAGTATCGGAATAAATCGCAATGAATTCGTTGAAGTGCTTAATTCGCTCCTCAACAGGTTCATGGCGCGGTTCCAAACGGGTGAATTTGAGAAAGCCTCCATCGAGTCCCATTTCAGTTCTCCTCCTTCTTGAGGCTCGCAAGAGCATGCTTGTATTCGAGCGGGAACACCTTCGTAAACCGGCCGAGCGCTGCCGGCCAGTCGGCGAGCATCTCACGCGCCGTCGGACTGCCGGTGAGTTCAGCATGGCGTTCAACGAGGCGCTTTAAGAGCACTTCATCCTTCTGACCGTAATGGAGCGGCTCGTCGGAGCCCTGTTCGGCAGCAGGAAGCACATGCGTAAGCTCAAAGGCACCGTCACTCATTTTTTCGGCCAGCTCATCGTTGGGATCCCAGACATAAGCGATGCCGCCCGACATGCCGGCCGCGAAGTTTCGGCCGGTTCGTCCGAGAATGACTGCCGTGCCGCCCGTCATGTATTCGCAGCCGTGGTCGCCGCACCCTTCTGCAACCGTCGATGCCCCGGAATTGCGCACAGCAAAGCGTTCGCCGACGACGCCGGAAATGAATGCCTCGCCGGACGTAGCGCCGTAAAGACAAGCATTGCCGGCAATGACGTTCTCGTTCGGGCGGCCGTCAAACGACGGGCTCTTTTTCACAGCGATCGAGCCGCCGGAGAGCCCCTTGCCGACGTAGTCGTTGGCGCCGCCCGTCAGACGAAGCGAAACGCCTTTGCCAAGGAAAGCGCCGAAGCTCTGACCCGCCGTCCCCACAAGCTCAAAGAGCGCGAAGTCGTCGGGCAGTTCCCCTTGAGCTTCCTGCGCGGCAATGCCCGAAAGCATCGTGCCGACGGCGCGGTCGGTATTGCCGACGCGGGTCTGCACCCGCATCGGGCGCTTAGCCTTCAGCGCTTCAGAAAGTTCGGCAGCATAGCGAAGGTCAAAGGCCTTCTCGAGCTCATGATCCTGCGGCTCCGTCGAGAGCAGCGGGAAGCCCTTTGGATTGGGGAGCTTATAGAGGATCTTTTCGAGCGAGAGCTTCGAGGCCTTCAGGCCGTCGAGTCCCGAGCGCTTGCGAAGGTATTCCACATGACCAATCAGATCATCAAATTTCGCCACGCCGAGCTGCGCCATGATTTCGCGCACTTCCCGAGCGACAAAATGGAAGTAATTCTCCACATGTTCCGGGCGTCCCACGAACTGCCGGCGAAGCGCCGGATCCTGAGTCGCAATGCCGGCCGGGCAGGTGTTCTTCTGACACTTGCGCATCATCAGGCACCCCATTGCCACGAGCGGCGTCGTTCCGAAGCCGAATTCATCAGCGCCGAGCATGGCGCCGATCACAACGTCTCGGCCGGTCTTGATCTGCCCGTCCACCTGCAGCCGTACACGGCCGCGGAGATTATTCATGACGAGCGTCTGCTCCACTTCTGCGAGCCCGATTTCCCACGCGCTGCCGGCGTGCTTAATGGAGGTCGCCGGAGCCGCGCCGGTGCCGCCGTCATGTCCGGAAACCACAATGTGGTCTGCCTTGCACTTGGCCACGCCGGCGGCCACCGTGCCGATGCCGGCCTGAGAAACCAGCTTGACGCCGATGCCGGCATGCGGATTGGCGTACTTGAGGTCGAGAATGAGCTGAGCCAAATCCTCGATCGAGTAGATGTCGTGGTGAGGCGGCGGCGAAACCAGCCCGACGCCCGGCAGCGAATGGCGGAGCATGCCGATATATTTCGACACTTTCTTGCCCGGGAGCTGCCCGCCTTCACCGGGCTTCGCACCCTGGGCCATTTTGATCTGGATAAGGTCGCCGTGAGCAAGGTAGTCCGTCGTGACGCCGAAACGCCCTGAAGCAACCTGCCGAACGCGTGAGCGCAGGCTGTCGCCCGGGTGCAGGGGATAATCCACTTCGACATCGCCGCCGAGAATCGCCTTGAGCGAGGTTTCTGTCGTCACCGGGGCATTGCGTCGAACGTCTTCACCGCCTTCGCCGGAGTTGCTCGCGCCCTTCATACGGTTCATCGCCACCGCCATCGTCACGTGAGCTTCGGTGGAAATGGCGCCGACAGACATCGCAGCCGTGGAGAAGCGGCGAATGATTGACGCTTCGCTTTCCACAGACTCGAGCGGTATGGCCTTGCCCGGCACGAACTCAAAGAGTCCGCGAATGGTGAGAAGATCCCGGGCCTGATTGTTGATGAGCCCGGCATAGGTCTGGTACTCCGCCCAGCTGCCTTCACGCACGGCGCGCTGCAGATGCACGACCGCGTCGGGCGTCCAGAGATGGTGCTCACCTCCCTGACGATACATGTACTGACCGCCCGCAGCGAGGGGAATCACCTTGCGCTCGATGGCTTCAAAAGCGCGCTTATGAACGGTTACGGCTTCTCCGGCGACATCAAAGAGATCGAGCCCCTCCACCGGACTGGGCGTATTGGTGAAGTACTGATCGATAAAGCTCTTTTTGAGGCCCACAGCCTCGAAGATCTGTGCGCCGATGTAGGACATGTAGGTCGAAATGCCCATGCGCGCCATGATCTTATTGAGACCCTTCATGATGGCGTGCAGATAGTTGTCGACATACTTTGCGCGCTCTTCCTCGTTCTTGGCGAGCGACTCCACCACCGCAAGCGCGAGATAGGGATGCACCGCTTCAGCGCCATAGCCGCCGAGTACGGCAAAGTCATGAACGGATCGCGCTGACCCGGTTTCGACCACGAGACCGGTACTCGTACGGAGCCCTTCTTCCACGAGACACTGGTGCACGGCCGAAGTGGCGAGGAGCGCCGGAATGGCCACGCGTTCACGCGAAACTTTTCTGTCCGTGAGAATCAGAATGTTGATACCGCTGCGGACCGCATCGACCGCTGCGGCGCGGATGCTTGCCAGACGCGCTTCAATTGCTTCGCGTCCCCAGGCAAGCGGATAGGTAATATCGATCTCTTTGGAGTGGAACTTCCCGTCGGTAAAGTCCGCGATGGCACGAATACGCTCCATCTGGGCGCCGGTGAGCACGGGCTGCTCCACTTCGAGACGGACGGGCGGGTTCACGGCCATGATGTTCAGGAGGTCCGGACGGGGACCAATGAACGACACGAGTGACGTCACCATCGCTTCTCGGATCGGATCGATCGGCGGATTGGTCACCTGAGCAAAAAGCTGGCGGAAATAGTCGTAGAGCATCTGCGGACGCTCGGACAGGCAGGCAAGCGGCGCATCGTTGCCCATGGACATCACCGGATCCTGACCTTGATAGGCCATGGACTTGAGAATGCGTTCCACGTCCTCACGGCTAAAGCCAAAGACGCGCATGAGTTCATTGCGTCCGAGCAAAAGCGGAGCGGAGGCAGGCGTCTGCGGAATATCGTCGAGACGGATGCGGATCTTGTCGATCCATTCGCGATAGGGATGCTGCGCAGCGAGCGAACCCTTCACCTCATCATTGCCGATAATGCGGCCCTGCTCCAGGTCGAGCAAGAGAATCTTGCCCGGCTCCAGACGCCAGCGGCGGCGGATGCGGCTTTCGTCGATCACCGCGGCGCCCGACTCTGACGCGAGGATCACCAAATCGTCTTTCGTCTCCAGATATCGCGCCGGACGCAGACCGTTGCGGTCGAGAATCGCGCCTATTTGACGGCCGTTGGTGAAAGCGACCGCTGCCGGTCCGTCCCAGGGTTCCATCATGGCAGCGTTGTATTCATAAAGCGCCCGCAGCCGAGGATTCATGGTCTTGTTCTTTTCCCAGGCTTCCGGGATCAGCATCAAGGCGGCCTGGGCAAGCGAGTAGCCCGCCATGGTCAAAAGCTCGAACGCATTGTCAAAGGATGCCGAGTCGCTTTGACCTTGGAAAATGAGCGGCCAGAGCTTTTTGAGATCGTCGCCGAGGACCGGCGACGAAATGTGCTTTTCGCGCGCGAGAATCCAGTTGAAGTTGCCGCGCAGCGTATTGATTTCACCGTTGTGAGCGATGTAGCGGAAGGGATGAGCGAGCTGCCACTGCGGGAAAGTGTTGGTTGAAAAGCGCTGGTGAATCATCGCCAGAGCGGAAATGCAGCGTGCATCCTGCAGGTCGCGGTAGTAGATGCCGACCTGTGTGGCCAAGAGCTGACCCTTATAGACCACGGTGCGCGCCGAGCACGAACAGATATAGAACTCTTTGCAGTGCTTGAGATGCAGATTCGCAATGGCAATGGAGGAGCGCTTGCGGATGATGTAGAGCTTGCGCTCGAGTGCGTCGGTCACCAGCACATCCGGGCTGTGGCCGATGAACACCTGACGAATGACCGGCTCTTTTTCGCGAACGACGGGCGACATGGGCATGGAACGGTCAATCGGCACGTCACGCCAGCCGAGAATCATTTGGCCTTCGGCCGCAACAGCGCGTTCAATTTCCTCTTCGCAGGCATGACGTGAAGCCGCCTCCTGCGGAAGAAAAACCATGCCGACGCCATATTCGCCGGCGGGCGGGAGCTTCACGCCCTGATTCATCATATCGTCGCGATAGAGCTGATCGGGTATCTGAATCAAGATGCCCGCACCGTCGCCCTGCAGGGGATCAGCGCCTACAGCGCCGCGGTGCCGCAGATTCTTCAGTACGTCGAGCGCCTGACTCACGATGCTGTGGCTCTTTTGGCCCTTGATGTGCGCAATGAAGCCGACGCCGCAGGCGTCGTGCTCAAATTCGCTTCGGTACAAGCCGCAGGAATTCGTCATGTTTCATCTTCCTCGGGATGCGGCCGTCTAAATCGACCGCCCCGCGTCGTGCTGCGCCTTCAAAGAGAGCGGCGTTTTCCGAGGACGCCTTTGAGAGCCGAAAGCTTTTAGAGCCAGAGGTCCCTCAACTGCTTCCCGAAGGGCAGACGGTTTGTCGTAGAGATCGCGGTCGCGCTCAGCGGGGAGGTCGGCGGCCGTGTCTCGGGGTTCTTACCGAAGAATGCTCGAGTTGACGAAGCGTAAGCGTCTTGCAGGCGCGTGGATTGGAGAGTTCGATTTGATCCATCACAAATAATACGAAATCGGGAGTTGTGCTTTTGAGTGGTTTACCTTACCTCCTCAGGCATTTTCCTCATCCCAAAAGTCGGTATCCGCAGGGCGGATGAACGACTGCTTTAAAGGTCTTTTTCACTTCGCGCCGGCGGATCATTCGAGGACGGCGAGAGAAACGAATCAAGCGAAAAAAACTCCCCAACGACCGTGTCGCCAGGGAGCCTTTTGAGAATCCTTTCAGCCCTGAGCTGCCGCCGCAGCGGTTTGCTTGGGGCAGAGAAAGGTTCTCGAGAAGCCGGATGAAGCGCAGCTTCTATTAGCAGACTTCGCGGATCCAGCCTTCAGGCGCTTCAATTTCGCCGTCCTGAATGCCGGTCAGCGTCTTACGCAGACGACCGCTGATTTCGCCCATCTTATCCATGCCGGAAGGCAGAACGATGTCGCCTTCATGC
>OOAJ01000725.1_pt1 | contig 19818 bp, 10 predicted proteins | sample 1671241 | NCBI WGS metagenome assembly OOAJ01 (sample SAMN06348136, study PRJEB24527) | human gut metagenome | biome: human gut; feature: ankylosing spondylitis patient; material: feces | host: Homo sapiens | place: China | collected 2015-10
CGCTGAATCTCCTGAACCAGCAGGCTCTCCTCAAAACACGGCGCTTGGGCCACCACGCGACCGCAGTCGTCGAGCACAAACGAACCGCCGGTATACACCGACTCGTCATAGGCACCGACCGGCGCCATACAGGCAAACCACACGCTGCGCTTGGATGCGATCTTGCGGTAGGCGCCGCTGCGAACGGCGGCAATGGCGGCAGTCTCGCGGTCGGTCATGTCAAACGCATTGAATTGGAAATACGCAATGAGGTCAACACCGGTCGGCAACATCTCGAGTTCGCGGTCCAAGTCAAAAATCACGGCGATGCGCACGCCGTCCACGTCGAACACCGGCGGCGCCCAACGCGTGTCGTTGTTCTCGCCACGCTGCAGGGCAATGCTCGAACGCGCCGGCACCACATGACCGTCCTTGAGCATCATGTAGTCGAGCAGCGGCTGACCCTCAAACGAAACCGCCGCGGGCACGATGCAGATCATGTCAAGCTCCTGGATGCGCTCGGCGACACCAGTCAAGCCGGCAAGCATGTCGTGCTCAAAGTCGGCAGCGCCCACCAGGCCACCGGGCATGGCGCCCATAAAGAGCGGAGCCGGAACGCACAGCACGCGCGCCCCGCGCTCGTGGGCCAGACGAGCCTGGTCCTCGATGCGGCCGCAAATGCCCTCAATATCACCCAGGCGCATATCGATCTGTGCAAGCGCGAGCTTCATGGCTCAGCCCTTTCCGTCGTAAACCATCGTTGTCGTAGTAAAAGCGCCGGCCGCATAATGCAGTCGGCGCTCGCATGTGCATATGCTAGCTATGATACCCCGAGCGGGGGCGCGCTCCTAGAACGTCGCGGACCACAGCCCGTGCAGGTTGCAGTAGGCATAGACGGTACCGGTCTTGGAACCGCCGGCAAAAAACGTCGCGGGCTTCATGCCGGGCTCAAGGTAATGGATCTCCAGACGGCCCTCAGCCTCAAGGGCGATCCACTCAATATAGTGCTCGGGCAGGCTGGGATGTTCGACCGAGCCAACGCGTGCGCGAATCACGTGACCGTCGCGCTCGGTCTCGACAACAGGCACGTGCTTCTCGTGCGCCGCGTCCTCAGTGTTTGCGGTCAGTTCCGTGCAACCGGCAGGGGTTGCAACGTCGTTGCCCAGGGCGGCAATGAGCTTGCCATCGGGGTCCTTAAAGAATTTCGCCATGATGTTCTCCTTTGCTGACGTGCCAATGTTCTTGATGGTTCTTATGCCCAAAGGCAGACAAACCATCCACGGCATTGCAAATGAACACATAACGGGCGGGGACGATGGGGCAGCGTGCGCTATCCGCCCTGGCGGCCCCACCCGAGCGGGTTAGCGCCCGTCGCCGCCCAGCAGCGCCAGAACATCTTCGCGGGTAAACAGCGCCGACGAGATGCCGTCGCCGCCGAGCACGCTGTTGACCAGGTCGCGCTTGGACTCCTGCATCTGCATAATGCGCTCCTCGATCGTGTCCTTGGCGATGAGCTTGTACACGGTCACGGTATGTTGCTGGCCAATACGGTGCGCGCGGTCGGTCGCTTGGTCCTGCGCTGCCACGTTCCACCACGGGTCGTAGTGGATGACCACGTCGGCCGCCGTCAGGTTAAGGCCCACGCCGCCCGCCTTGAGCGAAATCAAAAAGACCGGCACCTCGCCCGCCTGGAACTGCGCGACCATCTTGGCGCGGTTTTCCTTGGACGAAGCGCCCGTGAGCTTAAGAAAGCCGATATCCTCCTTGGCCAGACGCTTGCCAATGATGTCGAGCATGCCCGTAAACTGGCTGAACAACAGGATGCGATGCCCGCCGTCGAGCGCACCGTGCACGAGCTCCATGCAAGCGTCGAGCTTGGCACTCCCCGCCTTGTAGTCCTCGTAGTGTAGATGCGGGTCGCAGCAAATCTGGCGCAGCTTGGTGAGTTCGGCGAGCACCTTGAGCTTGTCTTTCTTAAACTCGGATGCCTCGCGATGCTGCACCTGCTGGGCGATGCGGTCCTGGTTGGCCAGGTAGAGCTTGCGCTGCTCGCCGGTGAGCTGTGCCATGACGGTGTCCTCGATCTTCTCGGGCAGATCGGCCACCACGTCTTCCTTGACGCGGCGCAGCACAAACGGCGACACGAGCGCCTGCAGGCGAGCGGCACTGTCACCCTCGGCGTGCTCGACCGGGCTTTCGAAGCGCTTGGCAAACGACTCGCGTGTGCCAAGCAGGCCCGGCATCAAAAAGTCGAAGATGCTCCAGAGCTCGGACAGGCGGTTTTCGATGGGCGTGCCCGTCAGGGCAAAGCGCACGCCGGCAGGCAGGCGCTTTGCGGCGCGCGCCACCTGCGTGAGCGGGTTTTTAATGTACTGGGCCTCATCGAGCACCACGCGGGCAAAATCCTGCTCGACGTACTCGTCGATATCGCGCCGCATAAGATCATACGACGTCACAACCACGCTATGCTCGGCCACGCCGGCAATCTGTACACGACGTTGAGCTTTGGCGCCCACGATGGCGCACACATCGAGCGACGGGGCAAAGCGCTCCAGCTCGGCGGTCCAGTTGTACACGAGTGAGGCCGGGCATACCACGAGCGTGGGCTTGGTGTCCCCCGCCTCCACGCGCGCCAGAATATGCGCAATCATCTGGAGCGTTTTGCCCAGGCCCATGTCGTCGGCCAAGATGCCGCCAAGGCCCAGGTGTTCGAGCGAGCCGAGCCACTGGTATCCGTCGACCTGGTAGCCGCGCATCGTTGCCTTGAGCGAGGCGGGTACCGTAAAGTCCATCTTGCCGAGCGTGTCCAGGCGCTCGACGGTGCGGCGGAACGCGGCGTCGCGATCGGCCTCGAGCGCCGGCGTGCGCGCGAGCATGCTATCGACAAAAAGGGTGCTCGACGCGGGAAGCGACACGCCGTCGAGCAGGTCGACGGCATCGACACCCAGATCTTCGGCAAGGCCAAACGCGGCGCGCGCTCCCTCATCCAGGCGCACGATGTCGCCGGACGTCAGGCGCGCAAACGTCTGGTGGCGCTTGTACGAATCGAGATAGACGGCAAGGTCCGCGGCCGAAAGCCCGCTCGCGCCCAGCTCGACGTCGAGCAGGTTACTCTTGACGGTCGCACGCACCGAAAGCTTGGGCGCAGGGCGGACCGAGACCTGGCGCAGACGGTCACTGAGCATGACCTCACCCAGCTCGGACAGGGCGGACAGACCCTCGGTCAGCAGACAGAACAGGCTCTCATCATCGCGCTCCTCAAACGCCAGACCGCCCTTGTAGAAATCGAAGTACAGGGCCGCTGTATCCATAACGCGAAACTCCGCCACCTCGTCGCGGGGTGGCACACCGGGGCGCTGCTCTTCGAAGGGGCTGCCCGGAGCGCCCAAGCTAAAGAGATCCGCCGACCAATCGCCGTAGGTAACCGTAATTATGCAGGTCACGAGCCCATCGTCGACACCGATCGCCATAGCAAAGCTCGGCTCGGGTGCCACGGTATCGAGCGCGGCGGGCGCGGTGAGGTCGGTGTAGTCGCGCAAAATGGGCAGCGCCATACGGCAGAACTCACCCACCTGCTCGGCGGCAATATGGGCGGGCGTGCGGCACGGCAGCAAGCGCGACAAAAAAGGTGCGGCATGCTGAGCAAATGCAGCGTCGGTACGGCGCGCGCGGCGCGTGTCAACCAAGTAGGCGGCATCGCCCGACGCAAAGCAGTACATATCGGCGGGCAGGCGCAGGTCATAGCTACCACCAGCCGCCGGCGCGATTTTGGCGGCAAGCAGCGGTGGGCGCTTAGCGGATGCCTCGTCCTCCCCTTGCGGAGACAGCTCAACCGCCACGTCGTAGGTGCGATGCGTCGTCATCCCCCGCGACCAGGCGGGCTCAAAGGAGATGGTCTGGCCGCGCAGCAGGTCCAGCACATATACGATGCTATGCTCGGACAGCGGCAACTGACGCTCGGCAACAAAACCGCTGCGGGCAAAGTCGTACGACGCCGAACGCGAGCTTGTGATGTCATCGAGATAGGCAACTGTCGTCACAACAAGGTTGAGCAGCTTTGCCGATGTTTCGTCAAAGGCCTCAGGTGAATGGACAAACGTGAGCTTCTTGCCATAGGAGAACGTGCCGCCGCGCACGTAGGCATCGGCCATGCCGTCGATGTCCTTGACCACGTAGGAGACCGATCCACAGCGAATGCGGAACTCGAGCGCCCAGCTAAAGCGGTCAGCGAACAGCGGATTGTAGTACGGCACCAACGAGGGCTCCAATGCCGCTTTGGGGGCGTCGGGATCAACGGCACCGGCAAGCTTGCGGCGCATGCTCGCCAGCTCATCCATGCGCGCGTCCGAAAGATCGGAGAGCGCCGCCACAAGGCTCGGGCTCGTGGGGACGGGCGCCGGAAAGGGAAAGTTGGGGTTGACGGCCGGCGCTTTGGGTGCGGTGCGCGCGGGCTGTTTCGACTGCGCCGTAAACGTGCGAACCGGCGTGCGCAAACCTTCGACGGGCTCGGCGCCGCTGGCATCCAAATACGCCAGAGCCGTGGCAATAGCGTGCTTGCACATACCGGGGTAACGATAGGCGGCGGGGCAATCGCAGTCGTAGTCGATCACCTCGTGCTCGTCCATGTCGAGCGCCACGTGCGTCTTGTACAGGTCGCCACGCGAACCGCGCACCGAGCCCTCGACCGTCACGTTTTTGGAGAAGCGCGAGCCGCTGTCCTCGATCGACAGCACGGCGCCGTTGAGCATGAGCGAACGCCCCTTCATAAAGGTGCCGCTCAACGCCGCCTCTTTGCGAAGCGCCTGCACAAACGTCCCCTGCGCCATCACTTCCTCCAATCTCACCCGGGGTAGCTTAGATCACCGTCACGCGACCCTGGTTACCCACAATGGCCTTGGCCTCGGCCAGCAGCGGAATCGAGCGCGCGTTGACCTTGGCAGGCACCTCGGCGCGCAGCACGCGCCCGTCCACCTGCTCGATAAAGATCTCCACGCGGTCGCCGCCCGGGTTAGCGGTGAGCACCGTGGCAAGACGCGCCATATTGCCCTGGCTAAAGCGGCTGTTGGGCACCATGACCTCAAACACCTTGGGCTTGTTGTTCTCCTCGTTGAGCTCCAGCGGCACAATCTCCTGCGCGATGATCTGGTCGCCGCGGTCCGAGCGCTCGAGCTTGCCCTTGATGCGCACAAAGGCGTCGGACAGCTGCGCGCCGGTCTCGGGATCGACCTCGCCGTACAGATACCCCTCGGCCTCCTTGTAGGTCTTGGGGAACACCACGACCGTGGCCTCGCCTTCCATGTCCTCGAGCTGCACGATGCCCATGGGGTCACCGTTTTTGGTCACGCGCTTGGACACGCTCGAGACCATGCCGGCCCACCACAGCGCCTTGCCCTCGGGAATCTCCTGGTTGATGGTGCCGCCCGTAGGATTCTGAACTTCGTAGCCGGTATCGATCTGCGAGAACGAGAAGTCGCGCGCCTTGGCTAGTGCATACTCAAACGGGCGCAGCGGGTGGTCCGAGACATAGATGCCCAGAACCTCCTTCTCCTGGCTCAGCTTAAGGTGGCGGTCCCACTCCTGGCCGTCCGGATCGGGCACGCTCACCTCAAAGCCCGAGCCCTCAACGTCGCCAAACATGTCGAAGAACGAGGTCTGGCCGCTCGCGCGGTCCTTCTGGCGCTTTATCGCGGCGTCGATGATGTTCTCGGGGTTGTTCTTGTCCACAAAGTGCATCATCTGACGACGCGGATACCCAGTGGAGTCGAAGGCGCCTGCCTTGATCAGCGATTCGATTACGCGACGGTTGGCCTGGCTCGAGTCCACGCGCTCGACAAAGTCGTGCAGTGTCTTAAACGGACCGCCCGCCTCGCGCTCGGCGATAATCGCCTGCGCCACGCCGGTGCCCACGCCGCGGATGCCGGCCAGACCAAAGCGCACGCCCTCCTTGGTAGCCGTGAACGCGGTGCCGGACTCGTTGACATCTGGCGACAGCACGGGGATGCCGTCGTGACGGCACGCCGAGACGTAGTGCACGATCTTGTCGGTCTTGCCCGTATAGGACGTCAGAACGGCCGCCATGTACTCGTGCGGATAGTGCGCCTTGAGCCACGCCGTCTGCATAACCAGGATGGCGTAGCCGGCGGAGTGCGACTTGTTGAAGGCGTAGGATGCGAACTCGAGAACATCGTCCCAAATCTTCTGGGCGACCTCGCGCGTGTAGTTGTTCTTGATAGCGCCGTTCATCCAGTGGTCGTAGGTGGTCTCGTCCGAGCCATCCTCCCAGTGCAGCACCGTCGACGTGAGCAGCTTGATCTTTTTCTTAGCCACGGGCTTACGGATACGCGAGTCCGATTCGCCCTTGGAGAAGCCGCACATCTCGACGGAGATGAGCATAACCTGTTCCTGGTAGACCATGGTGCCGTAGGTTTCGCCCAGGATGTCGTCCAGGCGGTCGTCGTAGGAGACGGCCGGCTCCTTGCCGTTCATACGGTTGATGTAGGACGAAACCATGCCGGCGCCCAGCGGGCCCGGGCGGTACAGGGCGATCAATGCCACGACGTGCTTGTACTCGGTGGGCTTCATGTTCTTGATCGTGGCCGTCATGCCGGCGGACTCGACCTGGAAGACGCCGGCGGTATGGCCGGAGCCCATGAGCTTAAAGATCTCGGGGTCGTCAAAGGGGATCTCTTCCTCTTTGATGTCGATGCCGAAGTTCTTTTTGATGTTTGCCTTGGCCTTGGAGATAACCGTCAGCGTGCGCAGGCCCAAGAAGTCCATCTTGAGCAGGCCCATGTCGGCAACGGTATGACCTTCGTACTGGGTAATCTCGACGCCGCCCTTGGTGTCGAGCTTGGTGGGCACGTGCTCGTTGACGGGGTCGCGGCAGATCAGAACGGCGCACGCGTGCACACCCTCGCCACGGGTAAGGCCCTCAATCGAGAGCGCCGTGTCGATGATGCGGCGGGCGTCGTCGTCCTTTTTATAGGCCTCGGCAAAATCGGGGTTAAACAGATCCTCTTTGCCGGGTTGCTTTTCGAGCACCTGCTTGAGCTTGACCTTGGGGTCGCTCGAGACCATCTTGGACAGACGCTGGCCCATGTAGACCGGGTAGTCCAGGACGCGCGCAGCGTCGTTGATGGCCTGCTTGGCCTTAATGGTCGAGTAGGTGATGACGTGGGTGACCTTCTCGGGGCCGTAGAGCTGGCGAACGTGCTCCACGACCTCGAGGCGCCGCTCATCGTCGAAGTCCATATCGATATCGGGCATCTCGGTACGCTGCGGGGACAGGAACCTCTCGAACATCAGACCGTTCTCGAGCGGGTCGAACGCGGTGATGTTCATGGCGTAGGCGACGATAGCGCCGGCGGCCGAGCCACGGCCGGGGCCGACGCCGATGCCGTTGTCCTTGGCCCATTGCACGTACTCGGCAACAATCAAGAAGTAGGCGGCAAAGCCCTTGTCGCAGATGACTTTGTATTCGTACTCAAAGCGCTCTTTGATGTTGACGCCACCAATCTCGCGCGTGGCCCAGTCGTCGCCGTAGTGCTGGCGCAGGCCCTTCTCGCACTCGCGGCGGAACTGGCTCTCGTGCGTCTCGCCGGGATCGAGCAGCGGGAAGCGCGGCAGGATGATGGAGTCCCAGTCCAGCTCAACGTAGCACTTGTCGGCGATCTCGAGCGTGTTGTCGCAGGCCTCGGGGCAATACGGGAACATCGCCCGCATCTCCTCCTCGGTCTTCATGTAAAACTCCGAGCCAGTCATGCGCATGCGGTTAGGGTCGTCGACCTTGGCGTTCATGCCAATGCACATGATGACGTCCTGCACGGGCGCGTCCTCGCGGCGCAGGTAGTGGAAGTCGTTGGTGGCGATGACCTTGACGCCCACCTGCTTGGCGATATCGATGAGCGTACGGTCCATCTGCTCGTCGGTCAGGCCATTGTCGGTAGTGATGCCGGGTTCCTGGATCTCGATGTAAAAGTCGCCGGGTTCGAAGGTATCGCGGAAGGTCTCGGCCCACTTGATGGCGCCCTCCATGTCACCGCGGTCGATGTATTTGGGGATGATGCCCGCGATGCAGGCGCTCGTGCAGATCATGCCCTTGGCGTGGCGGCGCAGGTTGTCGAGCGTCACGCGCGGCTTATAGTAAAAGCCCTGCACGGCGGCCTCGGAGACCGTCTGCATCAGGTTGACGTATCCCTCCTGGTCCTTGGCCAGAAGGATCATGTGGTAGAGCTCGGGCTTATGGTCGCGGGCAAGCGTCTCGTCCGGCGTAAAGTAGACCTCGCAGCCAAAGATGGGCTTGATGACCAGAGGCGGCTTGAGCTCGTCGATGTTGCCCTTCTCGTCCCACATGGCCATGTCCTTCACATACTGGGCATGCTCGCGCGGGCTGGACTCGGGATCGGGCTCCACCAGCTCGTCGCGGCGGTCCTTTTCCAAGAAGGCCTTGTCGTGGCTCCAGGTTTTGTACTCGGGCGTGTTGTGGTTGACGGCGTCGCAGGCCAGCGCCAGGTCGGGTACGCCATACATGTAGCCGTGGTCGGTAATGGCCACGGCGGGCATGCCCAGCTCAACGGCACGATTGACCATATCCTGGATACGGGTTGCGCCGTCGAGCATGGAGAAAACAGTGTGATTGTGCAGATGGACGAATGCCATGTGATGAGCTCCGATGCGGGTTCGTGTTCTGACTGAACGATTTTACCCCACGGCACGGACAGCACCCGAACCTAGCCAAACCCACACGGCTCCTACTGAGTTGCGATGAAATACGGACTGTTTGGCGGCTTTTTTGGCCAAAACAGTCCGTATTCCACCGCAGGTTGTTGAGGGTTAGAGGTTGTAGGTGACCACCTGGGGCTCGCAGGGGTTGGCGGGATCGGCCTGCTCCACGCGGACGAACTTGACGGTCACGGCCTCAAAGCCCGCCTTGTGCAGAACATCGGCGTAGACGCGCGCCTGCAGGGCGTGCTTCTCCCGCAGCTGTTCCGGCGTCTCGTCCGGCGTGCCGCCCGTCTTGTAGTCGATGACCAGCGCGCGTGACGAATCCGCCGGGTTCGTCGCCAAAGCGTCGATGGCGCCCTCGGCATATGCACCGTAGCGAGCGATGTCCTCGTCCTCGCAGCCCAGCGAAAAGAACGGCACCTCGGCGCGAACGCACGGCCACGCGAGCAGATCGGCACGAACAGCCGACTTGAGCCAGCGGTCCAGGGCAGCGTCGAAGCGTTCGCGCTGCTCCGGCGTCAGGCACCACAGACGCGCCAGCGCATCGGCACGCTCAGAGGACAGCGCATCGGCACCCATCTCGATGAGCCACTGGCAGGCGGCATGGAAGGCCGAACCCAAGGCCATGGGGTTGCCGGCGGGCTCAACGGCGGCCACGTCTGCATCCGTCATCTCGGAACCATCCGACTCCGCATCATCGCTGGCCTCGTCCATGGGCACGTGTGCCTCGACGGCACGGTCCTCGGACTCGGCATGCAGCGCCGCAGCAATTGACGAGTAGCTGTACGAATCGCGCTCCGGATACGGGCAGGTGCCCATGCGCACGCCCACCGCCTGGGGATACACGAGCTCAAACGCATCGGGCTCGGGGTCGGCAGGACCGGGCACAGTTGAGGGCGAAGCATTATCAGCGACATCGACATCGCCGCGAACAAGCCTGCCCTCGGCATCCAGCGAAGCGTTAGCCTCAGACGCCTGCTCGCCAAACGTAAAGTCCGACAGCGAGATGAGCTCGTAGTCGCCCGGCTGGGAGTTGTCGAACACCAAACGGTCGCTATCGAGCTGCGGCATGTCCAGACTGTCGGTCGGCAGGATGCGGCGCAGCACGTCGTAGGTCAGATCCGTCTCGACATCGAAGGTCGGCGCCGTCACCTTGCCGCGGCTCACGCCGGCGTCCATCGCCAAAATGACCAACTCGCGCGCTCGCGTCATGGCGACATAGAGCAGACGAGCCCGCTCCTCGAGCGAAAGCTGCAGGTCGGCGTTGCGCAGGCGGGCAAACGCCTCGGCGGGAGAGCCCGTCGCGCAGACGTCCTCCATAAGCTCCGGCGGCAGCCACAGCGACGTGCCCTTGCCCTTAAACGCGTGTTCAAACTGCTTTTTGACGTCATCGCCCTTCACGAAGGTCCCGTCGGCAAGCTTAACGCCATCGAAACGAGCCGGCAGCGCCACGACTTGCGCCCCACCGTCGACGCGACCCATCTGCGCCGCACCCGAGGACTTACGCACGCCAAAGCACTCGGCGACCGCCACGACCGGATACTCCAGACCCTTGGACGCATGCACGGTCATGATGCGTACCGCGCCGTCACCCTCCTCGTTGAGCGCGCCCGGGGCCTCCTTGCCCGCCAAGAAGCGGTCGAAGGCGAGCGCAATGGAGCGCGGCGAGTTGCCGAACTCGGCCTCCGCCTCGGCCACGGCGTCGAGAGCCTTGAGCACGTTGGCGGCAATGGCCTTGCCCTCGGGACCGCGCTGCGCCAGGCGCACGAACCAGCCGGAGGCATTGACCGCGTCGCGCGCGACGGCGGCGAACGAATCGCGCCCCACGCGACGAAGTGCGTAGCGTAGCACCTCGCGGGCGCGCGTCACGAGCGGCAAGCCCTGCAAGCCCGGCACGTCGAAATCGCTCATGATGCCCGCGTCGATATTCCGGCGCGAGGTCTCACCCGTCTCGCTATCGAGCTTGGTCGCCAGCGCCAGGAACTCCTGGGCGCCGAGCGCAAACATCGGCGAGGCCAGCAGCGGCATAAGGCCCTGCGCCGTATCGGCCGGATTGGCAAGCGCGCACACCAGGGCGCGCACCGTCTGCACCTCGGCTGCTTGGGCAAAGACCGAGCCGCCCGCGATGACGCAGTCGAGCCCCTGGTCGCGGAAGGCCTGCGCATAGACATCGGCGTTGGTCATGCGACCCAGCAGCAGGACCATGCTGCCCTGGGGCTGTTCTTTATCGGCAAGCGCGCGGAAACGCTCGGCAATCGCACGAGCTTTCGCCTGCGTTCGCTCCTGCGTGCTGCCACCGGCAACGAAGACCGCCTGGCGGCGCGAAGCCTTTGCCTTGAGCTTGTCCTCGCGATCGTCACTCGGCTCAAGATCCAAGAACCCCTGCATCAAACCACCAGTATCGCCGTCAAAGACGCGCGCCACATAGCGCAGCACCTCATCGTGGCTGCGGAAGTTGCGCACGAGCTTGACGAGCTCGCCGGCGGGGACATCGGAGACGGCAGCCGTCTCGGGCGCAGCAGAGGAGCCCACCTTGCGCTCCTGGCGACGGAATACCTCGACCTCGGCGCCACGGAAGCGGTAGATCGACTGCTGCGCATCGCCCACGGTGCACAGCGCGCGCTCCCCCGCGCCCGTCAGATAGCGAATCAGATCGACCTGCATCTGGTCGGTATCTTGGAACTCGTCAATCATGACCATCTTAAAGCGGCCCTCGTAGGCGGCTCGGATGGCGGGATAATCGCGCAGCGCCTCGTATGCCATGCGCAACAGATCGTTATTGTCGAGTGCGGACTGGTCAGCCTTGAGCGCACGGTACTCCGTCTCTACGGCACGGGCAAGCCCCGTCAGCGCATCAAGTGCCGGGTCACCGCAAGCCAGCACAATATTGACGAACGTGTCGGCAGCCTCTGCCTTGAGAAGCTCGACATTCTCCTTTGGGAACATCTTACTCGCCCGAGGCATGCTGCATGACATCATGAGCCGCGCCACATCCGCCATGGTCTTGCCGCTCGCCTCGAACGCGTCGATGGCCTCGAGCGCCACCTGCGCTTTCTCGGTCGTGGCCTTGCTTGCGCCCAGCGCCGCACGATAGGCATCGGCAAGCGCCGAGGTGTCGGCCTGGCCACGCGCCACGCACACATCGTCCATCCCGCCCGGCAGCTGGCTCGAGAGCTCCAGCAGGTCGCGCACCAGGCCTTTGATGGTGGTACCGGCGCCAAACTGCCCGCCCTCGCCCGCCATGGGATACCAAGCGTAGAGGGCCTTGAGCGAAGCGGCGAGCTCGGACGCGGCATCGGGCGCCGTCGCGCGCCCCAGCACATGCTCAACAGCCTGATCCATAAGCTCATCGGTATCGGTAAGCACCGTGAACTCGGGGTCGATGCCCAGCTCCAGCGCATGCGCGCGCAGGATGCGCGAGCACATGCCGTGAATGGTCGAAATCCAAGCGTCGTCGACCGTCAGGGCCTCCTCGTCCATCCCCTCGTCGATAAGCGCACGGCGCACGCGGTCGCGAATCTCGGCCGCAGCGTCTTTGGTAAAGGTAATGGCGAGCACTTGGTCCAGATGCTCGACAAACGGACCGGATTCGGGCGAGAGCGCGTAGACGATGCGGCGCGTAAGGGTAAAGGTCTTGCCCGAACCGGCGCCCGCCGAGACAAACAGCGGGCGGTCGAGCGTTTTGACGACTTGCAGCTGTTGCGGCATCAAAGTCGAAAGATCCATGGTCTACACGTCCCTCCTTACAAACGTTCCTTCGTGGTTATACGAGCAGCGCGCATGCGCGGCCTGCGCCGACGTCGGATCGACAGCGGCGACGTCGCCCGCCTCGAGTTCGCGCAAGCGCTCGGCGATGCCGGCCTCCACGCGGTCGAGCAGCGCATCGAAGTCCATGTTGCCGCCCTCGCCCGGAAAGCCCTTCTTAAGGCCCGGAATGCGGCCGTCACCGCGCTCTTCCTCGAGCAGCTCGGCGCTCGCGGCACCGCGCAACGCCGGCTTGCCGCCCTTGGTCGAAAAGTAGAGCGCCGCGCGGGTGTCCAAATCCAGCGCCCGGCGCATGGCCTGCGCGTAGATGAGTGTCTGGGTATGGGGCGGTAGCCAGCGCGGATCATCGATGGGGGCCTCACCCGACTCCTCGTCGCGAACCGTGGGGTCGGCGAGCTTAAACTCCTCGACACCCGAACGATGCTTGTAGTCGATTACCACGGCGCGATTCTCGGCATCCACATCCACGCGGTCGATGCGCCCGCCGAGCGGCCAGCCGGCATACTCAACTTTAAGATCGTTAAAGGCAAACTCCAGATAGCGCGGAGCAAAGGGGGCAAGCGCCTCGGACTCGTAGGCAAGCACGCCCTCCAGCTGCGGCAAAATCTCGGCCACCTGCCGCTCCTCCACCGGGGAGAGCGGCACAAGCGGGCCCTCCGTGCCTCGCTTGCCGGCGTGCTCGGCCAACGTCTCGTCAAAGATCTCGCGCAGCAGCTCCTGAGCGCGCGGCAGATTCTCGGGCGTCACGCGCTCCATGCCCTCCTGGGGCAGACGGGCATGCAAGTGTTCCAGCACGTCGTGGACAAAGTTGCCCTTCTCCATATTGCCAAAGCCAGCGTCGATCGACTGGGGCTTCACGCGGTACGAGACGAACCAGCATAGCGGGCAGGTCGAATAGGCCTCGATCTGCGAGGCAGACGTCAGGCGCGGCACCAGCGGCGCATCCTCGCCCTCGCCATCGCGACGACGCAGGACCAAATACGGAATGGCTTCATCGCTCAGATGCTGAGGAGCTTCGCAGGTCACGCGCTCGCGCCTAAGACCTTCGCCTGCCGCGGGATCGAAGTCCCTTACGATATCGCCCTCACCCACGCACTTCGCCTTGTCGGCGCCAACGGCCTTAGCGTCGTCAGCGGCCTTGTCGGCGTCAGCGGCCTTAGCATCGTTAGCGGCCTCGGCATGCGCCCGCAACTCGGTCCACACGGCCGCCGGATAGCACTCGCGCGCCTGACGATCGTGGGTCACACGGGCGAGCGTAACCGGACCACGCGACGCTTGTATCGCGCGGCCAAAGCGTGCGCGCAGCAAGGCCGCAGGCTCAAGCGTCACACCGCTGCGATCTAACTCTGCCGTCAGCGTTGCCAGCGGGCCCTCCTCATGTGAGAGCGGATAACTGTCCAGGTCGACGTCGGCAAACAGCACGGCATCGTAGCTGCCGGGGCGCAGGGCCGCCGCATCGGCAAGCGAAGCAAAGCGAACCTGGGCGCGTGGCGCACGGTCAACCTCGTAGGTCTCGTAATCGTAGGCGGCGCTACGCTTGTCCACCTTGGTGCGAATGTCATCGAGCACGGGCACGGTCGCGGCCTGCGACACGTCGAGCGCACGGGCGCCATTCATAAGGATGTCGATGACGTGGCGCAGCAGGGCCACCTCCGCCTGGCGACGGGCCTGACCGTCGAGACCGCCAAGTGCGCGATCGGGCAGTGCCTCGGCAACGGCAAGCATGGCCTTGAGCGCCGTCACGGGTTTGTCGCGCCACAGCGCCTGGAACACGCCCGAGATCACGCACGGCACGTTCTTAAACCAGTTCTCGTCGCTCGCCGCTTTACGCGCGCCCCTCACCTGGCCCTGCACGCTCTGCAGCAGGCTCTTGACGCCCGCAGTGGTCTTGCTGCGCGACAGTCGCATATTCTTGTCGAACGTGCGCGCGCTGGCGGCGTCGGCACCCGAAAGCGGGCTGTAAATCCAGTCGGTAAGCTCCGGAGCGGGCCACCACTCAGTCTTAGAAGCTGCCCCTTCGTCGGCGGCCTTCATACGCTCGATCAGGTTGGCGAGCGCCGTGAACTGCCTGCCCGCAATGGATTGGGAAAACGCCGTGAACTCGGCCGTCTCGGCAGCAACGTGGCGCGCCGCCAAACGAGCGGCAAGCTCGCCGAACAGCTGGGGTGCCCGGGCAGAAACAACGAGCACGCGTACGGGGTCGGCGGGTGTTGCAGCAACTTTATCGTCCTTGGACTCCTTGTGCGCTTTCACCAACTTATCGATGACGTCCGCATAAGCATGGGCACGGGCATGGGGGCCGGCGACCTCAATAAAGGCAGGCTGAGCAGCGGACTTGGAGGCAGTCTGGGGCGCGGCGGCGCCCTCCCCCAGCGGCGCGATCTCAAACAGCACACCGCGGACATCAAATGCCGCGGCAAGCTCCTCGCGCATCGCCGCTTGCTCGCGGGCAAGCAGCACGACAACCTCTCCCCCGTTGTTTGCCACGGCGGACAGCAGCTCGAGCAGGCTATACGTAAATGACGCGACGCCGCGCACGCAAACGGCGCGGGCGCACCCCGGCAGGTTGTCGGCCAAAGCGCCGGCCATAATGTCAGCCGCCTCGCAGGGCTCGACCATATCTCGACGGTCCAAACCGCGCGCATAGGCGCACAAAAGTTCAAACACGCGAGCCTCGGCGTCGCTTTTGGGCTTGGGCTTGCAAACGTTGTCGCAGCAACGCTCGGCACCTGTCCCTGCCACACCCGGCAGCACATCGCGAGCCATACGCGCGAGCATACGCACCGTGCCCTGGCTGCGCGAAAGCGGCTGCAGGTCGGCGTCGTCGAGACGCGCTACCATGTCCGAAAACAGCATCTGGCGCTGCAGGTTGTCGACGAAACCGCGCCCGTCGCCCAAAAGCTCCCAAAGCGAGCGAAGCCACGATGTAGGCGTCTTGTAGTCAATACCCAGCGAAACGCCGGCTTCCGCCGCATCATGACGGCACAGGTCGAGCTCGGCAAACGTTGGCGCCAGCAGCACGGCACGCCCGTGGCGGGCAATAAGGTCGGCAAGCAGCGCCGCCTCGGCATCGCTCAAATCCGCGCCGGCGTTGGTGGTATAGATTCGAACAGGCATGGTCCTCCACTCAAACCGTTCGCAATATTCAATGCTTCCATCCTACCCGCCCACGCGGACAGATTTGCCCCACGCCAACAGATTTGATCCCTTGGGGACGGAGGAAAACGGATCACCGGGTTAGACTGGCCCCTTCGGTGATCCGTTTTCCTCCGTCCCCAAGGGATCAAAAAACCGCCCCCGGAGGAGCGGTTTTGCACAATTCGTTTTTGGCGCGGCCTACTCGCCATCCTCCAGCTTAATGAGGATTTTGCGGTAGCCACCGTACTCGCCGTTGAGCGCCTTGGACACACGGCTCACCGTGGTGGACGAAGCGCCGGTACGCGCCTGAACCTCGACATAGGGCTCGCCCTCGTCCAGATAACGCGCGACCTGCAGACGCTGCGATAGATCGCAAATCTCGCGCGGCGTGCAGATATCGGTCAAAAACGCTTGGATATCTTTCTCGTCGTCCAAAAGGCTAAATGCGTGGACCAGCTGCTTGACATCAGGCTTGTCAAACATGTTCTCGATATTCATCGATCACCGCCAAACCCGCCAAAAGGCATCGAAGTTGATACTGACATCGGGCATCGTTCGCCCGTTCTATGCAATAGGGCAACGCCTATGGCTTTTGCCCGTAGCAGTTTAGCACACCACCAAACTAAAGCGACAAGACTCTCTGCCAGCGGCACGTTTTCTAGGACGAACGCCGTTTTGAAACCGAATGCGCACGCAAGCTCCACGAATATCTGAGACAATGGGCGCCCAAACAGGGCCGTGCCCCGCACCCATCCAAGTTGCAAAGGCATGTGCCTCTCACGCTCCCTCACCATGCCATTCGCAAGAAAGGATTCACACCATGCGCTTTATGCTCAACTGGCTTTTGACCTCAATCGCCATCGCGATCGCAACGTTTCTCGTCCCCGGCATTCAGCCCTTCGGCATGGCCGACGCCTGGGTCTGCTTTGCCTTCGTGGGACTGTTCCTCAACATCGTCGACTCGCTCGTTAAGCCGTTCCTGACGGTCATCTCGCTGCCACTCACTATTATCACGCTTGGTATTTTTCAGCTTGTGGTCAACAGCTTTATGCTCGAGCTGGCCAGCTACCTGTCGGTCAATCTGCTGGGCGCGGGTATCTCCATCGCCAGCTTTGGATCGGCGTTTATGGGCAGCATCCTGGTATCCATCATGCGCAGCATTCTCGACAGCATCGCCGGAAACTAAAGCGACCGGATACGGACCGCCACAACACGCCAAAACGAAGGCCGTCCATCGCAACGATGGGCGGCCTTGCCATTTGTCGAGCCTCAGAGGGCAGGAAAATCTACCATTTCTACCCCGTCCCCCAATAGCAGGTGGGGCTAGATGACGTAGTCGTAGCCCTCGCTGGGGGCGACGAGCGTATCGAGCGTCACGCCATCGAGGTAGTCGTTGATGAGCTTGTCCAGGTTCTTCCACACATCGAGTGTGGGACACTCATCCGAACGCGAACAGCCCTTGCAGTCGCCGTCCAGGCATGCGACCGGTGCCAGACTACCCTCGGTCAGGCGCAGAATCTCGCCCACCGTATACTGCTCGGGCGGGCGCGTGAGCACGTAACCACCGCCCTTGCCGCGCATGCCCGAGAGCATATTGGCGCGCACGAGTGTGGCCAAAATGTTCTCCAGATACTTCTCCGAAATCCCCTGACGCGCGGCGATCTCTTTGAGGGGAATGCGGCCTGCCGCCTGGTGCTCGGCCAGGTCGACCATAACGCGCAGGGCATATCTGCCCTTTGTGGAAACCAACATATATATTGCTGCCTTTCGGTCTTTTAATTCGTAGAAATTCTAGCCGAAATATTGGTTTTGAAAATACCTATTCCCGTCAAGATGGTTAATCGACTCGTAATAATCTTCTATTTCCTATTGCATTACTAGGCTTTAGTGCCTACTATGCTTGCCACAGCAAAACGAACAACCCATAAGGTTTGTGGGTTTCGCTGCTACACACACCGTAAAACCACACGGTATCCAGTCATTTGAACACTTTGGAGGTTCATCATGAGCAATGTTTACACGTCCATCGATCAGCTTATCGGCCACACTCCGCTTCTGGAGCTCACTCACTTTGAGGCCGATGAGGACCTCAAGGCCCGCGTGCTCGTCAAGCTGGAATACTTCAACCCCGCCGGCTCCGTCAAAGACCGCGTCGCCAAGAACATGATCGACGAGGCCGAGAAGGCCGGCAAGCTCGTGCGCGGCGGCGACTACACCATCATCGAGCCCACGAGCGGCAACACCGGCGTCGGCATCGCCTCGGTGGCGGCGGCTCGCGGCTACAAGGTGATCATCACCATGCCCGAGACCATGTCCGTCGAGCGCCGCAAACTTATGCAGGCATACGGCGCACAGCTCGTGCTCACCGAAGGCTCCAAGGGCATGAAGGGAGCCATCGCCAAGGCCACGACCGGCCCCGAGATCTGGGAGGACACCGACGGCAAGGTCGACATCTTCGTCGCCGGCGTCGGCACCGGTGGCACCGTGACCGGTGTGGGCGAGTTCCTCAAGGAACAGAACCCCGAGATTCAGGTCGTCTCCGTCGAGCCCGCCACCTCCCCGGTGCTCTCCAAGGGCCAGGCCGGCCCGCACAAGATCCAGGGTATCGGCGCCGGCTTTGTGCCCGACGTCCTCGACACCCGGGTCTATGACGAGATCATCCCCGTCGAGAACGACGATGCCTTTGCCACCGGCCGCGCCGTGGGCCACAAGGAGGGCGTGCTCGTGGGCATTTCGTCCGGCGCCGCCGTGTGGGCCGCACTGCAGCTGGCCAAGCGCCCCGAGAACGAGGGCAAGACCATCGTGGCGCTGCTCGCCGACACCGGCGAGCGCTACCTGTCCACGGCACTCTTCCAGGACTAGAGCTCTCGTTCCTAGAACGAGTCCAAGGCACGCCGGCCCCCCTCTCTTCTGGCAGCCTGAGCTCATCCCAACAGGGTGTCCCACAGGACGCCCGAACTTGCTACAATGTCTGCGGCGCGGAACCAGCCTCCCGCGCCGCTTTTCTTTTTTGGCCACATGCCACCAAGGAGAACCTCCCCATGCACAACAAGCGCGTGCTCGTCGCCATGAGCGGCGGCGTCGATTCCAGCGTGACCGCGTATCTGCTCAAAAGTCAGGGTTACGAATGTGTCGGTGCCACCATGCGCCTCACCTGCCCCGCGCCCGATCCCACCACGGGCATGAGTAAGGTCGACCGCGACATCGCCGATGCAAAGGCCGTCGCCGAGCGCCTGGGGATACCCCATCACGTGCTCGACTTGCAGCAAACCTTCGACCGCAACGTGATCGAGCGCTTTGTGAACGCCTACCAGGAGGGGCTGACGCCTAACCCGTGCATCATCTGCAACCGCCATATTAAGTTTGGCGCGCTGCTCGATGCGGCACTCAATATGGGCTGCGATTACATCGCCACAGGTCACTACGCCAAAACGAGCCAGGCGTCCGACGGAACCTGGCAGCTGCATCGCGGCGAGGACCCTAAAAAGGACCAAAGCTACTTTTTATATTCGCTTACGCAGGAGCGCCTGGCGCACACGATCTTTCCGCTGGCAGGCCTGGACAAGGAGCACGACGTGCGCCGCATTGCCGCCGAGCAGGGCTTTGCCAACGCCAAGAAGGCCGAAAGCGAGGACATCTGCTTTATCGCGGATGGCGACTATGCGGGCTATATCGAGCGTCGGTGCGGACATCCCGCTACACCGGGCGATATCGTATGGCGCGACGGCAGCGTGGTCGGACGCCACAACGGCGCGTTGCGCTATACCATCGGCCAGCGCAAGGGCCTGGGCGTCGCGATGGCGCATCCCGTGTACGTAACGGGCGTCGACGCCGCCAACAACATTGTGCATCTGGGCGAAGCCGAGGACCTAACCGCGGCGGCGCTAACTGCCAATGAGTGGATCTGGAGCGCGCCGGCAGAGTGCATGGAGGCCGAGCTCGATGCCGGCGGCATTCGCGTGGGCGCCAAGTACCGCTACCGACAGAAAGACCAGGCAGCGACCCTTACGCGCGGCGAAGACGGGCAAATGTTGCTGACCTTTGACGAGCCGCAGCGCGCCATCGCCCCCGGACAGGCCGTCGTCGTCTATCGGGGCGACATCGTCCTGGGCGGCGGCACCGTGACCGGCGCGCTTAAGTAGCCGCGGGTTTATCACTGCACGTGTCGAAGTACCTCAACAGCGGCACCAACCTCGATTACGCGACGCTCAA
>OOAJ01000731.1_pt1 | contig 19663 bp, 19 predicted proteins | sample 1671241 | NCBI WGS metagenome assembly OOAJ01 (sample SAMN06348136, study PRJEB24527) | human gut metagenome | biome: human gut; feature: ankylosing spondylitis patient; material: feces | host: Homo sapiens | place: China | collected 2015-10
TTTTTATCATTTTATGGGCTCTGCCCAAACCCGCAACCCTTTAAAAAGGGTTGACATTTTATGTTTTGTCGGTGCTTGCATTATTTAAAAACAACCCACAAAGCGAGATTTGCTGCTAAAAATACCACATTAAGCAATGTAAACACACCAAGGTATTTTACAATGCTTACGCTTTCCTTTTGAATAAATTTAAACGAAATTAAACTCGCCATAGATGCAATCAATGTGCCGAGTCCGCCTATATTTACGCCTATCATTAAAGCGGCGGCATTGCATGTAAAGCCTGAAAGCAAAATTGCGGCAGGAACATTTGAGAACACCTGACTTGCAAGCACCCCTACTACTACCTCGTTTCCGCCTACTATCTCAGAAAGCCAGCTGTTTATCTGCGCTATATTTCCGAGATTTCCTATGAATATAAAAAGGAACACAAAGGTAAACAGGAGGCTGTAATCCACCTTTAAAAGCACCTTTCTGTCAAATATAAGCACAAATACTATTACAATCGCAAGCAATACAATGTAGTTCAGCACTCTGAATACGCTTAGCAGTGCTATTGCAAAAAGAACAGCATACATTGTCAAAAGCCTTTTGTCAAAGATAACTTCTTCCCTGTCGCCTAAATTTGCAAGTTCCGATTTATCAGAAAACAGCGAAAAAATTACAAGCAAGCCTAATGAAAGCATTGCGTACGGAGCAATCGTATAAAAGAAATCTGAAATACTCATATTGTATGCCGAAAACAAATATAGATTTTGCGGATTGCCAATCGGTGTGAGCATACTGCCGAGGTTTGCCGCTATTGTTTCAAGCGTTACCACAAATATCATTCTGTTTTGCTTATTCGCAAGTTTTAAAAGCACAACCGAAAAAGGCACAAATGTTATCAATGCAACATCATTTGTAATTATCATGGAGCTGAAAAAGCATAACAGTACAAGCGACAGCGTAACACCTCGCATTGTATTGACTTTATTAAGCAGATATTCAGCAATCACTTTAAATACACCCATTTTGTTAAACCCAGCCATTACTGTCATCAGAGAAAACAAAAGTCCAAGCGTGCGGAAATCTATATAATCAAAATATTTTTCGTTTGGCGTTACAAAAATCATTGAAATAATCGCAAGCACAAACGATACAGTAAGCACAATCTCTTTTTTTAAAAAAGTAAATATTTTACTCATTTATAAAATCACTCACCAAAAAGCGGTATGAGAAAACCCATACCGCTGAATTTATTGTATTAAAGCTCTGCTTCGGCAACTTTCATCATAATTGCACATTCCATACGCTTTTTAAACAGCTCACAGCCATATTCATATATGCCTGTAATTGAGCCTGTGGCGTGGTATGCGTTTGCAGCACAGCCGCCGCTGCAATAAAGTTTTGCCCAACAATCTTTACAATTCGGTCTTGCGTACGCATTGCAAAGTTTAAACTCGTCCTGAATAGCAGTATTTGTAACACCTTCATAAATGTTTCCAAGACTATATTTAGGGTCACCTACAAACTGATGACAAGGATATAACTCACCCCACGGTGTAACTGCCATATACTCAGTTCCCGAGCCACAGCCTGAAATTCTCTTATAAATGCACGGGCCGCCTGTAAGGTCAATCATATAGTGATAGAAAGTGAGCGGTCTGCCCTCTTTTTCCCTCTTGAGCATTTCCTTTGCAAGAATTTCGTACTGCTCAAAAAGAACAGGTAAATCATCATATGTAAGCGCATACGGATCATCCGGCGAGCAAACAACAGGCTCCATAGAAAGCTCGGTAAAGCCGAGGTCTGCCATATGGAAAATATCGTTTGTAAAGTCTGTATTGTTGTGGGTATAAGTGCCACGCACATAATAGCCCTTATTGCCACGCCTTTTAACAAATTCCTGGAACTTAGGTACGATAATATCGTAGCTGCCCTTGCCGTTTACAGTCTTTCTGAGGTGATCGTGCACCTCTTTTCTGCCGTCAAGGCTAAGTACAACATTATGACATTCTTTATTTGCAAATTCAATTACATCATCATCAACAAGCATACCGTTTGTTGTGAGAGTAAAACGGAAATTCTTGTTCTTTTCCTTTTCAATACTTCTTGCGTAAGCGACAATCTGCTTTACTACATCAAAATTCATAAGCGGTTCGCCGCCGAAAAAGTCAACCTCAAGGTTCACTCTGCTGCCTGAATTTTCAATAAGAAAATCAATGGCTCTCTTACCCACTTCAAAGCTCATTAAGGCTCTGTCACCATGGTATTTGCCCTGACTTGCAAAGCAATATTCGCAGTTGAGGTTACAGGTATGGGCAATATGCAGGCACAATGCCTTTATAACCGTATTTCTCTTTTTAAAATCAAAGGCAAGGTCTGCGTATTTATCGGTTGTAAATAGCTTTCCGCTGTCCTTTAATTCTGTTACATCATCATAGCAATCAGAAATTTCATCCGCTGTAATCTCAGGGTTATCCTTGTACTTTTCAAGCATAGCCTTGATTATATTTTCTTTATCGGAATTTTCGTACATTTCAATAACATCATACGCAAGGTCATCAACGCAATGAACGCTGCCGCTGAAAACATCGAGCACAATATTATATCCGTTTAACTTATACTGGTGTATCATATATTTTCTCCAAAACTGATTTATAGACAAAAGGAAAGCCGTTCTCCAAAAGGCGAAACGGCTGAAAATCCTTTTTAATGCAAAACTGCACAGCTAAATTATTTCTCGCTGAGGCACTTCTCGCACTGCTGATTAGCAACGCCGCAAGATGTTTTGCAAGCTGACTGACAAGATGTCTGACATTCGCCGCAACCGCCTGTCTTTACGCTTTTCTTAAGGTCACGAGTTTCAATAGTCTTAATTCTTTTCATAGAAAATCATACTCCTTGTAAGATTATATTTGTCTTAATGATACCACATAATGTGAAATTTGTCAATAACAACAAAATTACAATTTGTGTAATTTGTAAGAAATTTACTGCTCTCGCCGCACGAGTCTTTTGCCAAATCCGCTCTTTTTATACATAATAAATCCAACGGTTGTAGTGATAACCTCGGTTATAGGAAAAGTGAACCAAAAGGCATCAAGTCCGAAATGTGCAAGCACACAACCGAGCGGCACAAACAGCACAACAGTCCTCAGCACAGTAAGAGCCGAACTTTTAAACGCCGAGCCGATAGCCTGAAAGAACACAGGAAAAATCAGCGAGGTCACCATAGGCACAAATGAAAAGGCAATAACTCTGAGTGCATATGCGCCGATTCGTATTACTTCGCTGTCCTTTGAAAATGTGCCCATAAGAGAGGCAGGCATTATTTCAAAGCACAACACACCGATTAGCATTAGCGCCATTCCGAGCAAGACGGCATCTTTCAGAGTTTTGCCGCACCTTTCTCTATTTCCTGCACTGTAATTAAAGCTGATAACAGGCACAATGCAGGTCTGCATTGCTCCGAGCGGTATAAAAAATATCGTCTGCCACTTGTAGTAAAGTCCGAGTGCCGTAACCGCTTGGTCTGAAAATCCCTTTAATATAAGGTTTAAGCCGAATATATACAATGTGTATGCCGACTGCATAAGAATATTCGGAAAGCCTAAATGATAAATTCGTCTTATGTATTCCTTATATGCTGAAAATTTCGGCGAACGCTTACAGCCGTTTTTCATTACGATTAATGCCGCCGCAATTTGCCCTACCACCGTTGCAGTGGCAGCGCCTGCAATGCCCATTTCAGGGAAAAATCCCATACCGAATATAAGCAGAGGATCGAGTGCAATATTCACCACAGCGCCCACAATCTGAGCAATCATCGGTATTTTCATATTTCCCGTCGCCTGCATAACTTTTGTCCAAATACTTTCAAAAAACAAACCAAAGCTAAATACACAAACTATTCTTCCGTACACAATTACTTCATCTATAATTTCCTGTGAATTTGTCGATATTTGTGCATAAAACGGCATTATAAACCAACATATAAGAGCAAAAACAAACCACATTGCAAACGCAAGAAAATTTCCTACGCCTGCGGTTTCATCACTTTTTTCCTTGTTGTCAACACCGAGAAAATGCGCCATAAGCGTGTTTATACCGACACCCGTACCAACCGCAAGCGCAATCATCAACAGCTGAATCGGATAAATAATTGACAATGCCGTCAAACCCGATTCGGAGTAACTGCCAATGAAAAAGCTGTCGATTATATTATAAAGCGCCTGAATAAGCTGAGCGAGCATAACAGGAGGTGCAAGCCTTAGCAATATGCCGAGAATTTTATCCCTGCCAAAATCAATTTCCTTTTTCCTAACCCTCTCCAAAATAAAGCTGCCCCCGGTAATCAGTCAAACTCATATTTTAAAACGGCGCAATTTTTCACTCCGAAGTTTGCGTATTCGTCATTGGTCATTTCATTAAAATAAGAATTAACCACCCTTGCAATTCCGTTGTGTGCCACTAAAATGCAAGTTTCTCCGCTTGCCTTAACATCGTCAAGCAAATTGTAAATTCTCTGCGCAAGGTGCAGCATAGATTCGCCGCCGCTGTATCTGCAAATGAACTCGCCTTTGGCAACTCTGAATTCTTCGCCATCTCGTGGTGTGCCCTCAAATCTGCCGAAATTCTGTTCCTTAAGCCTTGGTTCTTCAAAAGCAGTAATACCTGTAATTTCAGATATATGCAGTGCCGTCTTTTTGGCTCTCACAAGCGGCGAGTAAAGAATTTTATCTGCCCTAATATTTTCCGCCAATATTCTTTTGCCCGTTTCCACAGCCTGCTCGTGACCTTTATCCGTTAAATCAATATCCGTAGCACCGCAAATTTTATTCTCAACATTCCATACGGTTTCGCCATGCCTGACAAAATAAACGCAACCCATAAAATCTTCCTTTCTTTATCTATCCATATATACTTTATCAAAAATTCGGCAATAATTCAAGGCGACAGGTAAATTTGGTACTGATTTTGAATGACTGCATAATATGTTACTGAGTAAACAAGCTCGGAAAGGAGAATATTATGGATATTATCGATACAATGATTTCAAGATACACCACACCTAAGTTTCCCGAAAAGACACCGCCTGCTATGGCATTCGTGCCGTTTCAGGAGAGCAATCCAAAGACCTACTCGCCTGTTCAGGCGCTTGATTCGGGCACTATCTTTCCTGAATTAAACAAGCCATTCTATGGCAAGAAATGCGGCGGTGGTAAAAATGACTGAGAGGGAAATTCTTTTAAAGAAAATATCGACATATCAATTTGCAATTTTGGATTTACAGATTTTTCTTGACACCCACCCATACGACCAGCAGGTGCTCTCGCAAATTAAGGAATGTAAGGAAAAGCTGCTGCCGCTTGTTGAGGAATACGAAGAAAAATACGGCCCTTTGCGCAAGGAGTCAAACTCTGCAAATAAATGGCAGTGGGTAAAAAATCCATGGCCTTGGGATAACGAGGAGGATTTGTAATGTTTGTATACGAAAAAAAGCTGCAATACCCCGTAAATATAAAACAAACAAACGCAAAGCTCGCAAAAATTATAATAAGCCAGTATGGTGGACCCGATGGGGAGTTGGGGGCGTCTTTGAGGTATTTGAGCCAGCGGTTTACTATGCCGCTGCCGGAGCTAAAAGCAACGCTTACTGACATTGGCACAGAAGAGCTGAACCACCTTGAAATGATTGGCGCTATTGTTTATCAGCTTACAAAAGACCTGACGGAAGATGAGATAAAAAAGCAGGGGTTTGAGGATTATTTTGTTGACCACACAACGGGAGTATATCCGCAGGCGGCGGCAGGTGTGCCTTACACAGCCGCATCTATGCAGGTTAAGGGCGACACAATAACAGACCTTCACGAAAATATGGCAGCCGAACAAAAAGCGAGGACGACTTATGATAATATTTTGCGATTGTGTGATGACTACGATGTAAAAGACCCAATCAGATTTTTGCGTGAGCGAGAGATTGTGCATTACCAAAGATTTGGCGAAAACCTGCGGCTTATGACCGACAAGCTCGATGAAAAGAATTTCTACGCATTCAACCCTGCGTTTGATAAAAAATGCTTTAAGAATTGCATCAAGAAAAAATAACAGAAAAACGGTTGCCAAATTAACGGCAACCGTTTTATTATGTCGAAGATTTAAAATTGTATATCGGTTTTATCTGATTAATAATCTCGGCGGTGGGTGAAATATTTTTTACGATTTCATCCTTTGTTTTGTACGCCATGGGCGATTCGTCGAGTGTGCGCCCTGATACACTTGTTGAGTAAATGCCCTGCATTTCCCTTTTAAATTCATCAAGTGAAAGGGTTTCATTTGCGGCTGAGCGGCTCAATACTCTGCCTGCGCCATGCGGTGCGGAACAGTTCCAATCCTCATTGCCCTTGCCTATGCAAATCAAGCTGCCGTCACGCATATTTATAGGAATAATCAGCCTTTCACCCTTTTGAGCCGACACTGAGCCTTTGCGAACTATATTGCTTTCGTGGTCAATATAATTGTGAACTGTCTGAAAATGCTCAAAGTCCGCAAGCTCCTTGTCAAACATTCTTTTAAGAATAATATCGGCTATCATCTCTCTGTTGAGCCAAGCAAATTCCTGACAGATTTTCATATCGAAAAGATACTGCTCCCTGTACTCGCCCGTAAGATAGCAAAGGTCATACGGAATATCGGTTTCTTTAAGCTCAAATTCTTTTTTCAGCTTTTTAATTTCGCTTTGAATTTCCTTTTTTCTGCCCTCTGCCTTGTACCTCTCAATCAATTCCTTTTGCGCCTCAAACAGCTTATCCATACCACGCTGAATATCATATGCCATTTTCTGATAAATCTCTGCCACCTGCTTGCCGAGGTTGCGGCTGCCCGTATGAATTACAAGGTACTTCTTGTTTTCATCGTCAACATCTATTTCTATAAAATGGTTGCCGCCGCCAAGAGTGCCTATGCTGCGCTCAATTCGCTTTGTATCTTTAAGACTTCTGTAACAATTTAGATCCTGTAACTTTGCAAATTTTGCTATTCTGCCCTCATGCGTTTTTTTGCCGTCCGGCACATATTCTCTTATTGTATTATCGAACTTTTCAAAGTCAATGTCAACCTTTCCCAACTCAACGGTAAGCATACCGCAGCCTATGTCAACACCGACAATATTCGGTATTACCATTTCGCCTAAATCAGCCGTAAAGCCGATTACGCAGCCTGCTCCTGTGTGCACATCGGGCATTATGCGTATTTTACATCCCTTTACAAAAGGCTGGTCGCAAAGCTGCTGTATTTGGTCGAGCGCCACCTGCTCGGCGTTATCTGTAAATATTTTTGCTGTGCTGTATTTGCCCGTTATTTCTTTCATATTATCACCTAATTATGCTGCTATGTTTTTATATCTCTCGCTCTCTATTACTTCGAGCATATACTTATACGGATTAATGTCATCGCTTGTCACCATTGAAAAGAGTCTTGGACTGCACCCCGATACCAAAGCAACGCCCTGCTCGTTCATGGTAACAGGCTGATGCAGGTTTCTGCTCGCCACATTCCAAAAAACCACCTTTGGCAAAGCATATCCTTTTTCTTCAAACATTTGCTTTGCATTTTCAAAATTAGTTTTTTCTCTGTTATTTACGCAGTAATCAAATTCCATATCCGATATTATATACAGCTTTGACGGCAGCTCGCTTTGTGGAACATTGTATTTTACAGCTGTATTAAGTATCAGTTCAAACACCTTTTCTATGTCTGTGTTTGCAACTGTGTAAAACCTTAGTATATATCGCAGCTTTTCTATAAAGGTATTTCCTTTTATTTCAATAAGCTGTGGATTTTTCGAAAATTCTATGAAATGATTTTTAAATACTCCCTTGCTATGTTCGGCAAAATAAATTCCAAGGGACAACGCTACCGAGGCAGGACTCGGATTATTATAACAATACATTGAGCCTGATGTATCCACTACTGCAAGTGCGTTCTCGCCATTGCAAAAATCAGGCAATGATTTCCATGTAGCATTGAGTGCCGCCTGCTCAGTTTCGGAAATACTCAACGGCAAGTCGTTTCTTCCCAATGAATTATACAAAGTGCCGATATAAGGCTCTAATAATTCATACGGCATAAGTGTGCTTGCGTTCAGCTTTCCCTCTCCGCTTTCTGCACGATTTATAAAATCCTCGTATCTTTCTCGGTCTTTTCTCATAAATACAAATCTGTATTTAAAAAGCGCCTTTGAGGGCAATTTTTCATAATCAAAAGTAAAGTCCTCTGTTCTCAGATTATTCTCTGCTATTTTTAGATGTGCACGCAACGCACTGAGCGTTTTTCTGTATTTCTCCTTTGTATAGCCTAAAGCATTTGCCAATTTTTTGGCATTGGCAACAGCAGATTTACTGCTCGCATTAATCGACGGCATCCACTTTGCAAGCAGAGAAATCTGATTACCGCTATTCATATTTTTTATATCGGTTTCAAGCTGAGCTTTAATAAGTTCAACCGCCTCGCACTCGCAATCTGTATTAAGCAATACAAGCAGGTCGTCAAATCTGCCATACTCTGCGATATATTTCAGATTTTTTAAAACCGAGCTTTTTCCCCTTTTTGCAAGGTCATTAATAATAAGGCGGAATACTTTTCTTTCGCCGAGTCCTCCACGAATATCTCTTGCAAAGAAAAGTATTTTCATTGCTAAGTCGGGGTTTTCACTGTATGCGCAGTAAAAACTGTTTAAAACAGAGTCTTCTCTGCTGTTGCGCATAGCCCCTATTGTTGAAAATAAATCAAGACAGGCGGAATTTGTTGTCTTAAAGGCAACTGCTCCGTTTTCTGTAAATGTTTTGTTAGTTTCAGCTTTTAGGTATTTCAACATGAAAACCCCTCCTTAAAATAAAATACAAGGTACGATAATTCAAAACTAAGTTGACAAAGCTATAAAATATTGCTGACTGTACCTTTAACAAAGCTCATTTTATAACATATTAAATGTTGTGATATAAATTTTCTCTGTAATTGCTGTGTGAGCTTTTATGCTGTTATTATATCAAACGGAATTTAGAAAATCGTGGAAAAAAAGTTGCGAACTTAAAATAGTCCGCAACTTTTTTGCTTGTTTATTCTGTTTTTCAGCTCATTTATTAGGCTTTGGGGCGAAATCACCTTTACCCTTGTGCCAAAAGAAAGCACACGAATTAGAATTTCCGTTCCATCGCCCTTGTCGTATTCAAGACTGATTCTGTATTTATTATCGCTTAGCCTTTCGGTTCCTTTTTTTAGATAAGAAAATTCGTGCATTACCCTTTCGAGTGCGTTTTTCTCATCTGTAAGTTCAAGTACAAGTGTACCGGTAGCGCATCTTTCTTTTTTATCCTCAAATGGCTTATATTTTTCAAGCAGCTTGCAGAATGTTATCCTCGACAGGTTGACAGTGTAGGTGTGGTGCGAATTTACACAAATCAATCTGAATTTATCGTCCTTTTCGGAATATTCCAGTCTATGAGGAATTACTTTAATCGAATACTGAAAGTCTTTATGAGAAGTAAATCGGATAAGCAGTTTATGATTTTTGCGAATTGCCGTCAAAATAAGCCTGAAAATCTTGATATACTCAGGATTTTTGTAATCGTCACCGTCAGCAAATCTATCGTAATAATCGAACATATCACTGCTATACAGCGGCTCAATACCTTTAAGTGCATCTGCGTTTATATCAAACAGCTTAACTCTCGGATCATCAAGCAAGGATTTAAGCCACCTTTTTTCAAGCAGGGTAATAGGCATACTCGGTTTATTTTTGATTGGCGTTTTCATATCCTCGGTAATCAAATTCCACTCGCCGCTCTTAATGGCAGTCGGAATACTTACACCGCTTTCGGCAAAAGCGTATTTGTCTACAATTTCATACATCTTCTCTTTGGTTAAATCACCGTCAACTGCGCAGGCTATCAGCTTTGAAACTGCATTGTAATAACTGCCGTAAATCTCGCTAAAGAGCATTTTCGTCACCTCCGTATAGCCTTACCATATCGTTTACATCATCAATAATTTTGTTTTTTAATTCTTTGTTTGAGCTTTCAAGACTGACAATTCTGCCGTAAAAGCTGCGTATCCAAGGCGTCATCTCCATTACATCGTAAACATCTGCGGTAAATTTGTAATGGTTGCTGTCAAGCCTTGCAACAGTACCGCTGCGTTTTTCTCTGTACAGTCTGTCAATTATGTATTTTTCGTTATTTGCAACATATATTACCATTTCAATATGCTCGGTACTTCGGTTATCGTTTGAGGATACACCCCACAAATGATTGGAAAACTGCACCGATTTTTCTTTAAAGTAATTATAATCATCGAACACCTCGCCTGACTTAACGCTTTTTATAGAATCAAGTCGAAAAGTCATCATCTTTTTGAAACGGATATGATAGCACACCAGATATCTCCGCCCACTCGTAACGCTAACACGAATTTTAAAAGGTACTACCGTATGCTCGGTTTTGTTTTGGGTTCTTGTTGAAAAATTCTCAACGGTAATCTGCCTTTGCTCTCCTATTGCCTGCAAAATCAGATACAATACCTCGCTTTCGAGAATATGCAAAATATAGTGGTGCTTAAAATAAAATATCGTGTCTGTACTCTCAAATCTGTCAAGCAAATATGAGCCGACAACGCCCATAGGTGAAATTTCAGAGTAAAACTGAATGGCGTCTTTGAAGCTCTCAAGCTCAATGTCGCTATTGCTTTTGCTGTAAAGTAATTGATTGCCCTGCTTTTTAGCCGTAAGAATACCGAGCTTTTCGTACTCCCTCAGCTTTTTTCGTACGGTAGACACATCGGGTTCTTTGGCGTTTTCAAAGTGGGTGAAGTAATCTGCTGAGAGCCTGTCGGTAATTTCACTTGCGGAAAGTTCAGAATTTTCGGTTAAAATATCAAGAATTAAAAAATGCAGATTTATATCGTTTGCGGTAAAACTCTTTGCCTTAAATGCCTTATAGAGCGGATTTGCGGGAATGTTTCTGCTGTCAAGTGCAATAAAAACATTTTTCCCGTCAGCGCCTTGGCGAAAGCACATATAATCTCCGAGCCAGCTTTCAATTCTTCGTTTCTCGTTATCGTAACTTCTTGCACTCTTTTGGTCGTATTCGCTCCTGCTTTTAAAGCCATAAACAAAGAATTGGCTCATATATTCTCTGATTTTTGAAAAATTCTTAATAAGCTCGCTGAATGCCATAATCATCCCTCCTACCGCAAAATCACTTATATTATAACATATTACCCAAATTTTTAACATAATTTTTCTGAAATAATTGCATTATTATTGTGGAATATGGTATAATTTATTAAACATATCATTGTAGGTGATAAACTTGAACGATAATCAAAAGCTGTTGAAAGCAAAATCATATTTAGACAAACTCGCAAACGGAATCAATCCCGTTACAAATGAAATTGTGCCTGAAAGCGACACCATAAATAATATACACATATCAAGATGCTTGTTTTACATCTCCGATGTTTTGAGAAATGTTATTGAGGGCAATACCGGTTCTCCTAAAAAGAAAAGCAGTAAAGCGCCGTTTTCAATTACCGCTCAGCAATTAGCAGGCTATCCCTTTACAAACGAGCCGATTACCGTTACGGAAATCACAAAGAACATTAACGCTTTGATAGATGCCGATGAAATGAAAGGCTTAAAAACCACAAGCATTACAAATTGGCTAATTGAGATAGATTTTCTCGAATACATTACTGACGAAAAAGGGAAAAATCATAAGTTCCCGACTGAAAAAGGCACTCAGCTCGGCATATTAACTCAAGAGCGGTTGGGTATGTACGGCACATACAAGGTGGTGCTATACAACAGCAACGCTCAGCAATTTATACTCGACAACATAGACGCAATAGCCACTTACAACACTGCAAAAAAGAGCTGATTACGGAAAGGGAAATATTATATGAAAAAAAATACGCTTGCAAATAATCTTATCTACTATCTTTTCTGCGGATTCAGCGGTGCGGTAATCGCCTGCATAGTTTGGCTATTTCTTAGGCTTATGAGCTTTGGCATTGGCTTGATTTGGAACACTGTACCGTCTTATTTTAATTTCACCTACTATCCGATTTTGGTGTGCACAATCGGTGGTGTTTTGCTTGGAATTTATCAGAAGATTACAAAGGCTGTACCCGATGAGCTTGACGAAGTGATGAAAAAGGTTAAGCGAGATAAATTTTATCCGTACAACAAGGTGCTATTGCTCTGCGTTTCAGCGCTTATCCCCCTGCTTTTCGGCGGAAGTATCGGCCCAGAGGCAGGACTTACAGGCGTAATCGTGGGACTTTGCTATTGGGCAGGCAGTCATATGAAAAACGCAAAGAGCAAAATTCCCGAACTTATGCAAACGGGCGTCAGCGCAACTCTGACGGCGATTTTCTACGCTCCGCTTTTCGGTCTTGCCGCCACAAACGAGGAACAGCTTGACACGAGGACACAGCAACCGATATTCGCACAAACAAACTGATTTCAAATGTAGTAGCGGTGTTGTTTGCAACGGGCACAATATTTCTGCTCAATCAAACCTTTGGCGGCAGCATGGGATTGCCGAGAATAGGCGAATACAACATTACAAATACCGAGCGATTATGGGGTATTCCACTCGCCCTGCTCGGCACATTGGCAGGACTTTTGTTTGTAATATCAGAAAAACTGCTCACAAAATTTTTCGGTAAAATTCAGAGCAGCTTTGGAATTATTGTGAGCACCACACTCGGCGGATTGGTTCTCGGTATTTGCGGCACATATCTGCCGCTTGTAATGTTCTCAGGTGAAGAGAGCATAAGCGAGGTAAGCAAGAACATCGGCGAATGTGCGCCTTGGGTACTGATTTTTTCGGGACTTTTAAAACTTGTTCTTACAAATGTTTGCATAAAGTCAGGCTGGAAAGGCGGTCACTTCTTCCCCGTCATCTTCTGCGGAGTAAGCATCGGCTTTGGCGTTGCATTGCTTATGGGACTTGACACCGCATTTTGCGCCGCCGTAATCACCGCCGCACTCCTTGGAGTAACAATGCGCAAACCCCTCGCCGTAACCGTACTTCTCCTCCTCTGCTTTGATTCAAGAATTCTCCCATGGATTTTGCTTGCGGCATTCCTCAGCAGCTTGGTTGTGGGAAGGTTAAGTAGGAAAGGAAATTAAAATATTTTATAGCTTGAATTAATAATACAAATGAAAATGCAACCAAAGAGGATTTTGGTTGCATTTTTGGTTATAGCTTTATTATTTAAGTTGCTTTTTTAATAATTTCTTTTTATATACGTATATCTTACATCTAAAAGGAGAAAAAGTATTTAATACAAATTCAAGTTTATCTTGATCAATAAAACTCTCATTCTTATATTGGTAAAATATTTTTATAAAGCGTTTTTTAATATTATTAAGATACTTCTTTTTATTAGGAATTTCATTATTATTTAGTATTTTTATATAATTACCATAATAAAACATAACCAATGTGTTTACATTCCATTGATAAGCTTTTTCAAATCCGTTATCTTTAAAAAACAACATTCTGCTTTCAATAGCATCCAAAGCCTCTAATCTCTTTGGTGTCCATTTTTTGCCCATAATACCATTGGAATTAGTATAGTAATAATATAAAACTGCATCAACAAAAGCTATTTGAGGACATTTAAATAAAAGTTTATGCGTAGTAAATTCATCTTCATGAATTTTGCCGTATGGGTATCTTATGTCATTCCATAAACTTTTTTTATAGAGTTTTCCCCATGCTACAACAGCGTTAATATTATTATTAATAAAAAAGTCCTCCGGGGTGCATAACAAAGTATTTATCTCTGAATTTTTAGTATGCAAATCATCTTCACACGTAGTATTGACATATCCACATACACTAATATCTACATTATTTTCTTTAACGGCATTATATAAGTTTTTGAGATAATCGGTATGTACCCAATCGTCACTATCAATGAAAGTAATCCAATTGCTGTTACTGTTCTTTAGTGCCCAGTCTATGCCGGTATTTCTTGCATCAGACAATCCGCCATTTTCTTTATGAATAACAGTTATTCTCTTATCTTTTTGAGCATACTCATCACATATTTTGCCACAATTATCAGGAGAGCCATCATCAACCAAGATTAGTTCAAAATCTTTAAATGACTGAGCCAAAATACTGTCAACACATCGATATATGTATTCTTCTACCTTGTATACCGGTACTATTACACTAATTAACATTTCTTTTTACTACCTCTGCAAGTTTATCATAGTATTTAGATAATGGTTTATTATCGAATTTACAATTTTTCATTGATAATAATTCAGGAATTAATTTTATTGCTTGATCAGTATTTTCAACATATTTAATATACGGCAAATATTTTATCCATTCATATGTTCCCTTAACTTTATAATGATTATTGCTAAATACAATACACGGAGTTTCAGTTATTGCCGCAAAAACCATACCATGCAGTCTATCAGTGATAATTAACTCTGACGAAACAAATTCCTGCATTTTATTCTTTACGCACTCAAGTCTATTGTTTTTGTCAATTTTTATTTCTGAGTGCATATCAGTAACATTATAGTTAAGGCTATGCGAATTTAAGTACTCTTTGATAAATTCTCTGTCTTTATCTAACATTGATTTCTCTAAATCAGAGCGAAACACTAGCAAAACACCATTGCGATTAGTTTCTTTTACTCCATAATCCTGCATATTAGTTGATAAAACAATATCCGGAACCAACAACTTTTTAGGAGCTTGGTATAGTTTGTTTAGCAATTCATAAGAATATTTTTCTCTTGCAACTATTGACAGATTTTTATGACTATTGTAATGCGATAATGAATCATTAATGGCTTTTTCACCATTTTTATCATCTGTAAAATAAATTGTTTGCGGAAAAATTATTGTAGGATTATTTTGCAAAGCATCCAAGAATTTATAACGGAAAATTTCTTCATTATACCATAAATTCCCCATATTTCCGCCACCAATACCGCAAATTAAATATTTGCTTTTTATGTTACCAAAAATATAATCTGCATATATATTTACTTCACTTTGTGTGATTTCTTTTATTCTTTTAGAGTTAATTCCACATTTTTTAAGAAAAATTTTTTCTGCTAATGCTATGGCGCTATCACCTACATTTGAATGTTCAGGTGTACCTAAAATATAAACTTTTTTTCCAAATGGTCTTTTTACCAAATTGATCTTTTCTTTATATTCATAAAATTTTCCATGAAGTTTTCTTAAGCAAACTAATTTCATAATATTTAATCCTTAAATTAATCATTGCATTTTTTTACATCTACATCAGGGAATTTTATATAGCCCCACCAGTTATGATTCCACTCCATTTTATTGTTTTCGTCACCTAACATTTTTTCAAAATAGAAGGCTTTATCGACAACATCGTGATCTTGATTGTTACCGTATTTATTAACTGAATATGCTATAATTCTAAAACTATATTTTCCCGGTGCCAAAGCATCTAAATTCATTGTAACAATCACAGAATTTTTACCTGTTACTGTTGAAACAACAGGTAACGAAGAAGCTAAACCAACGGCCACACCGTCATTAGAAAACAAAGTAAATCTAAATGTCATATCATCAATCTTTTTCTTAGAAGTATAATTGATTTCAATACGCATCTTCTCACCAAAATCATAAATCGGATAGTCCTTATCTAAAATTTTAGTTGAATCAATATGTATTGACATATCCGTATTGAAATCTTTATGTTCTCCGTCATATTCATACATTAATGATAAATTATTAGTTTCACCCATATAGTATGCTATTGAATCTTCCACATCACCTTGGAATACCACTTTACCCTTATCAAGAACTATACATCTGTCGCACAATCTTCTGATTGTATTCATATTATGGCTGACATACAAAACCGTTCTTCCTTCAGCATTGGCTGCATCTCTCATTTTATCAAGACATTTAGTTTGAAAAGCCATATCGCCTACAGCCAAGACCTCATCCATAATCATAATTTCAGCATCAAGATGTGCTGCAACTGAGAAAGCTAACTTAACGAACATACCGCTTGAGTAACGCTTAACAGGAGTATCAATAAATTCCCTGACTTCAGAAAATTCAATGATTTGCTCCATTTTTGCATCTATTTCAGCTTTAGTCATACCTAAAATTGCACCGTTAAGATATACATTTTCTCTGCCTGTCATTTCAGGGTTAAAGCCTGTGCCTACTTCAAGCATAGATGCAATACGACCATAAATATCTATACTACCCTCAGTAGGAGCAGTAACCCTTGATAAAAGTTTTAACAATGTACTCTTACCTGCACCGTTACCGCCAATAATTCCAACAGCCTCGCCTTTGTATATTGTTATATCCACTCCGTTAAGCGCCATAAAAGTTTTACCGTTACTTCTTTGATTTTCGCCGATTTTTGAGTTGGGATCCTCTTTACCTCTTACTCTTGCCCACCAACTCTGTAAATCGGCCTGAAGAGAACCACCACCTATTTGACCAAGTTTATATTTCTTTTTCACACCGGATACCTTTACGGCAATTTGCCTATTCTCTAAATTTTCTGACATTTTTATCCTCCATCAGACTGTGTCCATAAAGTTTCTTTCAACCTTGTTAAATATCATTATACCAAATACTGCTACAACAATTGTCACTATCCAAGAAATTCCCAGATACAAAGGATCTATTGTACCTTGTCCAAGAACAGCGTATCTAAATAATTCTACCGGAGCCGTAACGGGATTTATCATAAGAATAGTTTTAACAATACCGTCACCAAGCTGTGAAAGAGGATACACAATCGGTGTTGCATACATCCAAAGCTGAATGCCGAAAGTAACAAGAATAGACAAATCTCTGTACTTTGTGGTTAAACTCGAAACAATTAAGCCAAAACCTAAACCCATAACACCTAAATGTATGAGTATAACAGGAATAAGCAACCAAGACAGCCAATTTGGAGATACTGCGCCGATAATTACATAATATATTAAAAATCCGATAACCAAAATCATCTGAATGCCAAACTGAATTACAGCAGATAAAACATTAGATATCGGAGTGGTTAATCTCGGAAAATAAACCTTACCAAATACATTTGCATTACCGGTAAAAGTAGCTGCGTTAGTAGTTACGCAAGTTGAAAAAAATATCCAAATTGCATTTCCCGAAAGGTAAAACAAAAGCTGAGGTACACCATCTGTGCTCATTCCGGCAATTCCGCCGAACACAAAAGTATAAATAAGACTTGTTATAAAAGGATTAAGAAAAAGCCATGCAGGGCCTAATATAGTCTGCTTGTATTTAAGCACAAACGATCTTTTAGTAAACAGCCAAATTAAATCCTTGTATCGCCATACTTCCTTTAATTTTAAATCAAAGAACTTGTGCTTTGACGATATATGTGTGTGATAATTGTTTGATAAATCTGCCATGTTTTTCTCCTCTCGTTTTATCAATGTTTTTTGAATACTAATATCAACAAAAAATAAGCTCTAAATTTTAAGCAAAATATAATTTTGGATGAATAATATTTAGGATATTTGCAAATACTAACTTCAAAAAAAGGATGCGTTATTATTTCTTGTATTTTTTTTCGTTTATATATACAACTTTCATTTGATTTTGATATTGAGGTAAACTCTTTATCACTCAGATATAAGAACATTTTAATATATTTCTCTTGCACTTGAGGATATTCAGTGAATTGATTATAAGCCTCCTCTATCCAAGGTATTCTTTTTATTAGAGGATATTTCCACGCTACAGAACCTAATGTATCGAATGTATAGTGACAATGATGATACGCAACTTTTTCAATTACTTCAACATTTTCTGATTTTAAAATATACTCATTGTTAAATAAAATATCTTCACTGAATCTATGATTTATATTAAAAATTATGTTATTTTTGATTATTATTTCTCTTTTATACCTTTTCCCCCAAACAAAACTTGAATATTTACTATCTATAAAATGAATTATTTTTTCATCATTTGTAACTTCATATGTTTCACTTTGCTCTAAAAAAGTCGCAGACACTTTTTTATTAGTATCATAATCGTTGAAACCAACCATAACTAAATCTGCAGAACTGGTTTCCATAACTTTCAGTAATTCCTTATCAACAATATCATCACTATCAACAAAAACTATATATTTACCTTTGGCAATATTAATACCTGCGTTTCTTGCAGATGAAACACCGCCATTTTCCTTATGAATAATAATAATTCTATTATCAAATTCACTAAACTTTTTTAAAATATCTAAACTATTATCTGTCGAACCATCATCAACTAATATTAATTCAAAATTTTTTTCTGTTTGCTTAAGAATCGAATTAATTGATTCATCTAAGCATTTTTCAGCATTATAAACCGGAACAATTACACTATAAAGAATTTTTCCTTCCATATTTTTCTCCTAGTCTTTATTCAAATTAATTCATAATAATAAATGTGATATTATTATTTTACAAATCAAATCCACCATTATGTTTTTCAATGTCAATTTTAAAATTTTGCCATTCATCTTCTGTTTTATCACAAAATAATGTGTTAGATACCGGCTTTATTTTCATATCATTTTTCATTCTTTCAATATAACTATCATAAGAACATATAATTCTGTAAGGATTACCGACAATGACAACATTATCCGGAACATTCTTAGATACAACAGTACCTGCGCCAACAATAACATTATTACCTATGGTTGTATTAGGTAATATAATAGAACCATAACCAATAAAAACATTACTTCCTATTTTCACACAGCCAACTTTGCTATAACCTAATTCTTTCTTAGTGCTTGCATCATGGGCCAAAATTACAGAATTTGTTATTGTAACATTGTCACCTATACTGACTAAATGACCAAAACAAAAGTCGATTTCAGCATTTACAAGATCAACATTGTTACCAATTTTAACTCCTCTAGCTCTGCATTCTTCAACTTTAGATAGTTTAGGAATTTTTTTTATGCCTAAACCATAAACAATTTTTCTTATTACATTTTTTATCATAAAATAACTACCTTTTCCACTCAATATTTTCTTTAATTACTTTTTGCTCAATATTATTTCCGACAAGTTGCTTTTCATAAACATCATTTAACAGAATAGAATTTGCAGCAATAACACAACCATCATGTAATTTTACACCTTTCAAAACTGTACAGTTTGATGCAATCCAAACATGATTTCCGATTTGTATCGGCGAAGAGTAATTATCGTGTGTAGTATTATTTATTGAATGAAAGTCGCTGTCGTAAACTGTTACATTTCGACCTATCATTACATCTTTTCCAATAGTAATCTTTTTAGCTATTACTATTACGCTGTTACTGTTCACTGTGAAATATTTTGATTCCATTATGGCGAAATCTAATAATTCAACCGTTGCTCCGTAAGATAAACTGCAACTTTCAAAAATATTCCAAGTAGCATTATTTCTTAATCTGACATATGTTTCTGATTTTGATTTTTTTAACTTATTGCAGCCAATTTCTAAATCTCCGCCAAAAAGATTAATTACTGCATCTTCTGCAATATCTATTACAGCACCTTTATACGGAATTATATGGCCTTTTCCTTTTCTTTTTATATTCTTTGAAATATAATTAAAATATATAT
>OOAJ01000734.1_pt1 | contig 19571 bp, 15 predicted proteins | sample 1671241 | NCBI WGS metagenome assembly OOAJ01 (sample SAMN06348136, study PRJEB24527) | human gut metagenome | biome: human gut; feature: ankylosing spondylitis patient; material: feces | host: Homo sapiens | place: China | collected 2015-10
GCAGCCCCTGACCCGCGCCCAGCGCCAGGCGTTGGAGCTGCAGCGCCGCGCCCGCAGCCAGAGCGCACAGGGGGCCACCCGCACCCAGGTGCGCCGGCTGGACCTGAACGAAACCAAAGGCAGCCGCGCACATTATGATATGAACGCGGATGCAGAGTATCAGGCGCGTGTGGCCCGCCGCGCTGCCCAAACGGCAGCCCAGCCCGCTGCACCCCAGGCCGCGCCGCAGCAGGAGGACACCGTTATGCAGGCTTCACGCAGCGCCGGGAAACCGGCAGCCGGAAGCGGAAAATCCGCCGCAGGCAAGAGCGGCAGCAAATCTGCCGCAGGCGGCGGTGGCAAACCGCCCAAGGGCGGCAGCCGCAAAGGCAAAGGCGGCGCAGGCCCCTATGGCCCGAACGGCAAGAAAAAGAAAAAAGGCGGCTGGTGGAAGGTGTTACTGGGCACCCTGCTGGCCATCGCTGTGATCTTTTTTGGCACGGTCGTCTTTATCATGCACGCCATTGCACCGTCGGCGGGGTCCATCAGCCTGAACCAGCTGATCAACACCCCCAAAGAGTATGCGGGCAAAGAGTTCAACCTGCTGGTGGTGGGCATTGACCGCTCCACCGAGACCGGACAGGAAACCGATTCGCAGGTAGATGACGGCATGACCGACATGATTTTGTATCTGCACTTCAACAATGAGACCGGCCAGGTCAAGATGCTGCAGATCCCGCGCAACATCTTTGTTACCACGGATGCCAGCTTCTCCGGCAATTATCAGATCAACGCCATTGCCAAAACGCAGGGCTCCAACGGCGGCAACAACATCAGCGCGCTGGCCGATGAGATCTATAACATTTTTGGCCTGCATGTGGACGGCTACCTGTCCGTCCGGCTGGAAGCGCTGACCCAGATCATTGATACCTTCGGCGGCATCAAAGTGTATGTGCCGCAGGAGATGGATTACGGCGGAAGCCACCTGAGCCAGGGTTACCAGACCATGGACGGCGCGGCGGCAGAGTTCTTCCTGCGTACCCGCCACATTTATGCAGACTCTGACCTGGGCCGCCTGCGCATGCAACGGTACTTCTATGCAGCGCTGTTCGCCCGTATGCGCAGCATGACGGTGTGGGATATCGCCAAGCTGCTGCCGGTCATTACCAGCCAGATGGAAACTGACCTGAGTTCAACCGAGCTGGTCAGCGTGGCGGTCAGTATGCTGAAAATTTCCAGCTCCAACATCATGTTCTGCCAGATCCCCGTGTATATGGGTCAGGCCATCAGCTATAACGGCAACAGTACCGTTGTGGTGGCAAGGCAGGAAACGGCAGACCTGCTGAACGAGTATTTCCGCGAGAATACCGGCCCGGTGGATGCCAGCCAGCTGAACATTGCAGGGGATGACGGCCTGTTTGATTTAAGCGGCCTGACGGCATCTGACCCCAGCGTGCAGTTTATGGGAACCCTGAACGAGGAAATTTCCAACGCACAGCAGACAAACAACATTGACGGTTCGGCCACAACGGATGTTTACGATACCGCAACCCCGGCACCGGATGACAGCACGGACGGGGACAGCACCGATGGTGACAGCACCCCGTCAGAATGATAGATCCTGCAACAAAGGAGAATTGAATGGAAAGCAAAGAACTTGCCATCCGTCTGGCCCGCGCGCTGGACGCGAAAAAAGGCTATAATATCCGCATCCTGCATGTGGAAAACCTGACCACGGTAACGGATTATTTCGTGATCGCAACCGGCAATTCCACCACCCATGTGGGCGCGCTGGCAGACGAGGCGGACTTCCAGCTGGGCCGCGCAGGCGTGAACGTGCTGCGCACCGAAGGCCATGACGGCAACCGCTGGGTGCTGCTGGATTACGGCAGCGTGATTGTGCATGTATTTACGCCGGAAGCCCATGACTTCTATGACCTGGAGCACCTGTGGGCTGACGCCAAGGAGCTGCCCGCCGAAGAGTGGGAAGAAAAGCCGGAAGAACAGGCGTAAACATGGATGCTGGATGGCTCCCCTTGAGGGGAGCTGGCACCCCGAAAGAACATAAAATACAGGGGTGCGTGACGCCGAACCACCACTCACCGGCTGCGCCGGAGCTCCCCTCCAGGGGAGCCGATGCGGAGCGCAAAAGCACAGTACGCACAAATTTCTGTGGGGAGAGAAGCTTTATGAAATATGATTTCAAGGCCGTTGAGGCCAAATGGCAAAAGGTATGGCAGGATGAACACACCTTCCATGCTGAGATCGACCATTCCAAACCCAAGTTCTATGCACTGGTAGAATTCCCGTACCCGTCTGCGGCCGGCCTGCATGTTGGCCACCCCCGCAGCTATACCGCGCTGGATATTGTGGCACGCAAAAAGCGTCAGTGCGGCTATAATGTCCTGTACCCTATGGGCTGGGATGCTTTTGGTCTGCCGACCGAGAACTATGCCCTGAAAAACCACATCAACCCGGAAATCGTGACCGCCAAGAACGTGGCCCGCTTCAAGAGCCAGCTGCAGGCACTGGGCCTGAGCTTTGACTGGGACCGCGAGATCAACACCACTGACCCCGAATACTACAAGTGGACCCAGTGGATCTTCCTGCAGCTGTACAAGCACGGTCTGGCTTATAAAAAGGCTACCACCGTCAACTACTGCACCGGCTGCAAGGTCGTTCTGGCCAACGAGGAAGTTGTAAACGGCGTGTGCGAGCGCTGCGGCAGCCCCGTTGTGCAGCGCGTGAAGAGCCAGTGGATGCTGAAGATCACCGCTTACGCGGACCGCCTGATCGATGACCTGGACCAGGTGGATTACATCGACCGTGTCAAGACCCAGCAGCGCAACTGGATCGGCCGCAGCCATGGCGCTGAGGTCAACTTTGAAACCTCTGCCGGTGATACCCTGACCGTTTATACCACCCGCGCGGATACCTTGTTCGGCGTTACCTACATGGTCATCTCCCCGGAGCATGCCTACATCAAAAAGTGGATCGATGCCGGGCTGATCAAGAACGTGGATGCCGTAAAGGCATACCAGGATGAAGCCGCCCGCAAGAGCGACTTTGAGCGTACCGAGCTGAACAAGGAAAAGACCGGCGTTAAGATCGAGGGCGTGACCGCCATCGACCCCGTCAACGGCGCAGAGGTGCCCATCTTTATCTCTGACTATGTTCTGGCAACTTACGGCACCGGTGCTATCATGGCCGTGCCTGCCCACGACAGCCGCGACTGGGAGTTCGCCAAGAAGTTCGGCCTGCCCATCATCGAGGTCGTCAAGGGCAATACCCCGGCCAACCTGGATGAGGCTGCCTTTACCGATGTTGCCACCGGCACGCTGGTCAACTCGGGCTTCCTGACCGGTTTGTCCGTTGAAGATGCCAAGGAAAAGATGTATGCCTGGCTGGAAGAAAACCACAAGGGCTGCAAAAAGGTCAACTTCAAGCTGCGTGACTGGGTGTTCAGCCGCCAGCGTTACTGGGGCGAGCCCATCCCCATGGTGCACTGCGAAAAGTGCGGTTGGCAGCCCATCCCCGAAAGCGAGCTGCCGCTGCGCCTGCCGGAAATTACCGACTTTGAGCCGGGCCCGGACGGCGAAAGCCCGCTGGCCCGCCACACCGAGTGGATCAAGACCACCTGCCCGTGCTGCGGTGGCCCCGCTACCCGTGAAACCGATACCATGCCCCAGTGGGCCGGTTCTTCCTGGTACTTCCTGCGCTATATGGACCCCCACAACAAGGATGCCATCGCCAGCAAGGAAGCCCTGGATTACTGGAGCCCGGTGGACTGGTACAACGGCGGCATGGAGCACACCACCCTGCATCTGCTGTACAGCCGTTTCTGGCACAAATTCCTGTATGATATCGGCGTAGTGCCCAAGCCAGAACCGTACCAGAAGCGTACCTCCCACGGCATGATCCTGGGCCTGAACCCTCATGCCTTTGAAAACCAGCCCGATGCCGAGCGCAAGCGCCTGCTGGCCGAGTACGGCAGCGAAAAGGCTGCCCGCGAAGCTCTGGTCGAGAAGTACGGCGAAATGGCCGAGCACCCGATCGTCAAGATGTCCAAATCCCTGGGCAACGTTGTCAACCCGGACGATGTGGTGAACGAGTACGGCGCTGACACCCTGCGCCTGTACGAGATGTTCATTGGCGACTTTGAGAAAGCCGCTCCCTGGAACACCAACTCCATCAAGGGCTGCAAGCGCTTCCTGGACCGCATCTGGGCACTGAGCGAAAAGCAGGTGGAGGGCGAAGGCTACCGCCCGAAGCTGGAAGCTTTGATCAACCGCACCATTAAGAAGGTGGGCGAGGACATTGACGCCCTGAAGGCCAATACTGCCATTGCCCAGCTGATGATTTTGGTGAATGCCCTGTACGATGAGGGCGGTGCAACCCGTGCAGAGTACGAAGTGCTGCTGCAGCTGCTGAACCCGTTTGTTCCCCATATGACCGAGGAACTGTGGCAGCAGATGGGCCACACCGACACCCTGGCTTACCACGAGTGGCCGAAGTATGACGAAGCCAAATGCGTGGAGCAGACCATTGAGATTGCTGTTCAGGTGAACGGCAAGGTCAAGGCCCGCCTGAACGTTGCCGCTAACATTGAAAGCGCTGACGCCATTGCCGCTGCAAAGGCTGACCCCGCTGTGGCCGAAGCCATTGCAGGCAAGACCATTGCCAAGGAAATTTACGTCAAGGGCCGCCTGGTCAACATCGCCGTTAAGGGCTGATCGTTCCCCGTGGCGCGCCAGACATTACAACCTGATACCACCCGGCAAGCCTCCGCACAAGCGGGGGCTTTGCCCGTATCGGGACAAATTTGGAACAACCTGTGCGGGCTGGCCCGCAGCAAAACGCTGTGGGGTGTGCTGCTGCTGGCAGTTTTGTGGGGGTACGGCTACGCCATGAACACCCCTGCCGTGGATATGGACGACCTTGCCATTGCCACCTACCAGCAGGGCGGAGAATTTTTGCGCCAGGGCCGCATTACCGTGTGGCTGCTGCAGGCGCTGACCGGAATCATGACCTACCAGCGCTTTTGGCCGGAGCTGTTTTTTGCCCTCAGCCTGGTGTTGGCGGGCATTCTGCTGGCCGCGGTGCTGTACACGGCGGCACGGCGGCAGGCAAAACAGCCGGGGGCGCAGCTGCTGGCGGCAGGGCTGCTGCTGTGGCCCTACCATGGCGAAATTTTGATGTATTCCAACCAGTGTGGCGTTGGGTTTGGCTACCTGCTGTGCGCGTTGGCATTGGCGCTGGCACTGCCGCACCTGCTGTGCGGCTGGCGGAACAGCCTGCCCGGTGCCTGCGGCGCAGTGGTCTGCCTGTGTTTTGCACTGGGGTTGTACGAAAGCTTTGCCCCAGTCTGGCTGACGCTGCTGTGCGCCGCCCTGCTGCTGGATGCCGCGGCAGCGGAACCCCACAGCCGAAAAGCCGGAAAGATATGGGGCAGCATTCTGCGCGGACTGTGGCCGCTGGCCGCGGCACTGGTGCTGCGCAAAGGGCTGGCCGCCCTGCTGTGCGCCGCAAACGGCGTGAGCGGGCAGGATGGCACGGCATCCAAAACGATCTTCTGGTTCCAGCGGGACAGCGTGCGGGCTGCAGTTGTGATCCCTGTGCGGGAATGGCTGACCAACTATCTGGCCCGTGCGTTTGGCATTCCGGCGCTGGCCTTGCTGGCACTTGCCAGCTGGGCGGTGGTGCTGTGGGTCCTGTGGCACCGCGGCGGCAATGGGCGGGCACTGTTTGCGGCGGGGCTGATTGTATCGCAGTTCTCGCTGGGCATCTTGCAGGGCACCGGTGCCCAGATGGCCCGTGCAGTGCAGTGCTTTGCTGTGTTTGTGCCCTTTGCGGCCTGGCTGTGGCTGGCCCCGGCGCTGGACCGCGGCAAACAGGGCGGAGCCAAAGCCATCATTTGTGCCGCGCTGGCGGGGGCGATGCTGGCGGTGGAACTGATCTCCCTGACAGGGACGATACGATACAACCGCGACCGCTGGCAGTATGAAGAACGCTTGCTGATTAAAACAGCAGATGAACTGAATGACCTGGATCCGGCGGGCACCCTGCCGGTGGCCTTTGTGGGGCAGGCAGAATTAAGCCCCGAACTGCAGGACCGGCTGGTGATCCCGGCGGCAAACCCGGCGTATAAGGCCGCATACCTGATTTATACCGTGCTGGGCGGCCCGCTGGGGGACCTGGATCGGTACGAGAACCCGCAGACAATGGTCATCAACTGGGCGCAGGATGCCTTTGGCGGCAAAGAACAGATAGCCCTGCTGATGCAGCAGGTGGGCCGCCCCTGCGCCTTGGCGGATGCAGACCAGCAGGATGCCGCCGATACCCTGGCCGAGGCAGGCGAAGCCCCGGTTGGGGTAAGCCTGCAGGACGGATACCTGCTGGTGAACTTTACCGGATGGACCACCGAATGACCGCAATACCCACGATACGAAACTACCATGGGAGGAGTGACCCCCTAATGTTGATCAGCCTGATCGTTCCATGTTATAACGAAGAAGAAGCCATGCCGCTGTTTTATCAGGAAGCGGCCCGTGTGGCGGCACAGATGGAAAAGAGCCACGGCGCAGAATTTGAGATCATTTTTGTGGATGATGGCTCCAAAGACGGCACCCTGCGCGTGGCGCGGGAGCTGCACGATGCCGACCCGCGTGTGCGTTACGTTTCCTTCAGCCGCAATTTTGGCAAGGAAGCGGGTATTTATGCGGGCCTGAAAGCGGCCAAGGGTGATTATGTCGCCACGCTGGACGCTGACCTGCAGGACCCGCCTGCGCTGCTGCCGGATATGCTGGATGCCCTGCTGACCGGTGATTATGACTGCGCGGCTACCCGCCGCACCACCCGCGAGGGTGAACCCCCGGTGCGCAGCTGGTTTGCCCGGATGTTTTACCGCATCATCAATAAAATGTCGGATACCGAGATAGTAGACGGCGCACGGGATTTCCGTCTGATGAGCCGCCGCATGGTGGATGCCGTGCTGGAAATGTCGGAGTATAACCGTTTTTCCAAGGGCATTTTCAGCTGGGTGGGCTTTAAGACCAAGTGGTTTGCCTACCAGAACGTGGAGCGCGTGGCAGGCCAGACCAAGTGGAACTTCTGGAGCCTGTTCAAGTATTCCATTGAGGGCATTGTGGGATTTTCGACCCAGCCGCTGGTTATGGCGGCGCTGGCGGGCGTGATCTTCTGCCTGGCGGCATTTGTGGGCATTATTTTTGTTGTAGTGCGTGCTCTGATTTTTGGCGATCCGACCGCGGGCTGGCCCAGCATGGTCTGCATTATGCTGCTGTGCAGCGGCGTGCAGCTGTTCTGCCTTGGCATTGTGGGCGAGTACCTGGCCAAAACCTATCTGGAAGTGAAGCACCGCCCCATCTACATTACGCGGGAAACTGAGCAGGACCGCGATGAGCGCAAACCGGCACAGCAGAAATGAGCGCCATGCAGGATATGACCAAAGGCGGCGCGGCGGGGCACCTGCTGCGCTATGCCGTGCCGCTGATGCTGGGCAACTGGTTCCAGCTGGCGTATAACGCGGTGGATTCCATCATTGCGGGGCGGTTCATCGGCAAGGATGCCCTGGCGGCCGAGGGCATTGCGGGCCCGGTGATGAACCTGGTTATTCTGGGAATTACCGGTGTCTGCCTGGGGGCCGGGGTGCTGATGAGCGAGTTCTTTGGCGCAAAGGACGGCGAAAGCCTGCGCCGGGAACTGGCCACCACCGTGCTTTCCGGCACGGCGGCATGCACAGTGGTGGCATTGCTGGGGGTATTATTCACCCCGGCGATTCTGCAGGCCTGTGCGGTTCCGCGGGAGATTTTTGCAATCACGGCCATCTATCTGCGCATTACCTTTTTGGGGGCACCGTTCACCTGCTTTTACAATGCGTTGGCGGCGGGGTTCAAAAGTGTGGGCGATGCCCGAACGCCGCTGCGCTTTTTGATGGTATCGGCCATTTTGAACGCAGCGCTGGACCTGATCTTTATCGGTGGGCTGGGCTTTGGCATTGTATGCTCCGCCATGACAACGGTGATTGCCGAAGCGTTCAGCGCCGTGTTGGCCGGGTGGTGGCTGTGGACCAAAACGCCGGAACTCTGCCCCCGGCGGGGCCAGTGGCGCGTTGACCGCAGCCTGCTGGGCCGCACGCTGCAATATGGCGGGGTATCCGCTTTGCAGCAGGCCGTGCAGCCAATCGGCAAAGTGCTCATCCAGGGGCAGGTGAATGCCTTGGGTGTGGAAGTGATCGCTGCGTTCAATGCGGTGACACGCATTGACGATTTTGCCTGCATCCCCGAACAGAGCATTGCCCAGGGCATTACCACCTACATTGCCCAGAACCGCGGCGCGGGCAGGCAGGACCGCATTAGACGCGGATTTGCGGTGGGCCTTGGGATGGAAGCCGCGTATTGGATGCTGATCGGCGGGGTGGTGACTCTGTTCAAGACCCCGCTGGCCGCAATGTTTGTGACAGGGGAGGGCGCTGACCGGGTGATCGCTTTGGCGGTGCAGTACCTGGGAACGATGGCACTGTTCTACCTGCTGCCCGCCATGACGAACGGATTCCAAGGGTATTACCGCGGCATGGGCAACATGCCGATGACTTTGCTGGGCACGCTGATCCAGACCAGCCTGCGTGTGGTGACGACCTGCATTTTGGCGCCGCGGATGGGAATGTATGGCATTGCCTTTGCCTGCGCCACCGGCTGGTGCGTGATGCTAATGGTGGAAGTTCCATTCTACTTTTGGCAAAAAGCGCGAAGAAATCTTGACATTTGAGAAAAAAATGCTATACTGCTATTATTGATAGTTCTAATGAACCATCAGCTAATATGGGGTGCATTAAAGAATATACATTCCGATATTCAAATATGAAGAAAGAAGATGTGCGTAATGAAAATGAAGAAACTGACCACTTTCGTTGCCTGCGCCGCTATGGCTGGTGTGTTCGCTACCAGCGCATTTGCTGCCAATGATGCACAGGTTGCCCGCGCTCAGGATTACCTGAACTCCAAGGGCATTGCCTACACTGTTACCGCTTCTGATGTTGACAAGGCTCTTGCTGCTGGCTACACTGCCGACAGCCTGGTTGCCAAGGCAAACGAGCTGCTGGACCGTGCAAAGTCTGATCCCGAAGGTGCAAAGAACGAGGCTGTCAGCATCCTGAATGCTCTGGGCGTTTCTGTTTCCGATGCAAAGGTTACCGTCAACGGCAACGATATCACCATCTCTGCCAACATCAACGGCACCTACGTCCCTTACAGCTTCAACAATGCCGATACCCATCCGGAAATCGGCGAAGCCATCAAGAATGGCACCTGGGGCGTTGCTGAAAGCACCACCACCGCTGCTGCCAGCCTGAAGAGCGGTAATGGCGTTATCAAGGCTACCGGCGACAATGCTGGTATCGCTATGCTGGTTGCTGTGGTTGCCATCGCGGGCACCATGGGTGTTGCTGTTCGCAAGAGCCGTGACGCTGAGTAATCACGCCTAACTAACATGTTGTTCGCCGCGGCGTGCCGCGGCGAATTTTTTTGTTTCAGCGTCAGGTATGGGCCGCAGCCTGTGCCTGAACGGGGAGAAAAAATAAATGACGCACAAGAACGATTTTTTGCGCAAAGGTCCGGCAGGGCTGGTGGTAGTGCCACTGCTGTTTGCGCTGGTCACGTTGGCGCTGCTGGCGGTCATGTTCAAGGTGTTTGCCGCACCGTACTACTCGCTGGTAGAGTGGTTTATGGAAACCAGCGTGGTGGAAACCCAGCCCAAGGACCTGTTTGATGAGGCAGCCCAGACCCTGACCAATACGGAAAATGACCAGACCGCACAGGAAGAGCCGGAACAGGAGACCATCCCGCTGAGCAGCATTACCTACCCCAGCAAGGGGGACCGCTATGGCCGCATTACCATTGCGGGCACCACGGTGGATGCGCCGGTATATTACGGTGACACCAACAGCATCCTGAACCGGGGCGTTGGTACTTATGTGGACAGCAGCGGAGCAGGCATCCCTGGTGAAAGTAAGACTATTTTGATGGCGGGCCACAACAACACCTTTTTTAACGATCTGCAGAGCGTTGAGGTGGGCGATGTGGTGACGATCGAGACCCATTACGGTACCTACACCTATACGGTGGAGCGCTGCGAGGTGCGGGATTACCAGGATACCACCACGTATGACTTTACACGCACCGATGAAAACCTGATCCTGTATACCTGCTACCCGTTTGATGCGCTGGGCTTTACCCCTAACCGCTACTTTGTTTATGCCAGCTACACATCCGGCCCGGAGCTGGATGCTGACCGTTGAGGGAGGAGATGCAGAGATGACGCAACAAAAAAACTCCCGCAAAGGCAGCGCTGTGTGGCCGATGGTGCTTTCCTGGCTGAGCAGCCTGATTTTGGCACTTTTGGCGGTGTTTGTCATGCTGTTTACCACGTTTGGTAACGTGGGCTATATGCAGAGCTGCGTGAAAAGCTCCGGCTATGCCCAGAGCGCCTATGATGATATGGTACAGGATTTTATCAGTTACGGTGCAGCCACCGGTTTTGATGCCGATGTTATGACGGGGTTTATGTCTGTTGACCAGGTGGAAAGCGACATGCAGGATGCTGTGGCGGGGCTGTATGCCAAAACGCTGACCTATTATACCCGCGATAATATCGCGGAAGCCGTTTACAACGCCATGGAACAGGCTACGGCAGACCGTGGCATTACGCTGGAAGGCGATACCAAGACGGCCGTGGAAACCGTGGCCGAGGCTGTGCGTATGGAGTATGCCTCCTACACCGCGGTGCCGCTGGTCAGCCAGCTGCGTACCCTGGTGCAGAAACTGCAAAAGGTGATGGTAATCGGCTTGGTGGTCAGTGCGGTGCTGCTGTGCGCTGCGGTAGTGTCCATGCTACGTATCAGCCGCAAAGATGCCCGCCTGGGGGCGCGCTGCCTGGTGTATGCCCTTGGCGGTGCTGCTGTGGTGTGCCTGGTGCTGGGTGTGGGCGTTAAGCCGATGATCGGCTTAACGCGCCTGGGCATTGACCCGCCTGCCCTGAAAAACCTGCTGATTGCTTATGTGGGCGGTTTGTTTGGCCGCTTTGTGGTGATGGCAGTGATCTATTTTGTGCTGGCGATAGTGCTTGGCGTATTGGTGAGCAGGCACAAAAAGCACAGAGCATGATGATAGAGTTTATAGAATAAGATAAAAAGAAACGGTGCTGTACCCCGGACTTTATGGGGTACGGCGCCGTTTTTTGTGTGAAGATGGGACAGGCGAGATGGCCCTGGAATGTGATGGTGAGGGGAAAGACGGGTTTTGAGTGATGTGGAGGGGATTGTGATGGTATGCCACCTGTAGGGGCGCACAATGTGCGCCCGCTGCCTTGCGGAGAATGATGTGGTGAAATATTAGACAAGGCCCGGCATGTGGGACGATGCGAAGCATCGTCCCTTACAAATGGGGGTATTGCTTTTTGCCAATTTTCAATGTGTGGTCAGGCAGGGCTTCGGCGGGGTCGGGTGACCCCGCCCTACTGCGAGGTTATGGCTAGTACCTACAAATAAAATAGCGCAAACAGCGTAAATAAAAACACCCCGGAATCGCATAAGAATATGCGATTCCGGGGCGTAATGTTACTGGATAAAGGGCAAATTAAATCTTAGCCAAATCAAGCCTTGTTGGCAGAGCCGAACAGTTCGATCTTCTCCTTGACCTTATCCATGATGGCGTCTGCGCCCGGCTTCAGCAGCTTGCGCGGGTCATAGCCCTTGCCCTGCTGATCCTTGCCGGCTTCGATGTACTTGCGGGTGGCCTCAGCAAATACCAGCTGGCAGTCAGTGTTGACGTTGATCTTGGAAACGCCCAGGCGGATGGCTTTCTGAACCATCTCGTCGGGGATGCCGGTGCCGCCGTGCAACACCAGAGGAATGTTGTTGGTAGCCTGATGGATGCGCTCCAGAGCTTCAAAGTCCAGGCCCTTCCAGTTGGCGGGGTAAATGCCGTGGATGTTGCCGATGCCGGCAGCCAGGAAGTCAACGCCCAGAGCGGTGATCTTGGCGCACTCTTCGGGGTCAGCGATTTCGCCGTTGCCGACTACGCCGTCCTCAACGCCGCCGATGGAACCAACTTCGGCTTCGATGGACAGACCCTTGTCGTGTGCCAGCTCAACCAGCTCACGGGTCTTGGCAATATTCTCTTCGATGGGGTAGTGGGAGCCATCGAACATGATGGAGGTAAAGCCAGCTTCAATGCAGGCCTTTGCGCCCTCATAGGTGCCGTGGTCCAGGTGCAGGGCAACGGGAACCGTGATGCCGAGAGATTCATCCATTGCGCGCACCATAGCGGCAACGGTCTTGAAACCGGTCATATATTTGCCGGCACCCTCGGAAACGCCCAGGATAACCGGGCTCTGCATGGCCTGAGCCTGAAGCAGAATGCTCCGGGTCCATTCCAGGTTATTGATATTGAACTGGCCAACACCATAGTGGCCGTCACGAGCTTTGAGGAGCATATTGGTTGCATTTACGAGCATAACAGGTACCTCCTATAAATTCAGTTCAAGCAGCTGGAGGGCCTGACCCTGCCAGCTATTTTATTATAGACCGACTTTGATAAAAAATCAACAATAATCACAGATTTTTACCCAAGAATGAGTAAAAAGTCCAGAAAATGGGATGATTGCACAGTGTTAGACGTGTGATTTTGGGTAAGATTTATGAAAGAATAGCAGAATGACCAGCACCCGATGCGCCAATTTGGTCGGAATGTGCAGAATGGACCGAGGGGCGGACGCAGGAAAACGGGAAATACAATTTGAATATAAAATTAAATAAAATATAATAAGTTAATTTGCGCGAGGCCATGAGAGAGGTGCATTTATAAAAGGGTGGTAGGATGAGGGGACGGAACGGTCAAGACCGTTCCCTACAGACAGGGAAAAGGAAAATACGGAAAGGGAAGGTTGATGTGGACATAGCACAGCAGGACCCAAGGGCAATACCGCATAATTCTAAGTGCCGATACGGCGAGCGAGGTGCGGCAGATGCCGTGCCGCAGCTGCCGGAGCGGTGCTTAAGCCGCAAGGCGGGAATTGTGCGGTGTTGCCCAAGGCAAAACAAAATCGGCCCCTGCCTTGGTGCGGCAGGGGCCGATAAATTCAGTGATTCAAATAACTCAAAAATGCGGAAAAGAAAGTTTTACCGGTCGATGGGGGCAGTCTTGGCTTTCAACCAGGTCTTTTCCTCCTCGGTCAGGCGGGGGCTGAGCATCTCGTATACATGGGCATGGTATGCGTTCAGCCAGTTGATCTGGTCACGGGTCAGTTCGTCCACAATGACCGGCTCGGTGGAGATGGGCACCAGGGTCAGCGGCTCAAATTTCAGCCAGTGACCATATTGGTTGGTGCCGGCATCCACGCATTCCAGCTCGTTCTCAATGCGGATGCCGACTTCATCGGTCTCATAAACGCCCGGCTCATCGGTGATGGTCATGCCCTCTTTGAAGACAATGGGGTTCTGGGGGCGCAGGCTCTGGGGGCCTTCGTGCACCGAGGAGATGTAGCCAACGCCGTGGCCGGTGCCGCAGCGGTAGTTGATTTTGTGTGCCCACAGCGGGCCGCGGGCAAAGCTGTCCAGTGCAAAGCCGGTGCAGTAATCCAAGAATACTGCGCGGGCAATGTCAATGTGGCTCTGCAGGGTCCAGGTGTAGTATTTGCGCTCGTTCTCGGTCAGGGGGCCGACGGGATAGGTGCGGGTGATATCGGTGGTGCCGCAGTCATACTGGCCACCGTTATCCACCAGCAGGAAGCCGCGCGGCTCAATCACGCTGTCCACTTCGCCCTCGGCATGGTAGTGCATCATGGCGGCGTTGGGGCCGTAAGCGGCAATGGTATCAAAGCTGTCCTCAAAATAGCCGGGCATTTCGGCACGGCGCTTTTGCAGCATCTTTTCAATGTCAGTCTCGTGCAGGATTTTGCCCTCGGCGATGGCCTTTTCCAAGTCCATCTGGAAACGCACCATGGCAACGCCGTCACGCACATGGCATTCGCGGATGTTGGCAAGCTCGACCGGGTTTTTGACACCTTTCAGTGCAAAGATCGGGTCGGCACCGGTAACGGTCTTGTGCTCGTTCAGGGCGCAGTACAGGTCATAGTTGGTGGCTTTCTCGTCTACGAGGAACACTTCCTCTGCGGGCAGAGCGTGTACGGTATCAATCAGCTCCGGGTAGTCGCGCAGGGAAACGCCGTTATCGGCCAACGTTTTTGCGTCGGCATCATTCAGGCGGCCGGGGGCGATAAACAGGGTGCAGCTGTCCATCGTGACAAGGGCATAAGCAACGGCCAGCGGGGTACAGGGCAGGTCGCGTGCGCGCATGTTGGTCAGCCAGCCCACACAGTCCAGACCAGTCACGGCCAGGGCGGTGGCACCGGCTTTTTTCAGCTCGTCACGCACCATGGCAATGCGCTGGGCGGCGGTGGCACCGGTCTGCTCAACAGTCAGCAGCTCGCAGGGGGTGTTGGGCAGGCTGGAGCGGGTGGTCAGGCTCTCCCACAGGGGGGAGACGATATCCTTGCTTTCCAGCTTGGCGCCGCTCTTGGCCAGAGCGGCGGCATAGCCGTTGGCAATGGTGGCAGGCACGCAGCTGCCATCCAGCAGCAGGGTCTGGCCTGCGGCAAAATGGGCGGTCAGGTACTCTTCCACAGTGGGCACCCCGGCAGAACCGGCGTGCATGCACTCAATTTCGGTACCGGCCAGCTGACGGTCACCCTGAACATAAAAGCGGCCATCGCACCACAGGGCGCTGCCGGTCAGGGTGACAACGAGGGTGGAGTTCTCGCCGGTAAAGCCGGAGAAAAACGGCAGGCTGTTGTAATAAGCGGGCAGATATTCACTGGAGTGGGGGTCGCTGGTCATCAGCAAAACACCGTGGGCACCGGCTGCCTGGGCAGCGGCGCGCAGAGCGGCGATTTTTTCATTGGTCGTCAAAATAGTCCTCTCCTTATATGCAGAATGTTGAACAAGTCCATTCTAACATGTTTTCATAAAAGGTCAATACGGGGTGCGGTTCAGCACAGTGCCCAGCAGCGGCAGGCCGCAGCCCTGCAGAAGGTGAGCCGCCTGGCGCAGCTCCTGGTGGGTAACGCCGCCGCTTTGTACCACAAGCAGGGCACCGTCACATACTTTGGCAAGGCTGAGAGCGTCACTGCATTCGCTCAGGGCTGGAGCATCTACCAAAAGATAAGCAAACTTTGGTGCACAGCTTTCCACCATGCGGGCAAAACGGGGGTGTTCCAGCAGCAGGGCCGGGCGGCTGGTGGTGCCGGAGGCCGGAACCAGGCAGGTGCCGCGGATCTCGGTGTGGTAGAGAACTTCCTCCAGAGGAACGCTGCCGGAAAGATAGTGTGCCAGACCCGGCACTTTGTGTTCACCGGTCAGCCCGCACTGGCGGCAGATGCCGGAATGGCGCAGGTCACCGTCAACCAGCAGGCAGCGCTGGCCAAGCCCGGCAAGCAGCTGCCAAAACTGCAAAGCCAGAGTAGTTTTACCTTCCTGCGGGGTAGTGCTGGTGAGCAGAATGATTTTGGCGTCTGGGGCTGTCTGTTCCAGACGCAGGCGCAGCAAATTCAGGGATTCAACCGTCCGGGGTGCCAGCTCCGGCAGGTGGTTCAAAGCAAGTTCTTTCATGGGCGGCCGCCTTTCCGGGTATGGAGGCGGCGGGGCGTGGCATCCGGGATGCAGGCCAGCGGCGAAGAGCCAAGGCAACGGGTCAGATCGTCCGCCGTATAAATGTGGTCATCCCGCAGGTAATGCAGGCAGAGGAAAGCAAAGCAGAGCAAAAAGCCGATGCCAGCGCCAAACGCTGCGTGGAACACAGCTCCCGGCCCGGAAAAGCGCTGCGGCGGGGCTGCCTGCTCCACCAGGCGGGGCGGGGTGGTGCCCATGCGGGCAGAGAGATCATCCAACGCAAGGGCAGCCAGTGCGTTGGCAATATCTGCTGCGCGCTGTGGGGAGGAATCGGCCGCAACAATGCGCAGAATATGGGTATCTGCCGGGTGCAGAATGGTAATCTGGTCTTTTAAGTGGGCAGTATCCGTGGAAAGGCCAAGGGTGGAAATAACGGATTCCAGCATGGTGCGGCTGGTCAAAAGCTCCTGATAATCAGCCGTTAATTGCAGTTCCGCATAGCCGGAGGTCAGCCCCTCCTGTGCGGCGGCAACATACAGCTGGGCTTCGGCCTGGTAGCTGCGCGGGGCAAGGCGTGCGGCAGCAAAGGCCAGAATACCTCCCAGCAGGGTACAAACCAGTACCGCGGCGAAATGGGCGGGCAGCAGGCGGAACAGTTCCACGGGGGTCACTTCGCGCCCGGCGGCGCGGGATGCAGGGGCAGCGGGCAAGGTGCTCACCTCCAAAACAGGGCGTGAACAAGGCAAAATTCCGGTAAAAACGGCATACATCAAGTGTAACACGCGCCCGGCGCAAAATTCAATAGAAAAAACGGTTTTTCAGGCGATACTGGGCGTTTTTTCGGGCAAACTGCTGAAAGGTGAGAGGATTTTGCAGCAAACGGGGGAAACGCCGCGGTAAAAAGGCGCTGACGGGGCAAGAAGTTTTCAAAAATTTCAAATTTTGGCAGGCCCAAATGGGCGAAAAGCTCTTGACGGGTTTGATATAATAAGGTTAGCAGTAAGAAAACAAGATTGCTAACAACACAAACAAACTTTAAGATAGAAGGGAATATTACCATGGCAGAACAGGTAACTAAAATTGATATTTTCTCCGGCTTTTTGGGTGCAGGCAAAACGACCCTGATCAAAAAGCTCATCAAGGAAGCGTTCCAGGGTGAAAAGATCGTGCTGATCGAAAACGAATTCGGCGAGATCGGCATTGATGGCGGCTTTATGCGTGAGGCTGGCATTCAGGTCAACGAGCTGAACTCCGGCTGCATCTGCTGCTCCCTGGTGGGCGACTTCCGCGAGGCACTGAAAAAGGTCGTGGAGACTTATCATCCTGACCGCATCCTGATCGAGCCTTCCGGCGTTGGCAAGCTGAGTGATGTGACCCGCGCTGTTGAGGGTGTGGGCGAGACCCTGCCGGTCAGCCTGAACAGCTTTGTGACCGTGGCCGATGTGAACAAGGTCAAAATGTATATGAAGAACTTTGGCGAGTTCTATGACGACCAGATCAGCCACGCATCCTGCATCATCCTGAGCCGCACCGGCAGCGCAGACGAGAAGAAGATCGCTGCTGCTGTTGCCCTGATCCAGGAAAAGAACCCCACCGCCACCATTGTGACCACCGATTGGAACGAACTGACCGGTGCACAGATCGTTTCCGTTATGGATGGTAAGCGCGACCTGGTTGCCGAGCTTCTGAGCGAAGCACAGGCTTCCAATGCTGCCCATGCGGACGAGGATGAGGAAGAGCATCATCACCACCACCATGATCATGATGAGGACGGCCACGAGTGCTGCCACCATCACCACGACCATGATGATGACGACGATGAGGAGGATGAGCACGAGCATCACCACCATCATGACGAGGATGATGACCACGGCCACGAATGCTGCCATCACCACCACGACCATGATGACGACGATGACGAGCATGAACACCATCATCACCACCATGACGGCGAGTGCTGCTGCGGCCATCATCACCATCATCATGACCACGATGCAGACGAAGTGTTCACCAGCTGGGGCCACGAGACTGCCCACAAGTACAGCCATGACGAGCTGGAGAGCATCCTGACCGTGCTGGATTCTGGCGAGTACGGCGCTGTGCTGCGTGCCAAGGGCATTGTGGACGGCGGCGACACCTGGTACGAGTTCGACATGGTGCCCGGTGAGCATGAGATCCGCACCTGCGGCCCCGATGTTACCGGCAAGGTGTGCGTGATCGGTTCCCAGCTGAAGGAACATGAGGTGGAAGAGCTGTTCCACGCCTGATTTGTAAAGGAGTAAAACATGGCGCAGAAAGAGATTCCCTGTTACCTCTTTGTGGGTATGCTGGAAAGCGGCAAAACCAAGTTTATTCAGGAAACAATGGAGGACCCGCAGTTTGATTCCGGCGACAAAACGCTGCTGTTGATCTGTGAGGAAGGCGAAGAGGAATATGATTCCGAGCGATTTGCCTTTGGCGGCGTGACCGTTGCCACCATTGAGGACAAAGCGGAACTGAACCGCGAACACCTGCAGCAGCTGGCTGAAAAGTCTGACTGTGGGCGTGTGATCATTGAATACAACGGCATGTGGCTGGTGCAGGAGCTGTACGATGCCCTGCCGGATAACTGGCTGATTTACCAGTGCCTGGCCACCGCAGACGGCACTACCATCAAGACCTATGCCAACGACAATGCCATGCGCGGTCTGCTGCTGGACAAGCTGCGCGGCAGCGAGCTGCTGGTGGTGAACCGTGCCGAGGCGGTAAACGATGACGAAAGCCACCAGCTGATCCACAAGCTGGTGCGCCAGGCCAGCCGCCGCTGCGATATCGCCTATGAGTTCAAGGATGGCAGCGTTGCCTATGACGATATCCCGGATCCGCTGCCGTTCGATGTAAATGCCCCGGTGATCGAGATTCCCGAAGAGTTCTTTGGCGTGTGGTATATGGACTGCATGGATGAGATGCAGAAGTACGACGGCAAAACGGTGAAATTCCTGGCTCAGGTGTGCCAGACCAACCGCGCCGGCAAGGACAGCTTTGTGCCCGGCCGCTTTGCCATGACCTGCTGCGTGCAGGATATCCAGTTTGTGGGCTTCCCCTGCAAGTACACGGAGTACAAGAACCTGAAGCAGCGTGACTGGATCACGGTAACGGCAAAGGTGAACCTGAAATACCACCCGATTTACAAGGGCCAGACCCCGGATTCTGTCGGCCCGGTGCTGACGGCCATCAACGTGGAGCCTGCCGCGGCCCCACGTGATGATGTGGTGACCTTCAGTTGAGCGGGGAACGCCGCAGGGCAATCGAAGCCCGCGTGGCAGCCGCAGCCGCCCGGCTGGAAAAAGAGGGCCGCTACACGGCAACCCGGCGGTGCATCCAGCACGGCAAGGTCAGCGTGTATGCCCACTGCGTCAGCGTGGCGGATACCGCCTGCGTCTTGGCGGAAACGCTGCACCTGCGCGTAAACGAGCGGGCGCTGATCCGCGGTGCATTGCTGCATGATTACTTTTTGTATGACTGGCACGATAAAGCCAACGGCCACCACTGGCACGGTTTTACCCACCCAGGCACTGCCCTGCACAACGCAAGCGAGGATTGGAAGCTGACCCCGGTGGAGCGGGAGATCATCAAAAAGCACATGTTCCCCTTAACCCCCATCCCACCCACCTGCCGTGAAGCGTGGCTGGTGTGCCTGGCAGATAAAATCTGTGCCGCCAAGGAGACGACCGGCGGAATCTATGGCAAGCTGCCGTTTGCCGCGAAGCATAACGCGCAGGATAAGTAAATTAACGTTTTATATGCAGAAAATCCAAAAGCCCGATGCCGTGTTGACATCGGGCTTTTGGCATTTTACGCGGAGAGGAGAAAAATTAGGGCAATACCGCATAATTCTAAGTGCCGATACGGTGAGCGAGGTGCGGCAGATGCT